>Ga0180438_10001746_pt1 | contig 37742 bp, 23 predicted proteins | sample SS_ome_12_FD_132455 | JGI IMG/M metagenome (GOLD analysis project Ga0180438, IMG submission 132455) | Hypersaline lake sediment archaeal communities from the Salton Sea, California, USA - SS_3_D_2 metaG | ecosystem: Environmental > Aquatic > Non-marine Saline and Alkaline > Hypersaline >... | reverse complement strand
CGCGATGCTGCCGCTGACCGACAACATCGGCCACCGCGCGTCGATCTACATGGAGGAGTACGGCCTGTCCGCCGCCATGGGCCTCGCCGACGCCCTCATCGCCGCCACCGCCGTCGAAATCCACCTGCCGCTGCTCACCGGCAACCGAAAGCACTACCGCCCCATCAAAGAACTCGACCTCAAGCCCTTCCGGCCGTGAGGCTACCGCGTTGTCGCCTTGCCGTCGATCCCCAAGTCCCTCTCCTCACCACACCGATGTTGCGGGGTCGAGCGTTTCAACGTAACCTCCGCACAGACAGGGATGATGGCGAGTTGCCAAAGGGAGATCGCTATGTGGCTACCGAAAGATGAGAGACGACTGCTTGCCGGATACTACAAGCTGATCGGCGAGGTTAAGGAGTCTAAGGGCTACCACGAGGGGAATCTGGTCCACCTCCTGGACCGAAGGCCGGACCTGGCTCGGGTCCACGAGTACGGGCGTCCAGGCGGCAGCGCCGACTCCGAGGACGAGTACAGCGACATCGAGGCCTTCAAGAGTGCCATCAAGAGGCAGGGCGCACTACAGTCTCGAGTATCCAAGGCCAACGCCGCGCTCGTCGCTCGCGAGATGATAGCGCTCGGGGAACACCAGCACGAACAAAGCGTTGTCTTCGTGGGACTGACGATCACAGGCTACGACCTCGGAAGACGGTACACGAGCTTCTGGAATGGGTCAGGTCTCTGGTTCGAGGAGTACAGGAATCATTGGGTGTGGTGGATCATGAGTTTCCTCGGCGGATTCGCGGCCGCTTTGCTCCTCGATGTGATCAAGCGGGTGTTCTAGCAAACCGCAGACCAGAGAGTGTCCGTGGGCAAGCCATCCGCCCTGCATTCATCCCATGCATCCCCTGCATCCCTGCCAATCTTCTCCGCGTTCTCCGCGATGAGAACCGCCGCCGGCCTACCCTTTCGTCCCGGTCAGGAGCATGCCTTTGACGAAGTAGCGTTGGGCGAAGAAGAAGATGATCACCAGGGGCCCCAGCGCGACGATACTCGCGGCCATCAGGAGGTTCACCCACGAGCCCTCCAGCGAGTTGTACATGTGCAGCCCGAGGCTGATGGGGTACTTCTCGAAGTCCGACAGGTAGATCAGCGGGCCCATGAACTCCTTCCAGTGAGCGATGAAGCTCATCACCGTCACCGTCGCGATCACCGGCTTGGCGTTGGGCAGGAAGATCCGCCAGTAGAGCTGGAACTCGGTGGCCCCGTCGATGCGGGCGGCCTCCTCCAGCTCGCGCGGGATGCCCTTGAAGAACTGGCGGAACAGGAAGATGAAGAACGCCCCCCCGCCCAGCCAGTGGGGCACGATCAGCGGCTTGTACGTGTTGACCCACCCGAGGTACTTGTACGTCAGGAAGTGAGGGATCAGCAGGATCTGCCCGGGCAGCATCATCGTTGCCAGCAGGACCATGAACCAGAACGTCTTGCCCCTGAACGGCAGCCGCGCGAACGAATAGCCCACCAGCGAGCTGCTGAGCACCTGACCCGCCGTCGCGCCGACGACCAGCACGAGCGTGTTGGCCAGAAACGCGAAGAACGGCAGCTTGCTCAGCGCCTCGCCGTAGTTGGACCACTGCGGGTCGCTGACCCACAGCTCCGGCGGGAACTCGTAGACCTTCTTCAGCGGCTTGACCGAGGCGGTCATCGACCAGAGGATCGGAAACAAAAACGACAGCGACAGGGCGGCGAGGATCGAGTAGGAGACGGCCTTGCCCGGCAGGCCTCGCTTCTTTCGGGGGCGCTGCGCCGCGGAGTCGGTCACGATCGCTCCCCCTCGTAGTAGACCCAGGCCGAGCTGCTCTTGACCACGAGCAGCGTGAAGGCGAGGATGATCGCGAACAGGATCCACGCCAGCGCCGACGCGTAGCCCATCTCGAAATCGGTGAACGCCTTGTTGTAGAGGTAGAGCACGTAGAACAGCAGGCTCTTGCCCTGCCCGCCGCTGCCGCCGGTGATGATGTAGGCCTGGTTGAACACCTGGAACGTGCCGATGATCCCCATCACCAGGTTGAAGAAGATCGCCGGCGAGATCTGTGGTACGGTGACGTGCCAGAACTGCGCGACCCGCCCGGCCCCGTCGATGCGGGCCGCCTCGTAGAGCTGCTCCGGGACGTTCTGTAGTGCCGCCAGGAAGATCAGCATCGCCCCGCCGGCTCCCCAGACGCTCATGACGATCAGCGCGGGCTTGGACCACTGCTCGCTGTAGAGCCATCCGGGCGGCTCCCAGCCGTGCTCGAGCAGCCCCATGCCGATCAGCGGCTGGGCGATCGCGCGGAGGGCGCTGTTGAGCAGCCCGAAGTCCGGGTTGAACACCCACATCCACATCATGATCGTCGCGACACCCCCGATGACGTGCGGCATGTAGAAGATCGTGCGGAAGATCGAGATGCCCTTGAGCTTCTGGTTCAGCAGCACGGCCAGCAGCAGCGAGACGGTCAGGCCCAGCGGGACGGCGAGGAAGGTGTAGTAGACGGTGTTCTTCAGCGCGATGTAGACGTCCAGGTCGCCCGGGTCCTTGTCGGTGACCTCCGCGCCGAAGTCCGTCCGGAGGCCGTTGGAGATCCCCCGGGCCGCCTCGGCGTAGTGCTCGGCGCCGACCCACTCGATCTCCGACAGGTCCAGCCCCTTCCACTGGCAGAAGCTCAGCAGCATCGACGCGATCATCGGCAGCAGCGTCAGCGCCAGGAAGCCCACCAGCCACGGGGAGGCGAACAGGTAGCCCACCGCGCCCCATCGAGTCCGACCGGACCGCGGTCTGGCCGGGCCGGGCGAAGATGGCTGCCGCGATCCGCTCACCGCTTGGGCGCCTCCTTCTGCGCAGCGCCGCCAAGCCGCTTGCGGTAGATCTCGCGATACCGCTCGGCCTGCCGCTCGTCGATCGGCGGGAGCACCTTGGTGAGCTTGCGTTCCATGTAGAAGTAGCCGATGGCTTCCTTGGGCGTCAGTCGCCCGGCCGGGTCGTCGCGGCGGAGTTCGCCCATCGCGTTGCCCCACGCGCGGGCCATGATCGCCCAGTGCTTCGTCACCGGCTGTATTCTGGCGTACGAGCCGGCCGTCTCGACGAACTTGCGCACGCTCACCTTCGGGTTGACCTGCATGAAGTAGTCCTTCGCCTCCTTCCGCGCGGGGATCGACCGCTGGACGTCGGCGATGACCTTCATGCTCTCGAGGTTCGTCAGGTGCCTGATGAGCGTCCAGGCGTCGCGTTTCCTGTGGCTGCCGGCCGCGATGGCGACGCAGTCCCAGGTGATGCGTGTGGCCCGCCGGCCGGTGGCGGCGTTTCGCGGCACGTGGAGCACGTCGTATTCCATGCCGACCTCATTCAGAAACGGCATCCCCCAGGGGCCGGAGCAGAACATCGCCACGCGCCCGGTGAAGAAGCCCACTCCCTCGTTCATCTGCCCCAGCTCGGCCGCTCGCGGCGTGGCGTGGTAGCGGTACATCATGTCCTGCCACAGCGCCAGCGACTTCTCGACGGCCGGACCCATGAACGTGGTGTGCGTCTTGGCCTCGTTGAGGATGTCGGCCCCGCAGGCGTAGTGGATCGGCAGCCAGTACACCGCCGAGCCGAGCGACAGGCCGAACTGATCGCTTCGCCCGTCGCCGTCGCGGTCGGCCGTCAGCAGCTTGCAGACCTCGACGAACTCGTCGAGCGTCCACTTCTCGTCGTCGACGACCCAGCCGGCCCCATCGGCCGAGCGGGCCAGGCCCGTCCTGCCCTTGCCCGTCGCCACGCGGATCCCGCAGAGGCGGAAGCACTCCTTGTTGTAGTAGAACAGGTTGCACCCGCCCCAGATCGGCATGCCGTACTGCTGCCAGCTCCGGGCGGCGCCTCGGCCTTCCCACCGGCCGAAGTAGTCCACCGACGTGGTCCAGAACGTCTCCAGCAGCGTTTGGCGGTCGAGCGTCTCCCCGTGTGCCGCCGCGATGGCCGTCAGGTTGGCGAACTTCGGCTCGATGCCGCGCGACACGTCGCGCTCGATGATGTTCGGGAACGGCTCGTCCTGGTAGAGGATCACGTCCGGCGCGTCGTCGGCGACGAGGAGTTGGCCGATCTTCTGATCGTAGCGCGACGGGAAGTACTCCATCTTGACGGGGAGCTCCGGATGATCGCGGCGGAAGTTCGCGAGCATCTGCTTCCACATCCGGAATTCCTCGAAGGGCCCCCAGAAGCTCACCCGCAGCGGCCGCTGCCCGGCCGAGGGGACGTACTTGACGATCGTGTCCGCAAGCAGCCAGTACCCCGCCCCGGCCACCGCACAGACCAGCAAGGCGGCGAAGGCGATCCGCCCGAGCCTCATCGCCGCCCCTCCGGCGGTTCGCAGCGACCGCCACGCGAGATGTTCCGTCCTTCCGCCATGCGGGCATCAGTGTACGCCATGCCTCGACCCGCGGCAACGACACGTGGGCCGGAAGCGCCTCCGCCGCCCCGGGCAGGTGGCTGCTGCTGTTACGGGCCCTGTCGGGCAGCGACGGCGCTCTTGGCGCAACTCGGTGCCTGGTGGTATAATGCTCCTCTGCTCCGACCCGCCTGGTGAGCGGCGGGTCGACTCAAGAGACGGGCAGGAGCGAGACTCGCTCGTTCGCTTCTTTCTGCCCGCAGGCTGGGCCGCCGGACGTGTCGGCGGATCACACCGGCCAGGTTTTCTCCGGAGGAGACGTGTTCGTTGATTTGCGTGCGCCCGCCCGTTGACGCTCGGCGCGCGGGTCGCATGGAGGCCGCCGCTCCCGTCAGCCAAGAGAGGACATCCGATGAGACACGCTTACAGCGCAGCCCTGTTGATCGCTCTGCTGGCCGCCGCTGCCGAAGCGGCCGTCGTGGCGCTGACCATCGAGCCGGACGACTACGCCGATCGGACCGTGCTGACGACGATCCTGCCGCAGGTTGTCCTGGAGGTCGCCAACGAGAACAACGACCCGTCCCCCCTCTACAAGGTCACGGCCAACGTGGACGGGCTGAACTACGCGCCGACGGGCCAGTCGGTCTTCGGCCGATCGAACGTGACGTTCTGGAGCAACATCGGGCGGCTGAAGATGACCTTCACCGTCCCCGTTTCGGCGGTCAGCCTCGACTTCGGCAGCGGCAGCCTCTTCACGCCTGAGACCGGGCGGCTGGAGATCTACGACGCCGCCGACGGCCTGCTCGACACGTACGTCACGCAGCCGCTGCTGGCGGGCAATCCGGAGACGATGACAGTGACGGACACGTCCGGCGAGATCGCCTGGGCCGTCGCCTACGTGGCCGCCGGCGAGGGCACCTTCGGCCGCCTCGACCACCTGGTCTTCATCCCCGCACCATCGACACTGACGATCCTGGCAGCCGGGGCATTGGCGTTGGTGCGGCGCAGGCGGAGGCTGGATCGCCGATGACCGCGGAGGGCGGCCGAAGGGACGTCTGCGCCCCCCGAGTTCTTCCAGGAATCACAGCTCTTCTCGCATAAAGCGCTTGCAGAATCCGGAAAGCCCTGTATAGTCTGACTGGATCGTCGGCCCTGACCTGCTCAATCGGGGCGGGCGGCGAACGCTCGAGTCCCGGCGCATTGGTTGCCGGACAAATGCTCGCGCTCGATCCAGTGGCTGTTGTAACGGAGGAGTCGCTCGTGCTTGGTCAGTCCCCCAATCCCGCCCGGGCCTTCCTGGCCGTGTGCGTGTGCAGCTTTGCCGTGTTCCTCGATGCCTCACAGGCGGCGGCGCAGACCCCCGGCGTGGGCTCCTGGATCTCCCGCCGGTGGACGTACTCGACGTCCGGCGACGCGTTCGACGCGGCGACGACGATCTACGGCTGGCCGTCGGTCAACTGGGGCGCCTGGGTCAACTCCGCTCCGGTCCCGCTGACCGGCCGATTCGTCGCGCCCGCCGGGCTGGTCGAATGGTACGCCGAACAGCCGACGTACCATCACTGGGAGGCGGCCACGCAGACGCTGGTGCTGTCCAGCCCGGGCGAGGTCGCCCCGGGGGACCACTGGTGGTTCACCCTCTGCGAGCCCGGGTCGGCGAGGGCCTACGGCGGCCCGGTCGAAGTGGCCCGGACGATCTCCGATCCGGTGCTCACCGCCGACGTCCAGACGCGGACGGTGACGCTGACGCTCGACGTGCCCGCCGGGTCGCTTGGCGGCTACGACTCGCTCAACGTCAGCATGCCCGAGTGGCTCCAGAGCGACCTGCTCGGCGTGACGGTCCTCGCCAGCCGGGCCGACGCGTCGGCCTTCGGCGGCAGCGGAGACTGGTACAGCTCGAACGTGGACCCGGGCAGCCTGGCCGGGGTGTACGCGTTCGAGTTCGACGTGGAGTTCTCGAGGACGGGCAGGCTGACGCAGGCGCAGTCCGGCGACCTGCTCTGTCAGGCCGGTGCGATGGTTCACTACACGAGAAGCAACTACGATTCGCAGTCGAGCCCCACGTCGGTGACCCACGATTTCGGCGGCGGGATGACGGCGACGGTCCAGACGCCCGTGCCCGCCAATCTCGGCGGCCGGCGAAACTGGGACATGACGGAGCTGATCTTCGATCCGATCGCCGTCTCCGCCGGCCGGGCCGCCCAGCCGGAGGAGATCTGGCTCGACAAGGGGCAGTGGACATCCGTCGGCGGACAGGAGGTCTTCGAGTTCTGCTGCGGGGTCAGCGGCACCAACGTGCTGGAAGGCACGGTGACCACGCCCGGTGGCCGGACGTACAGGATGGAGCTGGAGATCGACGAGGACGGTGAGGGAGGCGACGAGTTGGACTTCTCCGTCGAGACGACCGACCCGGCCGACCTGGCCGAGTTCACCACAGGCAGCTACGTCGTCGAGATCCGGGGCACGGACGGGCAGACGCAGACGTACACCGTCGATCTGACCGGTCAGATACCCTCCGACGCGCCGGTGTTCGACCAGCCGCCGGGTCTCGAGGCCGACTCGCCGCGCCCGACCGTCTCCTGGTCCGCGCCGGCCGACCCGAGCGTCAACTTCTGCGAGATCGAGCTCGAGGCGTCCGACGAGGACGAGGAGTACTGGCAGGAGCTGGGTCCGTCCGACGAGATGACCTTCACCCCGCCGGAAGACCTGGCCGAAGGCGGGTGGTTCGTGTATGCCACGTACGGCAATCTCGTCAGGGGCACGGTCGACTCGGCCGACGGGGCGGTGAAGGACGTCTCTTTCGTGTCGGGCCACTTCCGCGGGACCGACTCCTACCTGAACGTCATCCCCGAGCCGGCGACGCTGACGATCCTGGCGCTGGCCGCATACTTGGGTGTGCTGGGCAGACGTAACCGCCGGCGAGCATAGCGCTGGTTGCCTCGGCATGCCAACAGGCGAGAGCCCGACCGGATGCGGTCCGGCAGAGAATATGGTCGTATTCCAAGCAGTATCTGCCACACATTCGCCATATTCTGATTCACGGCAAACCGAATAAACTCTTTTAAAACAGAGGTTTACCTTGAACGCTTCGCCTTGCTATGCCCCGCGGATTTGGCTGCTGTATGGGTGGCTTGAACGTCCGAGTGCCATTTCCTGTACTTCGCATCAGTGATCGTCCGTTGCCGGGCCGGGATACCATCTGGCCCCCCGTTTCCTGCCGCTGACGTGGATAAGGGATTCTCTTGCCAACTCTTGAACCAGAGCTTTCACGCGACCTCGAGAGAGGGCCGGGAGGACCTGGATCAACTCCCTCATCGGGCTGCCATCGTCCCCTGCACTGCGGATGTGTTTCAGGAGAAGTTGCTTGTTTGTCTCCCGATCCAGGCCCCGCTTGCGCGTGTATTCCCCGGCCTTCCCGACAAGTCGATAGTACCTTCTTGCCAGGACGAATTTCTCTCTACTCACACGCTCAATGACTCCCAGATCCAGCAAGCGATTCAACCGCTGCTTGCATGCCTCGTGGATCTTGTGACCCCTGCTCAGGCACCCAAGGACCTGCCAATCTCTCGTTGAGAAGCTGGCGAGCTTCTCCTTGCCAACCTGTTCGAGGAATCGAAGGAACTCAGGATTCTCGACCGTACCGTGAAGCGCAATGGCGACCTGGTACTGGTCGGTACCAGCGAAGTCGGGTGTCGGCTTGCTCTCCCGGATGCAGTCCTCAAAGATCAGGTTCATCCCTTGCCCGGATCGCTCCACGAGGCCGCACTTCGCGAACAGGTTTGCTATCCTCCGGTTGCGAGGTGACTGCCGATCCAGGATGTTCCCCAAAGTGATGCCCACAGGCAGCCCGCCCGGGCTGACGATCTCGATTCGACGAGAGTACTGCCGCACGAAGACGCTGCCGGCCAGTTGGTAGTCGCGATGGCTTACCGCATTGAGGATCGCTTCGCGAACGCACCGTTCGCTGAACGTGTCGACGTCGAACACAAAGAGCCCCTCCTGGTAGTGCTGCACGTCATTACGAAGGTTGATGGCCTCCCAAAGCCCATCGTAGAAACCGAAGAAGCCTTGACGGAACTCGATGCGTTGCTGAGCGGGTCCGGAAGCATCGGAGGATCGGTACTCAAAGACCACCTCCGCTTGGCCGAGGTGCCGAGCCAAGGCCCCTCTGGTGCCAAGAAGAACCAGCGCGGCGTAGGTGAGACGCCCGTCCACGAGGGCTTCGGCATCGCAGAGCAGTTGCTCCGTCGGCAGGTTCGCCAGGTTCTGATTGCCGGACTTGGCGATCCAACGCTGGCGGAATTCCTCGATGGCGGCGGGGTCCAGATCCGTAACTGATGCCGCCTGGCACACCTCGGCCGAGAAATCCCGGCCGGCCTCCTCGAAGATCCGTCGAAGCCGGTCTTGTGACATCGGCACGACGCTGTCGCCCTCGCGCATCCAGTAGATGCCCTTGTGGGAGACGGCCATCCCCACCGGGCGCGGAGGGACATGGAACACGAGCACACGCCCGTCAGGATGAAGTAGCAAGTCGAACGTCACCCCAAGGCGCAAGCGATCGATGAGGTCCCGGCGCGTGCGTTCGGGCTGACCGAACGCCTGCGTGCCGACAACTTGGCGCGGACGCTTGTCGGTCACGCCCAGGACGATGCTGCCGCCTCCCGCGTTGGCAAGGGCGGCCGCATACTTCGCCAACTCTTCGAAGCGGAAGCTCTTCTTCGCTGCTTTGAACTCGAGGTGCTCGCCTTCGGTTGCTTGAAGCAATGCCTGGATCGTGTCCGCAGGCTCATCCATCCCGAATCCTTCCGGTCGTCGCCTCAGGTGCGTAGCTGAAAAAGGTACGCCCAACCAAAGCCAGTCACATCGTATAGCACAAGCTCATGTCCGAAAGAAGCCCCGTGGCTCGGCGAGCTGTTAGAGGCGGGCTATCGCTTCCACCTCCTGTTCCTCTGGTTGCCCAGCGCCGACGTCGCCATCAGCCGAGTCGCCGGCCGCGTCCGGCTCGGCGGCCATGACGTGCCCGAAGCGACGATCCGGCGCAGGCACGATGCGGGCTTGCGCAACTTCTTCAGCCTGTATCAGCCTCTGGCGGAAATGTGGCAGATGTACGATAATTCACGATGGATGTTCCCCAAGCTGATCGCCGTCGGGAGGCGATCGACGGTTGAGGAGATTCTGGCCGCTCCCACGTGGCGCCGGATCCGGCAAGAACACGATGAAGAGAAACGACGAAAGAAGTAGCGCAGCGGCTGCTTTTGCTGACAGGCGACTCGTTGCGAGGGCTCTGCGAAAGGGTGTGCGTGATGCCTACCGCCGCCACAAGCAGGCGGGCCAGCCGGTCGTCGTCTGGCGGCGGGGGAAGATTGCCCTCGTGCCGCCGGAACAGATCCCGGACCTGTAGGACGTGTTGGGCCCGTTGGGCCGCCGATTGAATCCTCCGGTAGTCTGGACGCCCGGCCAGCCATTGGCTGTGGGGGTGCATGAGGGGACCCGCAGCTCGCGCCGTTGGGTGGGATGTGTCGGCCCGACGGCTGGGGCGGCCATGGACGTGCCTATCGCCCGGCGGTGAGTTGCTCGATTTGATCGGCGTCCAGCACCACGTCGGCGGCGGCGCACGAGTCGGACAGTTGCTCAACCGTGCGAGGGCCGCACAGGGCGATGACCGGAAACCGGTGGTGCAGCAGCCAGGCCAGAGCGATCTGGTTGGGCGACCGGCCGAGCGCGGCGGCGAGGCGGCGCGCGGCGGCGAGGCGGCGGTAGTTGGCCGGCGTGCCGTAGCGTTCGGCCACGTCCGGGCGGTATCCGGGCGCCCGCTCGTCGGCATCCGGGCCGTACTTGCCCGAGAAGAAGCCGTTGGCCTGTGCGGAGTACGCCACACCCGCCGTGCCCGACCGCCGGTGGAAGGCGAGCATCGGTTCGTCCATCGAGAGCATGCCCGATCCGCTGTCACCCGGCGGGAGGCGAAACTCCGCCAGCGACCACCGCACCTGGCTGGCACAGAAGCCGATAGTGCCGCGCTGCTCGGCCCACCGGGCGGCGTCGATCTGCCGATCGGCCGACCAGTTCGAGCAGCCGATCGCGCCGATCAGCCCGGAGCGGACGTGCTCGTCCAGCCAGCCGAGCACCTCGCCGACCGGGACGGCCTCGTCGTCGCGGTGCAGCCAGTAGAGGTCCACCGAGTCGACTCCGAGGCGGTCGAGGCTCTCGTGCAGGTCCTGGCGGATGGCGGCCTCGGTGAGGCGCTTCTCGTACGTGCCGATGTCGTGGTGGGCGCCCTTGGTGGCAACGATCACGGCGCTGCGACAGCCCCGAGAGGCCAGCCACTTGCCCACCGTCCGCTCGCTGGCCCCCTCGCCCCCCTCCAGCCAGGCCGCGTATACGTGGGCCGTGTCCAGGAAGTTGCCCCCCGCCTCGATGTACCGGTCCATCAACTCCAGCGCCAGCCGTTCCGGGACGGCCGTACCGTACGTCGACGTGCCCAGGGCGATCACCGAGGCCCCCGGACCGGCGCCGCCAAGCTCGATGGTCCTCATGCAGCCATCATCGGCCCGCGCCGCCCGGAAGCCTCAAGAAAATGTCCTGGGCTGCCGATATAGAATCGTCGGGCCGTCCGCGCTGCCGGACGGCTCGGCGGGCCTGTATCGGGCACTGTCCGGTCGGCCCGGATCGACCGCGGCATCGAAGGACCGCACGAATGACAGCCAGAAGCAACTCGTCCCATGAGTTCACCGCCCCGCGGCAGGGCACCTTCGGGGCGGCCGGGCAAGGTGGCGGCAAGGACGCCCTGCTCTACGTGCCCGACGACTACGGCCTGGGCGTCGAGATCGACCCGGGCCTGCTCGACTGCCGAGGCCTCGTCGCCTGCACGGAGCTGTTTCGGGTCAAGAAGTTCGCCGTAGCGGCCAACTGACCCGCCCGGCAGGCCGGCCCGCGGAGATCGGGCCTCACCGCGATTCACGCGCCCCCTGCCCGCGCGCCTCTCGTATCCTCTCTCGCACCCGCGGCCTTCTCCCACCGGGCCTGTCGTATGCGCCTTTGGCCCCCGCCGCCGGATCGGCTATACTGTCTGCGAAGACAGAGACAGGAGCCCTGCCGATGTGCCTAGCCGTACCGGGAAAGATTCTGGACGTGGCGGAAAGCGACAAGGTTGTCACCGGGCCGGTGGCGACCGTGGACTTCCAGGGCAGCCGCATGGAGGTCTCCCTCGCGGTGACCCCCGAGGCCGGCCCGGGAGACTGGGTGCTCGTGCACGCCGGGTTCGCGCTGACCGTGCTGGAGGAGGCCGACGCCCGCCAGACGTGGGAGTACCTCGAGATGGGGGGGCTCGGCGTGATGCCGGAAGAGCTCAAGTCGGCCGCCCCGGTCGAGCCCGAAGCCGCCGAGGCCGGCCCCGCGGACGCCGACAGTGGATAGGCAGAAAATCCGCCAACTCGTCGACGCGATCGCCGCGGCGGCCGAGCCGCTCGAACGCGTCCAACTGATGGAGGTCTGCGGCACGCACACGGTCAGCCTGATGCGCAGCGGGGTCAAGAGCCTCCTGCCGGAGACGGTCCGGCTGATTAGTGGCCCGGGCTGCCCGGTGTGCGTGACGTCCTCGGCGTATCTCGACGCGGCGTGCGAGCTGGCGGGGCGGGGCGACGTGACGATCTGCACGTACGGCGACATGGTCCGCGTGCCGGGCCGATCCGCCAGCCTCGAGCAGCTCCGCGGGCAAGGCGCGCAAGTGACGGTGGTCTACTCCGCCCGCGACGCGGTCCGGTTCGCCCGAGACGAGCCGGGGCGAAACGTCGTGTTTCTCGCGGTGGGCTTCGAGACGACCACGCCCGGGACGGCTGCCGCCGTCCGCGAGGCCGACGCCGACGGGCTCGAAAACTTCTTCATCCTCCCCGGCCACAAACTCGTCATCCCCGCCATCGAGGCTCTGCTTGCCGCCGGGGACGTGCCGATCGACGGGTTCCTGTGCCCCGGTCACGTCAGCGTGATCCTCGGGTCCGCCGCCTACCGACCCATCGCCGAAGGCCGCGGCAAGCCGTGCGTCGTGGCCGGGTTCGAGCCGGTCAACATGCTCGAGGCCGTTGCCGCCCTCGTCGGCCAGGTCGCCGCCGGCGTCTCGAGAGTCGAGAACGTCTACGGCGTGGCCGTCCGCGAGGAGGGCAACCCGGTGGCGCTTCGGCTGATCGACGAAGTCTTCGAGCCGGCCCCAGCCGTCTGGCGGGCGATGGGCACGATCGACGGCAGCGGGCTCGAGCTCCGGGAGAAGTACGCCCGCTTCGACGGCTTCGCCCGGTTCGCCCTGACGCTCGGCGAGGACTACGAGCCGGCCGGGTGCCGGTGCGGCGAGGTCATCCAGGGCAAGGTCGAGCCCACGGCCTGCCCCCTGTTCGGCAAGGTCTGCACGCCGCTGGCGCCGGTGGGCCCCTGCATGGTCTCCAGTGAAGGAACCTGCGCCGCGTGGTACAAGTACAACCCGGCCCGCCGGGCGCATCGCGGCGAATCGCCCGATGGTGGGGGCGCGGCCAACGAAGGTTGACGTTCCCCACGGCTTGCCGTTTGGCGCATGCACATGCAAGGATCCGCGATGCCCGAAATCCCCGAGCAGCAATCGTCGCCCGACCCGGACGAGCGGATCGTGCTGGCCCACGGCGGCGGGGGCGAGCTGACGCGGCGGCTGCTGGCCGACCACGTCGTCAACAAGCTCGCCAACGACCTGCTCGACCCGCTGACCGACAGCGCCGACCTCGGCCCGCTCGACGGGCGCGTCTGCCTGACCACCGACGCCTTCGTCGTCCAGCCGCTGGAGTTTCCCGGCGGGGACATCGGTCGCCTCGCCGTCTGCGGGACGGTCAACGACCTGGCCGTCATGGGCGCCGTGCCGAAGGCGCTGAGCCTCGCGCTGATCATCGAAGAGGGCCTGCCGATCGCGACGCTCGACCGGATCGTCGAGTCGATCGCCGCCGCGGCGGACGAGGCGGGCGTTGTCGTCGCCACCGGCGATACGAAGGTCGTCGAGCACCATGGCAGCGGGGGGATGACGGTCACGACGGCCGGCGTGGGCCTCCTCTCGCCGGACGGGCCGGCCGGAGCGGACGGGCTGGCCGGCGAGGCGGCGATCCGCCCGGGCGACGCCGTGCTGCTCAGCGGCCGGATCGCCGAGCACGGGCTGGCCGTCATGTCCGCGCGGGAGAACCTGGCCTTCCGCACGAGCCTCCGATCCGACGTGGCCCCGCTGACCGGGCTCGTGCAGGCCGTGCTGGCCTCCGCCGCGGACGTCCGCTTCGTCCGCGACCCGACCCGCGGCGGGCTGGCGGGGCTGCTGGCCGACCTGGCCGAGCAGACGAGGCTGTGCATAGAGGTCGAGGAGTCGGCCGTCCCGGTCAGCGCCGCCGCCCGCCACACGGCCGAGCTGCTCGGGCTCGACCCGCTGACGGTGGCCAACGAGGGCAAGATCGTCGCCGTGGTCTCCGCCGACACCGCCGAGGAGGCCCTGGCCGCCTGCCGCGCCCATCCGCTCGGCGCCGACGGGGCGGTCGTCGGGCGATTCGGCGAGCCGTCCGACTGGCCGCTGGTGGAGCTGATCACCCGCGCCGGCGGGCGGCGGATCGTCCAGCGCCCCTACGGCGAGGATCTGCCGCGGATCTGCTGATGCTGGGAGGACCGGACGCATGAGAAGACGGAGTTGGGCACTCTCGGCGGTTGTGGGTCTGTGGTGCGTCGCGGGCGTCGCGGGCGGGCGTGAGGACACCCCCAAGCGCCTGCCGCGGGTGCTGCTGATCGGCGACTCGATCTCGATCGGCTACACGAAGGCGGTGCAGCAACTGCTGTCGGGCAAGGCCCACGTGCGGCGGATTCGCGGCAACGCCCAGCATACGGGCACGGGGTTGGAGAAGCTCGGCGCGTGGCTGGGCAAGGGCAAGTGGGACGTGATTCACTTCAATTGGGGCCTGTGGGACCTGTGTTACCGAAACCCGAAGTCGAAGATGCAGGGCCATCGAGACAAGGTCAACGGGACGCTCACCACGACGCTGAAACAGTACGAGAAGAACCTCACCGAGTTGGTCGGCCGCCTGAAGGCGACGGAGGCCCGGCTGATCTGGGCGGCGACGACGCCCGTACCCGACGGCGAGGCGGGGCGGATCAAGGGCGACGATCTGAAGTACAACGCCGTGGCGGCGAAGATCATGGCCGGCGCCGGCGTGACGATCAACGATCTGCACGCCCATATCGCGCCGAAGGCCGACCGATTCGCCGCGGGTAAAGGCGACGTCCATTTCACCCCCGAGGGCTATCGCTTCCTCGCCGAGAAGGTCGCCGCGAGCGTCCTGGCGGCGCTGGGCAAGGAGCCGCCCGCGGGAAGGCGGCAGCCGTCGCGCCGCCCTCCGAGCGTGCCGGCCGACGTCGTGCTCGACACGGCCACGCAGCAGTGGCGGGATTCAGACGACGTGATCGACGGTTGGGACTGGTCGCTGCCGCCGGGGATCAAGCCGGTGGCGTCGGGCGGGCTGAAGTTTTCCGGCGCGGCCCCGGCGGGCTACTCGGGCCGGCGGCTGTACGGCGTCAACTGGACGTGGCGCCAGATCGAGCCGCGCGAAGGCGTCTACGAGTTCGAGCCGCTCCGGCAGGCGATCCGGAAGGCGGCGAAGAAAGGCGGCGTCGAACTGCACGTCCGCGGGTCGGTCTGGGAGCTGCGCGACTTTCACGACAAGGCGAAGTACCCGAAGGGCTGGCCCCGCAGCCGCGACCGAAACGCCTCCGCGCCGCGATGGCTGAAGCAGTACGGCATCCCGCTGATCGAGGAGAAGCCCAAGACCAACATCGCCACCCCGTTCCAGGTGGTCAACATGGACATCTATCACCGGGCCTACCACGAGCGATACATGAAGATGGTCCGTGCGCTGGGCCACAGCGGCATCCCGAAGATGCCCGAGGTGACGGTGGCGATGGTGCACGTGAAGAGCGGCTCTCGCGGCGAGGAGGGCCACGGCCCCGAGAGCGGCCCGGGCAAGGAGCGATTCGAGCAGCGGCTTCGAGCGTGGGCGGAGGCGTTCGGCGAGTCGGCAGGCAAGCTCTGCTACGTCGGCCACAAGGGCTCGCACCTCGACTTGGCGTACCGGCTCGGCATGGGCCAGCGGTGCGGGTTCGTCGAGATGTACTTGATGCACGTGGACAACCCGCAGCTCGGGCAGCGGATCGACGAGCAGGGGTACCTCACCGTCGACGAATCCTGCCCTCCGATCGCCGACCGGCGGGCCTTCGGCGACGAGAACGAGGAGTACGCCCCCGCCGTTCACGTGCCGCGCTTCGGGCCGATGACGCTCTGGCCGCATCGCTACCGCGAGTCGATGCTGCGGGCCCTCCAGATGCGGCGGAGCTTCCTCTGGGCCGAGCCGAACCCGTGGGTCAACCCGCCGCTGCTGAACTACGTCGGCCTTTCGCTGGGCCGGTGCGTCAAGGACACGCCCGACGCGTGGTGCTCTCTGCGCCGGTCCGTCGCGTGGACGGGCAAGGCCCGCCGAACCGTGAAGAACTTCGAGCGATGGCTCTACCAGCGCGACCGCGACGGCTTCCGCACCGCCCCCGCCGTCAAGGTCGCCGTCGCCGAACGAATGATCGGCCACGCCCGCGGGCACAAGTACGACTACATCGCCCGGCGGACGGACTCCGCAGCGGGCCAGAAGTCCATCGGCCTGGCGCTTGACGACCGGTTTCTGTCTGGCGGCCCGCACAAGGCGACCGTCAAGGTCACCTACCACGACGTCGGGCGGGGCAAGTGGGCTTTGGTGTGCTCGACCGCCGCGGACAAGGCCCGCCGCGCCGTGCAGTGCAAGGACACGGGCAAGGTCCGCACGGCGACGTTCCACATCGACGAGGCGATATTCCCCGCCAAGGGAATGGGCTTCGACCTCACCATCGAGGCGGCCGAGGGAGACGCAACGGTCTCCTTCGTCCGCATCATCAAGCGATGACCGCGCGGGCCGACCTCACTTCCGCCCCGCGACGGCCAGGCGGACCATGTACACGGCGTTGCGGGCGGTGATGAACAGCGTCCTCCGGCCGGCCCCGCCGAAGCAGCAGTTGGCCGCCGGCTGGGGCGTGCGGATCCGGCCGATCAGCTTGCCCTTTGCATCGAACACCTGCACGCCGTCGCCCGCCGTCGAGTAAAGCCGCCCCGCCACGTCCACGCGGATCCCGTCCGGCGCGCCCGGGTCGATCACCGCGAAGACCTTCCCCTTACCCAGGCGGTTGCCCTTCAGCACCGGCAAGCGCCGAACGTGATGGGGCCGACCGCTGTCGGCGACGTAGAGGTACTTCTCATCCGGCGAGAAGCACAGGCCGTTGGGCATGTCGAAGTCGTCGGCCACGGCGACCGGCTCGGCGCCGGCCTTGTCCAGCCGGAACACGTAGTGGGCTTTCTGCTCACGCTGCTCGCGCTTGATCCCGTACGGCGGATCGGTGAACCAGATCGTCCCGTCGGACTTGACGGCCGCGTCGTTCGGGCTGTTGAGCTTCTTGCCCCGGTAGCTCGACGCGATCGTGACGACCTTGCCGCCGTGCTCGGTCCGCGTCACTGTCCGGCTGCCGTGCTCGCAGGTGATCAGCCGCCCCCGCAGGTCCGTCGTGTTGCCGTTGGCGTTGTGCGACGGCTTGCGGAAGACCTCCATCCCGCCCGCCTCGGTCCACTGGTAGATCGTGTCGGCCGGAATGTCGCTGAACAGCAGCCGCTTCTTCCCGTTCATCCAGACGGGCCCCTCGGTGAACCGCCGCCCCTTGCAGATCCGCCTGACGCTCGAGTCGGCCGACAGGACCTGCCGGAACGCCTCGTCCACAATCTCGAAGTCCTTTGACGCCATCGCCGCCTTGCCCTTCTTCATCTCAACATCCTTCTTCGCAGTCTCCTCGTCCTTCGCCGCCGCGAGGCACGCCATCGCGGCCGCCACGGCACAGGCCACTGCCGCCTTCCTGCCTATCCGTAACATGATGCAGCTCCGTTTCCGGCGATGCTACCGCGTCGCGCCTGATGCGCGGACTGTCTCCACCTCCCGCTTGACGTCCTCGAGCCGCCTGGCCCAGTCCATGTAGCGTGTCCGGGAGAACAGTTGCGGCCGGTACTGCCCCCCGGCCACGCGAGCGTAGGCCTCCCACTCCTTGACGGCGTTGGCCAGATGGCGGACCGCGCTGGCGTGGGCGTCTTTGCGTCGGCGGTCAGCGCGGAAGACGGCCAGGTCGGCGGCGCCGCGGATCTTGTCGGCGTAGTAGCGGCCGAGGCAGGCCATCGACTCCATGTCCGTGAGCGTGGCGGCCAGCTCCTTGTCGGCCCGGGCGCGCTGCCGCAGCGCACGGACGCCGCGGATCGTCTTGTCGGCCAGGGCGTCCAGTCGGTCGGCGACTCGCGGGGGCGTGATGCCCTCCCGCGCCTGCCCTTTGCTGACCGCGGCGCCATAGTCCTTCACCGAGACGATGCCCGATCCCTGTAGCGGCGGGTGCTGGAAGAACGCATCGACGGTGAGGAATCCGCGGCTGGAGACGCAGCCTTCGGGAGAGAACTGGAAGTCGTTGACCCGGAAGAAGAAACGGTTGATCTGCGGGACGATCCTCGACGCGGCGGCCCAGGTGTCGTACAGCAGCGCGGGGCTCGCCGTCGAGAAGCGCTGCTTCAGCCGGCTCTCGAAGTACCCGCGCGTCAGCGTCAGGTCGTAGCCCAGCCGGCCCCAGAGCATGAAGCGGTACCAGTGCTTGTCGGTCTCGAGCCGGCCGGCCAGATCGGGGTCCTTGCTGACGAACTCGCGCCCCCAGACGAAGCCGTCGGGCCCCATGTAGAAGCCGGCCTCGTACCGCATCAGGTCGCGCGGGACGTTCTGGAGGAATTCGCGCACGTAGTCCGCATTGCCCCAGCGGTGCACGAAGAGGTCGTCGTTGCGGAGGTTCAGCCAGCACGGCACGGCATGCTGCTCGAGCTGGCGGCGATACTCGATGTCCAGGTAGGGCGAGGTCGTCGTCGAGTACAGGCGTGCGCGGGCGTACTTGTGGCCGGTGTTGAACGGGCCGTCGAAGTCCTTGAACGCGTCGCGAATCCTGCCCAGGCTCGTCATGTGCTGGCGGAAGATGAAACGGATCGGGCGCTCGGGATCGGCGGCCTTGGCATCCATTACGCCCTGCCCATACGTCCGCCACATCCACTGTTCGATGCTGACGGGCCACTTCCGCCTGGGATTGACGCGCTCCCCGGCCGTCACGCCGATCCCGTCGACCTGGGGATACGTCTCGAGGAATCGGCCGATGCAGTAGCGGAGGTACTCCATCGTTTTCGGGTTGTCCTGCTGATCGGTGATCCCGTGCTTCCCGGCCGCGCCGAAGACGTAGATGTTCCAGTGGAAGACGTGGATCTCGATCCCGCGGGCCTCGGCGTGGTCGAACACCTTCGTCCAGTGAGCGATCTTCTCGTCGAGCGTCATCTTCCGGACGACCTTGACGGTCTTCGCGTCGAACAGCTCCTCGCCCGGGAAGTGGCGGTTGGTCCTCGGGGTCACCTGCTCCCGCAGGACGCACACGTCGTCGTAGTTGACACCCGGGTACTTCGGCAGCTTGACGATGCCCGGGTACGGGTGGTTCGTCCAGAGCGTCAGCACGTTGTATCGGTCCCGGGCCAGGCCGTCGAGGAACTCCCGCCAGAAGCTCATGTCCCACATGACCTCGATGTTCTTCTGGGCCGCCGTGCCCGTGTCGTCGTAGCTCGGGGCACGGGCGTCGAAGGGGATGTTGAACTTCAGGCCCCGGCGGAACAGATACGGCTTGCGGGCCTTGTCGGTCACTGCGTCGAGCCCGCCGCCCAGCGCGATCATCTCGGCCAGCTCCAGGCCGCCGTACATCGCCCCGCAGGAGTCGCCTCCGACGACCCGGATCGCGTCGGGCCCCTCCCGGCGGATCCGAAACGCCTGCGGCCCCAGGCCCGTCGGGCTGATCTCGAAGCCGATCCGCACGGCGGGGTCCGCTCCGCCGACCCTGTGGCCGGCCCGGCGGAGGGCCTGCCGGATGTCGCCGGCGGCGAAGGCGATCCGGGGATCGCTCTTGTCGAACTCGATGGAAACGGCGAGCTTCGCCTGCCCATCGGCCGCGTTGGCGCTCAAAGCAGAGGCCATCGCGGCAACAAGGAACGTAGCCAAACGCTGCATGACGGCCTCCTTCTTCGCTGCGTCGGCACGGCTTGCCATCCGTGCCGGAGCAGCCGGGGTCCGCCCGGCATTGTAACCGCGGCTCGAGGCGAATGGCAGGAGCGATTGGCGGTGGCGGCGGAGACCCCACGAAACCCCTTGGCAAGCTGCGGAAGTGTGGTAAGATGGGAGGGTTGCTTTGTCGGGCTGCGCGCGTGCAGGGCTCGGCGCCGGCCCGGCCAGTGAGGACTGTGCCCTCAGCAAGCAGCCGGCATCGGCTGAAGGAGGCCGCCGTGAATCGCAGACGATTTCTGTCGCCCATCGACCGCCCCGTCGCCGAGGCCCTCGAGCCGCGCCTGCTGCTGGACGCGCAGATCGACTACCTCGAGGTCGTTCGCTGCACCGACTACAACGAGCCCGGCGCGGGCGACGAGGACTACGAGTACCGCGTCGCCGCGGAAGGCCCCGATCTGATCGGCCTGGCGGTGACCGCGCCGTGGGGCGCGGTGGGAGACTCGGCCAACTACCTCCCCGCCGGATGGGCGGGCGAGCCGTTCGAGGGGTACTTCCCCGGCGACGGCATCTGGATCGAGGCCCGCTCGTGGTACGACGGCGTATCGGTCGTGCGGCTCATCGAGTTGGAGTGGGAGGGCATCTCGCCGGCCCAGTGGGGCTCGCTCGATACGGGCGTGACGGCTTTGACGGTCACCGACACGGGCGGGAGCTGGAGCGGCGTGACGGACTTCAGCTCCGTGACCCAGCCCGTGCAGGAGCCGACGCTCGCCAGCCCGCTGCACGGCGAGACGAACGTCGAGTTGGCGCCGACGTTCGAGATCGTCCCGTGGGCCTCGCCCGGGCCCGGACAGGCCGGGATCGAGATCTTCGTCATCGATGACGACCTGGACGTGGATCTCTACGAGGTGCAACTGGACCCGTACGCCGGCCAGACGCAATGGACCGGGCCGGACTGGCTCGACCCGGGCGCGACCTACGAGCTGGAGATCGATTTCTGGAACGCCGCCCAGGGCCTCGTCAACGGCGTGGAGGTCACGCACAGGGCCGCCGTGGAGTCGGACCCGAGGTTCACCACCCGCGGGCTGGTGAACGTGGTGGTCGATCGCGGCGTGGACTACGAGTTCCCCACCGACGCGGTGGAGGAGCGGCTGTACGCGGTGATGGTCAGCGGCGTGGGGCTGACGAACATCCAGGTGACCACGCCGTGGGGGGCCGCCTTCGACGCGGCCAACGACACTCCGGGCGGATTTCCGACCGGCGAGTTCGGCTGGCAGTTCGGAGACCTGGAGTTCTGGGGCTACTTCGACGGCGGCCTCCAGTGGTACGAGATGGAGTGGCTCGTCACGCAGCAGACCGACTGGGACCAGGTCGAGACGAGCTTCACGGTGGTCAACGTCGACTACGCCGGCGGCTCGTGGGGCGGGGTGGCGGACTTCAGCGGCGCGCCGCTGCCGGATGCGCCGCCGACCGTCACGAACCCGCTTCACCAGCAGCTCGACGCGCCGCTGCTGCCGACGTTCCAGTGGGACCCGTGGGCCAATCCGCTGTCGTTCGACCCGGGCGTGTGGTTCGAGCTGACCGAGGCGGCGAGCCACTTCGCGCTGTTCGAGCAGCCGCACGAGCCGGCCGGCACGACCGAGTGGACCCCGCCGTTCCCGCTGGCGCCGAGCACGCAGCATCAGTTCTCCATCGACTTCCACAACGGCGACCGGCTGGATATCGACGGCACGTTCGTCTCCGTGACCTCCTGGGCCGAGTCGGACATCCTGTTCACCACCGTTGACAGCGAGGTCACCGAGGTCTGGATGGAGCGGGTGATCGACTACGGCATCGCCTACCGCGAGGACGACGGCCTGGTCTTCCGGGCCGAGATTGTCGGCGCGGGGATCGACCGCGTCGAGATCCTCACGCCCTGGGGCGAGACCGCGGACACCGACGCCCTGTTGCCGTCTGGCTGGCAGACGCAGGACCATGCCGAGGTCCTGCGGGGGCCGATGTCCATCGACACGTGGCAGTGGGGCGGCACGATGGAGATCGAGTTCGAGTGGGTCTGCCTGACCGATCTTCAGTGGTTCAGCCTGGACGCCGCGGCGACGCTGCTGGCCGTCACGCACGGCGGTGGGTCGCTGTGGACCGCCGGGCTGGACTTCACCGGCGTGACCCAGCCGCTGTTGGAGCCGCTGATCGTCAGCCCCGTCCACCGCGACGTGGCGAGCAACTTCCCGACGATCGAGTGGCTGGAGTGGACGGACCCGCCGGCAACGGGAGGCATCTACGTGTCGGTCGAGGAGGACCCGTCCTCGTGGGAGTGGACCGGCCTGGAGTACGAGGAGGAAGCATTTCTCGATGCGGCGGCCACGACGTGGACCCCGCCGGCGCTGCCGGATTCCGACGGGCTCTTCGAGACCGAGGTCGGCTTCGTGGACTTCCAGGCCGGCTGGCACGACGGGGCGGACATCTACACGCTGGCGGCTTCCGAGAGCGACACTTCGTTCCTCGTCGGCGGCCCCGAGGCGTCGGTTCGCGTCGACCCGCTGACGGGCAACACGTTCTTCCTGACGCCCCGCGGCACGTGGGAGGACTGCCAGGCCTACGCCGAGAGCTTCGGCGGCAACCTGGTGACGCTCAACGACGCCGACGAGGAGCAATGGCTGCGCGACCAGTACGGCAATCACGAGTGGTACTGGATCGGCTACAACGACATCGCCCAGGAAGGCGTGTGGGTCTGGGCCGGCGGCGAGGCGCCCGCCTACACCAACTGGGACCTCGCCCAGCCGGATAACGGCGGGGGCGGCATGGAAGAAGACGCCGCCGTGATGAACTGGACCAACGATCAGGCGTGGTGGGCCGGCGGGGGCTTCTGGTGGAACGACGTGTCCACCGACCACTACGGCGGGCAGATTCGCGGCATCGTCGAATTGCCCGCCGCCGTGCCGCTGTTCGGCCTGGCCGACGACCACGGCAACACGCCCTTCGACGCCACGCCCGTCGCCCCCGGCGCGCACGTCGGCGAGATCAGCTACCACGGCGACATCGACTTCTTCAGCTTCAACGCGACGGCGGGACAGGCGTACGACATCCTCGTCGACCTGCCCGAGACCGGCGGGGTGGACGACAGCACGCTCTGGCTGTACGACACCGACGGCGCGACGATGCTGACGTGGGACGACGACGGCGGCTACCGGTATGGCAGCCGGATCGTCTGGACCGCCCCGGCCGACGGGACGTACTTCCTCGCCGTCGACTCCAACGACCTGCTCTCGCAGATCGAGGAGTTCGGCAGCTACTTTTTGGACGTGGCCTTGAGCGGCCAGGTGGCCGACGTGCCGCTGGCGACGATGCAGCATCCGGCCGGTTGGCTGACCTTCCCCGATGGGCGGGGCGCGGGCTTTTCCCAGCCGGGCGATACCGGCGCCGACGCCGAGGAGGCGCTCGATATGGTCCATCTGTTCTCGGGCTTCCCCGCCCTCTGGCCGACGGAGGTGGGCACGTACGCCCTCGAGGACCTCGAGGGCGCGGCCGTCATGGACAACGAGGCGTACGTCTACCTCGCCGACGGCAGCAACAGATGGAACTGGCCCGGGCCGGGCTTTTCCGATCTGGTCGTGCTGGAGATCCTCGGCCCCGGCGAGGTGGTGGAGGCCAACCGCGTGCGGCTGGCCAATCCGAGCGTCGGTGGGCTGGCCGCCGCGGGCGAGTACCTCTACGCCGTCACGCAGGATCAGTACGAGCAGAGCACGTATCTGGAGATCTGCCACGTCCCGCCGGGCGATCCGGCCAACCCCGTGCCGGTGGGCCTCAGCCCGGGCGTGGTGCATCCGGACCCGTGGGGCTACTGGCCGGAGATGATGGCCGTCGACGCCGGGCGGGCGTACATCCTGTACGACGATCCCGGCTGGATCCTCGTCTTCGACGTCAGCGACCCGTCCAACCCCGTGCTGATGGGCGACTACCTGCTGACCGGCCCGGACGCCGAAGCGCCGTTCAGCCTCGCCGTGGCCGATCAGGTCGCCTGGGTCGCCACCGAGTACTCGGTCCAGGCGATCGACCTGTCGGACCCGACCGACGGTCAACTGCTCTCGGTCCTGCCGCTCGGCTCGATGGCCGGAGACATGGTGATGGGCGAGCACTTTCTGTTCGTCGGCTGCGGCGCCACCGGCGGCTGCGCGATCGACGTGGCCGACCCGCAGGACCCCGCCGTGGTGAGGACCTACTCCGTGCCGGGCGCGACCGGGGGGCTGGGGCTGAGCAACGGGCGGGTGTACATTCCCACCGGTGCCGGACAGATCAGCATCCATCACGCCACGCTGGAGGCCGACCTGAACCTCGACGGCGCGGTGGACTACTTCGATTACGCTCAAGCCCGCGACAACTTCCCCGCCGGCGGCGAGGCCACGTGGGGCCAAGGCGACATCGACGGCAACGGGCTGACCGACCACGTCGACTACCTGCTGCTGAAGGTCAACTACGGCGCGTCCCTGCTCGCCGGCAGCGTCGAGTCGCTCGCCCCGGCCCCGCCGGCCGCGGCGGCAGCGACTGCGGCGCCCGCGCCCGCCCAGTCGGCGGCGGCCGATGCCCTCGCCGTTGAGTCCGCCGCAGCAAGGCAGAGCGACCCGGCAGAGGCCGCAGGTGACGAACCGATCGCCGGCGCACCGGCCTCGCCGAGCCCCCTGGCCGTCGTTCAGCCGACAGCCTGGTCGGCCACGCCGGTCGATCGCGGGCCCATGACGGCCGCGCCGCTCGGCCTCCCCGCAGCGGACGTCGGGCAGACGGACAGCGACGAAACAACCTCCGCGGCGACGACGACGGACAGCCTGGATGTCCTCCTGCTGGCCGACCTCCTGCCGCCGGCGTTGTGATCCAGCCAACCGGGACGCCGACGCTCACGGCCCCCGATTCTCAGGCAAGCCCCCTGCGCTCTGCTCGCCGTCGCGGCGGGCTGCCCACCCCGCGCCGCGTACGCACGAACCGGGTGAGCAAGAAAAAGCCGGCATCACGCCCTTGACTTCCGGCGGGTAGGGCGGTAAAGTATTAGAGTACATCCTTCGTGATTCTGGGTGGGCAGGACATCCAGAGAGGAGCACGTCATGCGCAAAGAGGGACCCCGATGTATTGTGGTGGTCGCGGTCTGTCTTGCGGCCGTGGCTTGTCCGGCTTGGGGCCAGAGCGGCTCGGGTCCGGGCGGGCCGGGCCCGGGAGACGGGCCGCGGGTCACCGTGGACATGGTGCAGCCGACGATGTGTCCGGCCGTGGCGACGCAATGCCCGGCGACGCTGACGCGTTGCCCGACGCAGGAGACGCGTTGTCCGCCGGTGGCGACGGACTGCCCCGGCGGGGTGACGCACTGCCCGGCGGAGCTGACGCGATGTCCGCCCTGGTCGACCCGCTGCCCCGTGGACGAGACGCGCTGCCCGCCGTCGCGGACCAAGTGTCCGCCGAGGCAGACGCGTTGCCCGGCCGAGCTGACGCGTTGTCCGCCGGGATGGACGAAATGCCCGCCGGCCCAGACGCGTTGTCCGACCGAGCAGACCCGTTGTCCGCCGGTGAACACGAAGTGCCCGGCGGCCGACACGCAGTGCCCGATGGAAGAGACCCGTTGCCCGTCCGGCGAGACATGGTGTCCGGTCGAGTTGACGAAGTGTCCGGCGGGGCTGACGAAGTGCCCGCCCGTCCAGACGCGTTGCCCGATGGCGCAGACGGCCTGTCCGGCCTGGCAGACGCGGTGCCCGACCCAGGAGACGCGCTGTCCGCATGAGCAGACCCGCTGCCCGGAGACGGAGACGCGCTGCCCGGTGGTGGCCACGCAGTGCCCGCCCGGCGAGACGTGGTGTCCGGCCGTGGAGACTCGCTGCCCGCCCGTCCGCACGCAGTGCCCGGTGATCCAGACGTACTGCCCGGAAGAGCAGACACGTTGTCCGCCGATCCGGACGAAGTGCCCGTCCATGGAGACGCGCTGCCCGGTCGAGTTGACGAAGTGCCCGCCGCTGATCACCAAGTGCCCCGCCGGCGAGACATTCTGCCCGCCGGAGAAGACAAAGTGTCCCCCGATCCGGACGCGCTGCCCGATCCAGCAGACGCGGTGTCCGCCGATCCGGACGAAGTGTCCGCCCTGGCAGACTCGCTGCCCGGTGGAGGAGACGAAGTGTCCGCCGGTGAGGACGCTGTGTCCGCCGACCGAGACGCGTTGCCCGGTCGCGGAGACGCTTTGCCCGCCGGGGCCGACGAAGTGCCCGGCCGTCGAGACGCGATGTCCGCCGGTGCCGACCGAGTGCCCGGCCGAGCAGACCTGGTGTCCGGTCGAGCAGACCGTATGCCCTCCGGTCCGGACGCAGTGCCCGGCCTCCGAGACGTGGTGCCCGGCCGAGCAGACCAAGTGCCCGCCGGCGATAACGCGGTGCCCCGAGACGGAGACGCGATGCCCGCCGACGGCGACTCACTGCCCGCCGGTCGGCACGCGGTGTCCCGAAGAGGAGACGCGGTGCCCGCCGGTGCTGACGACGTGTCCGCCGCGGCTGACCCGCTGCAACCAGATCGAGACGCGGTGTCCGTTCGTGCTGACCAAGTGCCCCGAGACCGAGACGAGATGCCCGGTCGTCGAGACGCAGTGTCCGCCGGGCGAGACGTGGTGCCCGGTCGACCAGACGCGCTGCCCGCCGGAGCGGACGAAGTGTCCGGCCTGGCTGACGCGGTGCCCGCCCCAGCAGACGCGTTGCCCGATGGAGATGACGCGTTGCCCGGCGCGGGAGACGCGATGCCCGCCGACCGAGACACAGTGCCCGGCGGCCCTGACGCGGTGCCCCGAGACGTTGACCCGCTGTCCGCCGGCGCCGACGCGGTGTCCGCCCATTCTGACGCGGTGCCCGCCGAACGTGACGGCCTGCGGGGCCGAGATCGCGGCGACGATCTGCCCGGCGGAGCTGACGAAGTGTCCGCCCGTGCGGACCCGCTGCCCGACCGCCGAGACCCGCTGTCCGCCGGTGGCCACGAAGTGCCCGCCGATCCGGACGCGTTGCCCGGCCGTCGAGACGCGTTGTCCGCCGGAGAAGACCAAATGCCCGCCGTGGAAGACGGCCTGCCCGCCGGAGCAGACGCAATGCCCGGCCAGGCTGACACGGTGCCCGCCGTCTCCGACGAACATCTGCGACGTCTCCGACGGCAACATCGGGGCGATTTCGCAGACCCCATGCCCGGCCGCTGACGTCAAGTGCCCCATCGTCCTGGCCAGCGGGACCTCATAAGCGGCGGACGAGCGATCCTGGGCAGGTCAGTCCCCGCCCGCGGGTCCGTCACAAGCGGGCCTCGGGCGAGCGGCTGGTTGATCGACAGAATCGTTCGCCGCAGAACCGATCGAGAAGGGGCGGCCCCCCCAGCCGCCCCTTCTCTCTATCGGTGCGCCCGGCCCTCGCCGGCACCGTTTGCAGAGACGCCGCCGAACCGCTAAGCTGCACGCCGCCCGAACGCGGTAAACGAATGTCGAATGCCCGCTCGTGCTCCGCCAATATGCCCCCGATCGAGGAGCTGACTTGACCGAGACTAACGCACAACAGCCCGCGGCGGACGGCCCGCCCGATCTGCCGTTCGCGCGCCCGCCGCTGCCCTGGGGTGTGACCGTCGCCGCGCTGGCGGGCCTGGCCGGCGGATGGATCGCGGCGGGGTCGACCGGACTGCTCGGCCATCCGCTGCGCCACGCGCTGACCTGGCTGGCCGTCGGCACGGCGATCTGCGCCGATCGCACCGGGCGATCGTGGGCGCAGCGGGCGATCCTCCTCCTCGCCGTCGTCGCGGCGGCCCTGATGACCATGTCGCAGCTCGCCGCGGTCAACGTGCTGGCCGTCGCGGCCGTGCTGGCCGCCCTGGCCGCCGGGCGGCACGACGCCGGTTGGCGGGCGATGGGCGCCGCGGCGCTGGCCGTGACGGTGTTGGCCGTCTACCGGCTGGCCCTCGTGGCCGGCGGGTCGGTGTGGATCGCGGCCGACCGCTTCGGCGGCCTGATCGGCCGGGCCGCCGGCGTGCTGACAGCCCGGCCGCTGTGGGTCGGCGCGACGTTCGCGGGGCTCGACTTCCTCGTGGCCATGACGGTCCTGTACGCCGGCTGGCTGGTGTTCGCCCCGGGCCGGCGCGGCAGACGGGCGGCGTGGGGCGCCGCCGGCATCCTCGTCGCCCACGGGCTGTACCTGGTGGGACTGACCTACGCCGACGCCCTGGCCGCCGCGCCGCCGGACCCCCACGGGCCGGCCGACTGGTCCTGGAAGGCCGCCGCCGCCACCCTCGTGCCCTGGAACCTGCCCGCCCTCGCCGGCCTGCTCCACCTGCTGGTGGCCGGCGCGATGCTTCGGTGGACGAGCTGGCCGCCGGAGCCGGCCGTCGACGCGGCCTACGACGACGCGCGGAGCAGCCCGCTGCGGTGCTTCCGGCGGGGCCCGACCGCGTGGGCGGCGACGCTGGCGGCCGCGGCGATCCTGCCGATCGCCGCCATCCTGCCCACCGGCCGATGCAGCCTCGAGGGCAAGCGGGTGGTGGTCTACGAGAAGGGGTACCTCAACTGGCTGAAGCCGACCCACGGCGACTACGGACGGCTGTCGATCGGCATGTACGGGATGATGGAGCAGTATGTCGAAAGCCTCGGCGGGCAATTCGCGCGGTCGGCTGAGCTGTCTCAGGAGGACCTCGATTCGGCCGACGTGCTGATCCTGATCTATCCGGACGACCCGTGGGAAGCGAGCCGGCCCGGACAGCCCGGCCAGCTCGAGCGGATCGAGCAGTTCGTCCGCCGGGGCGGGTCGCTGCTGGTGCTCGGCGAGCACACGGTCTGGGAGGATGGGCCGGGCGGGGCGCGGTTCAACGACGTGCTCGAGCCGACCGGCATGCGGGTCCGGTTCGACTCGGCGACCTTCGAGGTCGGCGGATGGCTGCACTCGTACGAGGCGCTGTCTCACCCGGCCACGGCGGGTCTGCGGGACGGCCGCAACGAGTTCGGCGTGGTCATCGGCGCGTCGGTAGCCGCCCGCCCCCCGGCCGTGCCCCTGCTGGTCGGGCGGTGGGGCTGGGCCGATCCCGGTGACATGGGGGGCAACTCGAAGATGGGAAACGACCGCTACGACGCCGGGGAGAAGCTCGGCGATATCGTCCTCGCCGCTGAGCAGCGGCTCGGCGCCGGCACGATCGTCGCCTTCGGTGACACGAGCAGCATGACCAACGGCATCACGATCGGCTCGCACGTGTTCACCAGCCGGCTGCTGGGCTACCTCGCCGCCAGGCCGGGCACCGGGCAGGACGCCGTCCGCCAGGCCGCCACGGTCCTGCTGGCCGTGACGCTGGTCGGGCTGCTGGCCCTCGGGTGCCGCCCGGCGCGGATCGCGGCGGCGGTCGCGGTGTTGGGCGCGTCGCTGACAATCTGCACGGCCGTCAGCCACGAGTTGGGCAAGGTCCTGCCCGACGGCCGGAGAAGCAAGCCGAACAAGCTGGCCTACATCGACTCGACACACATGGAGGCCGCCAGCGAGGAGGCATGGCGGCCGGACGGGACGATGGGGCTGGAGATGACGCTGATCCGCAGCGGCTACCTCGTGCTGAGCCTGCCGGAGTTCACGCCCGAGCGGCTGCGGCGGGCGGGGCTGGTCGTCTCGATCGCCCCGGCGCGGGAGTACACGAAGGCAGAGCGGCAGGCCGTGCGGGACTTCGTCGAGGAGGGGGGCATCTTCATCTGCACGGTCGGCTGGGATCGCCGCCGCGCCAGCCGCTCGCTGCTGGCGGATTTCGGGCTGGCCGTCGGGCTCGACCCGCCCGGCTCGCCCGGGCCGCCCAAGGAGCCCCAGCCGCTGGGCCACTACAAGGCCCCCTACATGGCGCGGGGCAGCCGGCAGGCGTACGTTCGTTTCAACGCGGCCTGGCCGGTGGCGTGCGCCGATCCGGGCGCCCAGCCGATCGCCTACGGGCGGATGGACGGGCGCGACGTGCCGGTGATCTGCCTCCGCCGCGTGGGGCAGAAGGGCAAGTTTGTTCTGGTCGGCGACACGGGTTTCGCGATGAACAAGAACCTCGAGCGCCGCGACGGTCTGCCCATCGAGGGCCTGCGCGAGAACGCCGACTTCTGGCGGTGGCTGCTGACGGTCCTGCGAGACGAGCCGCAGTGGCTTCCGCCCGCCGTCCAGCCGCCCGCGACCCGACCGGCCACGCAGCCGGCGGGCGGGGCCGCCGCGGGAGGTGCGTCATGATCCGCGCGTGGCTGGGCCTGGTGGTGCTGTCGGCATCGTGGCTGTGGGGGCTGAGCCACTACTACGAAGCGAAGGCGAAGTTCTGGCTCGTCGCGGTGGCGGCGGGCACGGCGCTGCTGAACGGCGCCGTTCGCCGCCTGCCCGGCCGGACCGCGGCGGGGGTCTCCGCCGTCCTGCTCCTGCCGGCCGCCGTGCTCGCGCCGTGGCCATGGCGCATCGGACCGGTGCTGCTCGCGGCGGGATTGGCCGTCGCGGCGGCTGGGCCGCCTCGAGTTTGGATGAGGCGCCTGGCCGAGACGGCCCTGGCCGCCGGGAGCATCCTGATCGCCCAGGCCGTCGCGCTGGTCGGATATCAGGCGTTCACCGCCCGCGTGCCGGATGTCCCCGGCGTGCCGGCCCGGGTGCTCGGAGCGGCGGGGCGGCTGATCGGCATCGACCTGGCGGTCGACGGCTCGACGGTGGCGATGTTCTCGATGCGCCAGGTCCATCCGCTGGCGTGCACGTGGGAGCTGCTGGTCGGCCCGGCGGGCTGTGCGATGCTGGTTGGCGGGCTCGTGCTGGTGGGCCTGCGGGCGTGGGCGAGCCCCGGCGGGGGGAGGCGGGAGTGGCTGAGGCCCGCGGGGATCTTCGCCGCCTGCGCGATCGCGTGGCTGCCGCTGCGGGCGGCGATGCTGATGGCCCTCTACATGCACCGCGCGCTGCGGACCGGCTTCGACGATCCGCTCGAGTTGATGGGGCCCTTCTGGAGCCCCCTTGCCAGGATGCTGACCCTCGTCGTCCCCGCCCTGCTGGCTTGGCGGCTGGACCGCACACCGAAGCCGAGGCCCGACGCGCTCGCCGAACCGACCCGGCCGGCCGGGCGGACCTGGGCGGCGGCCGGGCTGTCGCTGGCGGCCGCGGCCGTCTTCACCGGCGCGGTCCTCTGGCACCCCGCCGGCGAGCCGAAGGGCGGGAGAGTCCTCTTCGACGAGGCCCGTTCACAAGCCCCCTGGCGGTGGAAGACGTTCGACACGACGCGGACGGACAAGCCGTTCGACACGGAGTGGTACGGCCACGCGTCGGGCTACAACCACTACTGCCTCTACGACTACTGCTCGCGGTACTTCCAGACGTCGCGGCTGAAAGGGCCGATCGACGAGACGGTCCTCCGCGGCTGCGACGTGCTCGTGCTGAAGGTGCCCTCGGCGGACTACTCGCCGGAGGAGGTGACGGCGATCGAGCGGTTTGTCGACGACGGCGGGGGGCTTCTGCTGATCGGCGAGCACACGAGCGTGTGGGGCTCGGGGGTGTACCTCAACCGGATCGCCGAGCGGTTCGGCTTCCGCTTCCGCTACGACTGCCTGTTTGGCATGGACTCGTATTTCGACGAGCGCTACGACCCGCCGCGGACGCCGCACCCGATCATCCAGCACATGCCGCCGCTGGAGTTCGCCACGTCCTGCTCGATCGACCCGGGCCTGAGCGCCGGCTCGGCCGTCATCCGCGCCACCGGGCTGAAGAACCTGGGGGCCAACTACTTCGCCACCAACTACTATCCGCAGACGGAGAACCGCCCCGAGATGCGTTACGGGGCGTTCGTGCAGGTCTGGGCGACCGGCCGGGGGGCCGGGCGGGTCGTGGGCTTCACCGACTCGACGATCTTCTCCAATTTCGCCGCCTTCGAGCCCGGCAAGAGCGAGCTGATGCTCGGCATGCTCGACTGGCTGAACCGTCGGCGGACCGTCCCGCCCACGGGGCTGCCGATGGCCGCCGTCGCGGTGCTGCTGCTGGGCGCGGCGATCTGGCTGGCCCGAGGCCGGCCGGGCAGTTGGGTGCTGATGCTTGCCGCCGCCGCGTTGGGGTGGGCCGCCACCTCCGAGGCCGTCCGCGCCATCCACCGCGGCGCGATGCCCCCGCTGACGCCCGCCCGGCCGATGGTCCGCGTGACGATGGATCGCACCGTCTGCGACGCGCCGCTGCCGAAGAACGGCTTCATCGCCGGCAAGGACGACGCCTTCGGGCTCTTCGAGCGGTCGATCCTGCGGCTGGGCTACTTCACCCGCCGCGCCGCCGGGGCCGGCGTGACGGACCGCAGCAACCTGATCGTCCTGCCCCACCCGAACCTCACGGTCACCGACGCGTTCCGCCGGCGGCTGGTCGAATACGTCGAAGGCGGCGGGCAGCTGCTCGTGCTCGATTCGCCCGCCAACGCCCGGAGCACCGCCAACAGCCTGCTCCACCCGTTTGGCCTGAGCGTGGACCGCCGGACGAACCTCCGTGGCGAGCTGGCCGGGGCGGCGTCCTGGCCGCGGATCCCAATCAAGGAGGCCCACCGGATCAGGGGCGACCGGAGCACGCCGCTGGCGACGATCGACGGCAAGCCCGTCGCAGCGACGGCCCGCCGCGGAAAGGGCACGGTGACGGCGATCGGCTTCGCGTCGCGCTTCACCGACGTGAACATGGGCGTCACCGGCGACGTCGTCCCCGACGCCGAACTGCGAAAGATCTACGACTACGAGTTCGCCCTCATCCGCGCGATCGTCGAAGACAGGCTTCCGGCTTCCCTCACCACACGACCGGCGGCCGGACCTGCCGGCGGGGGCTCTTCCAGCCGCTCGACGGACACCGCCCCTGCCCAAGAGCCGGCTTCCCGGCCGAGATGATCCCCTCGGTTCGCGCCCACACGCTGTTGTGTGCCGGCCGGAAACGCGAGCGCCGTGGCGGCCGGGCCCTACTTCGCCCAGAGCGACGCGACGGAGGCGGCGAGATAGAAGGGGTAAGGCTTCGCGGCGGCGGGGTTGTAGCGGACGGCCTTGGCGAGCATCGCGCGGGCCTCGCGGGCTCTGCCTTCTCGCAGGAGGATCTTGCCGGCCTTGTAGTGCACGCGCGACAGCCGCCGCATGGCCGGGCGGCGCGGCAGCAGGTCCTTGCCGCCCAGTTCGAAGTAGAACCGCTCGAGCATTCGCGCCTTGATGCCGCGTCCGCGGCTGCGGTTCGAGCGAGTCAGGCTCTGTTCGCTCCATCGCCGCAGCGCCAGCGGCTCGTCGATCAGGGCGAACTCGAACTTCGTCGACACGCGGAGCCAGAACTCGTGGCCGACGCAGACGGGCAGGGACTCGTCGAACCCGCCGCAGGTCTCGATGACCCGCTTGTGCAGCACGGCGGCGGGGTCGTGAACGAAGATGCTCTGAAACAGCCGCTCGGTCAGCCGCCCGGCGTGGCAGGGCTTGGAGTGGCCTTCCATCGCCGTTCCGTCCATGCGGAGCGGCGCCATCGGCGTGTAGACGATGCTCAGGTCCGGGTGGGCGGCGAGGTGGTCCATGCATCGCTGAAGTTTCTCGGGCACCCAGAGGTCGTCGGCGTCGAGCAGGGCGATCCACTGGCCTTTCATCTCGGCGACCGCCCGGTTTCGCGCGGCGGCCAGCCCGCGGTGCTCGGTGCGGATCGCCCGCATCTTCGGCCAGTCGGCCGCGAGGGCGGCCGCGGCCGGCCACGTGTCGTCCGTCGAGCCGTCGTCGACGACGAGCACTTCATAGTCCTCGTACGTCTGGGCGCGGACAGACTCGACCGCCTCGGCCAGCATGCCGCCGCAGTTGTATGCCGGGATGATCACGCTGACGGTCGGGTCGCTCATGGCATCACGCGGCAGGTGCGGGGGCGTGGCGGCCTCATCCTCTCAGGTACCCTCGTGCCAGCTCCTGCAAGCGCTGCCCGTAGAGCAGGACGGCCAACACGGCCGCCAGCCAGACGGCGATCGCCGCCTGGAACGGCCGATCGCGCAGGACCAGCTCGGTCGGCCCGGCGTAGGCGCCCCTCATCGACAGCATCGCGAAGCGGAAGACGCCGTAGACGACGACGGGCAAGGTGTAGATCAGGTAGTTGGTCCCGAACTGCTTGATCGTCCGCGGGTTGGACGCGTAGAGCAGATAGGCGACGACGGCGACGGCGGCCGAGACGGTGATCAGGTGCGTCAGCAGCTCGGGCGTGTAGTGGATCAGCGTCGTGCGGTGCTCGCCGGGCGCGTCGGCCGACCCGGTCACCAACGCCTCGCCGTAGCGCTTGCAGAAGCCCATGAACAGGCAGATCGTGAAGGTGCAAACAACCAGCCAGGGGCTGATGACCACGCCGATGGCCACGGCTCCGCCGCCGGCCCGCAGGACGAAGCCCAACGCGAGGCAGACCACGTCCAGCAGCACGGCTCGTTTCAGCGCGAAGCTGTAGGCCAGTTGAAGCAGCAGGTACGCGCCCACGAAGCCGAGGATCAGCGGCCCCGCCGCCGCGGCGACGGCCAGCGCCGCCGCCAGTATCAGCATCCCCTCGACCGCCGCCGCCCCCACGCCGATCGCCCCGGCCGCCAGGGGGCGGTCCTTCTTCGCCGGGTGCTTTCGGTCGCGGTGGCGGTCGCGGATGTCATTCAGCACATACGCCGCGCTAGAGGCCAGGCAGAAGGCCGCCGTCGCCACCGCCGCCCGACCCCACGCCCCCACCTCCCCCATGCGCAGCGAGAACACCACCGGAAGAAGAACGATCAGGTTCTTGATCCAATGCTCCGGCCGGGCCAGTCGAATTGCGGGCCACGGCTTCACGCCTGCCCCTTCCACAGGGAGTCAGGACGGGTTACCACAGAGGCACGGAGAACACGGAGGTCTGTAAGGAGCTGGGCCATGTCTGTCGGTTCTGGTATGTCTCTAGCGTTCATCGCCGCCCTGGGGCTCCGGCAGCCCGGAGGGCGGCACATTTCAGCCCACCGCGTCAGCGGTGGGTCCGGGCTGTCCCTCAGCAAGAGCCCCTTCAGGGGCGGCACAGACTGCCGCAAGCGATGTGTCGCCCTTGAAAGGGCTCGTTCACCCCGGTCGCTGCCAGGGCCCCACGGCTCCCGCCGTGGGCTGATATGTGTCGCCCTTCGGGCCAAGCCGGCCGGGCATGTGTTGTTCCGTCATGCCGTTGTCGTTGATACGTTTGTCAGGACGTGTCAGGCGACCGTTTCTTATCGACCAGCCGGGGCGATCGAATGCGGCCGCGCGGATTATAGGAACGGCCTGCTCGCCAGTCAACGCAGTGGGGAAGGCATGCTCGCCGCTACGTTGGGGTCCACCTCGATGAGAAGGCTGCCGAGGCAGGCCCAGATATCGTCCAGGGCCGTTCCCTGCTTGGGCTGAAGCGTCACGGCCGCGAACTCCTTGCCCTCGGGCAGGTAGATCGACGTGTAGACGTACTGGCACGTTGTGTCTCCTGCGAGGAAGCCCTTGCGTCCGCGGGCGGTGAAGCGCATCCACAGCTTGTCCGAGCCGACCGGCTGGACGATGCTTCGCAGCATGATCAACTGGAGCGCCTTCTCGAACTCCGGACGGGTGGCGGAGGCCTCCACGTCGGCGGGGGTGGTCGTATAGGCGTCCACGAGGATCTGATAGGGGTCGGTCCGGCGGAAGTAGTCGACGACTTCCGGCTCGCGGGGGGCCATGTTTTCGGCCAATTGAGGCGTCTCCGGGCCGACGCCCAGGACGTGGACGGACAGGCGGTCGCTTTCCAGGACCCCGGGTTGATTGGGGTCCTTCCGGCGGTAGGTCGCCGCCGGCAGCGAGAAGACGTAACCGCCGGTTCGATAGGTGATCCGCTGCCCCTCGCCGTCGCGCGGGGGAACGTTCTCGATCTCGGCGGCCAGCACGCAATTCAGGGCCGACCGGTCGGACTGCGTGACCCGCTCCAGCGTCCGGAGCAGTTGTCGCCTGGCATACCAGAACGAGACGCTCGGCCAGAGCAGCCGGGCCGCGATCACCGCCGCGAGGCCGACGAGTACGAGGGCGATCTTGAGCTTCCAGCGAGTCGGCTTCATCGGCAGGCTCCTGTGAGGCGCCAGGGCGCGGTCTGACCGCAGTTACCGTCATTCTATCGGCACAATTGGGGCGGCGGTGGGCAAATCCTGGCCGGTCCGTGGGCGATCGCGGCGAGATCATAATGGATAAGTGGTTCTATTCCAAGTTTTTGCGTATCAGCAGATCCGGTGATTCCGATCGCCGGGCGTCGCGATTTCCACGGGGTCGCGTCGGTTCGATGGTGAGGCGGCCCGGGCCGCGGATGCCCGGGATGCTGTCAAAACATGTCTGTCGGAGCCGCCCGGGCGCACAGTTGGCAGGAATCTGCGGTGTGTTCGGGCTGGCAGGGTTACGTAAGATTTTCCTTATCCAGTATTTGCGTTTGTCGGCACGGCGGTTGCTGGTCTGACGGCCGCGGTTGCTGCGCGGCTGTCGGGAGCAGACCCCGGCGGCCGGTGAAGGTCGTACTGTACGCAAGCTGCGTTTGGATAATATCTTACAGGCCACGCCAGCCTGGCGTTCGTCGGGCCGATGTCCGGGTCGGCGGAGGCGGGCGGCAGAGTTTCCACGTAGAGAATCGAAAGGAGAAGCTCCTGATGGCGGCCAAGAAGTTAGCATTTGAAGGTGATGCCCGAGAGGCCCTGCTGACCGGTGTAGAGAAGCTGGCCCGGGCGGTCAAGAGCACGCTGGGCCCGCGCGGGCGCAACGCGCTGCTCGACAAGGGCTGGGGCAGCCCGACGGTGACCAAGGACGGCGTGACCGTCGCCGAAGAGATCGAGCTGACCGACAAGAACGAGAACATGGGGGCCCAACTGGTCAAGGAAGCGGCCAGCAAGACCTCCGACGCCGCCGGGGACGGCACGACGACGGCGACGGTGCTGGCCGAGGCGATCTTCAAGGAAGGCTACCGCAACCTCGCTGCCGGCGCCGACGCGATGTCGCTGGCGCGGGGCATCCGCACGGCGGTCTCGGCGGTCACGGCGGAGCTGGCGAAGGTCTCCACACCGGTCAAGGACGACGACGACATCCGCAACATCGCCTCCGTCAGCGCCAACAACGACGCGACGGTGGGCAAGATGCTGGCCGAGGCGATGGGCAAGGTCGGGCGCGACGGTGTGATCACGGTCGAGGAAGGCAAGGGCATCGAGACGACGGTGGACGTCGTCGAGGGCATGCAGTTCGACCGCGGCTTTCTCTCGCCGCACTTCGTGACCGACCAGGACGCGATGGAGGTCCGCCTGGACAAGCCGCTGGTGCTGATCCACGAGGACAAGATCGCCAATGTCGGCAAGCTCGTCCCGCTGCTGGAGAAGGTCTCCAAGGCCAAGCGCCCGCTTCTGATCATCGCCGAGGACGTCGAGGGCGAGGCCCTCGCGACGCTGGTGGTCAACAAGCTTCGCGGCATCCTGAACGTCTGCGCGGTCAAGGCGCCCGGCTACGGCGACCGCCGGAAGGCCATGCTCCAGGACATCGGCATCCTCACCGGCGGGAAGGTCTTCACCAAGGACCTGGGCATCGATCTGGAGAGCGTTTCGATCGCCGACCTCGGCACGGCCAAGCGGATCACCGTCGACAACGACAACACGACGGTGATCGAGGGGGCCGGCGCGACGAAGCAGATCCAGGGGCGGATCGAGCAGATCCGCAAGGAGATCGAGATCACCACGTCGGACTACGATCGCGAGAAGCTCCAGGAGCGTCTGGCGAAGCTGGCCGGCGGGGTCGCCCAGATCAACGTCGGCGCGGCGACCGAGAGCGAGATGAAGGAGAGGAAGGCCCGCATCGAGGACGCCCTGCACGCCACGCGGGCGGCCATCGAGGAGGGCATCCTCCCCGGCGGCGGGGTGGCGCTGGTGCGGGCGCGGGAGGTGCTGGACGGCATCAAGGCCAAGGGCGACGAGGCGACCGGTGTTCAGATCGTCGCCAAGGCCCTCGCCGAGCCGCTGAAGCAGATCGTCGCCAACGCCGGCGAGGTTGCCGCCGTGGTGCTCCGCAAGATTGAGCAGTCCGGCGCGAAGGCAGCCGGGTTCGGCTTCAACGCCGATACGATGGTCTTCGAGGACCTCGTCGCCGCCGGCGTGATCGACCCGGCAAAGGTGACCCGCGCGGCGTTGGAGAACGCCTCGTCGGTCGCCACGCTGCTGCTGACCTGCGACGCGGCGGTCAGCGAGATCCCGAAGAAGGACGAGCCGGCCCCGG
>Ga0180438_10001745_pt1 | contig 37784 bp, 26 predicted proteins | sample SS_ome_12_FD_132455 | JGI IMG/M metagenome (GOLD analysis project Ga0180438, IMG submission 132455) | Hypersaline lake sediment archaeal communities from the Salton Sea, California, USA - SS_3_D_2 metaG | ecosystem: Environmental > Aquatic > Non-marine Saline and Alkaline > Hypersaline >... | reverse complement strand
TATGCAGCGTGATGTATACAGCGTTGGCCTGAAGAAGACTATAAGTACGTTACATTGGAGCAGAAACGGTGAAAAACGAAAAACAGGATAGTAGAGAACTCTGTAAAGATGCTACAGTCTCAGTTTACCTGAAAATACAATACATCAGTCAGGCTTTACAGCGAAATTTCTCATCGAAATCGCAAGTTCGCCGCCGAATCAGCCTTATGGGCCGGTTTTTCATTCTCCCCGGCTGTCGTGTCTCCCATGAAATTCGACCTTCAACTGGAGGTCGAACTTGACTCTCAAAGCTTCCTTTCTTCTTTCACCCATCAGAAACTTTCCTTAACGCGGACCAGCCGCAACCAAAGAGGGTGGATCAAAAGGCTGACGCCTTACCTAAACCACCTTCTGTTATTAAGCATCCATCGAAATTGCACGACCGCAATCTTCCTCCCTGCCCTCTTTCGAGGGAGGGAGATTGCTTGTTATGAAGACAAAAAGCCTCGCCTCTGCTGACAGGTCGATCAAACGCCACGCCAAATAAAAAACGATTTGGCATGTCGTTTGAAGTACGCGTCGGTTTATCAACTTCGAATCATCCATATGCTATCATTTGTAACAGCTTAATCATGCCCGAACCCGCTCAAATCCATTCGAGAGGCCTTGTACTGTCAAATTTCAATTATTTTGCATGAGTTTACTTGGTAAATCCTGGTTGATACTTGATGCTTGATTCCGGATTCGGCGGATTGAGCAAAGTTGCCGTCAAATGGACAGCAATTTGGCATCATCTTTAGAGTTGCCGTAGTCTGCGGGCAGTCCGTTCAAGTGGCCGGCTTAGCCCTTATTCGGCCTTGTCTGCTCGAAGGATTTTGCTGTCAGTTGGTGCTGCGGCCCTTGAAGCTCTCGGAATCAACCACAACCTTTTGGTGGGTACGAGGATTTCAGAGCAGTTGGAGTCGGGCGTATTTTATCATCAGGGTCCTTGTTTTTCCTGTATTGAATTTTACGGTGACGGTGCTTTCATCGCCCATGTCGGCGAAGTCGATTACCTTTCCGAGTCCGAAAGACGGGTGTCGTACGAGCCGGCCTTTCTTTAATTTGGGAACCGTGTCGTCGGTGGTGTACTCGTCCTCGCCGTAGTCCTGGTCTTCTTCGGGCGGGCAATAGGCGGCGGAGGCAGTGTGGGGCGGCTGCTCCCGGAAATCTATTCCAAGCTCGAAAAGGAACTGCGATGGAATGGTCCGCAGCAGTTGGCCGCGGAATGTTCGGTACTGTGCGTAGCTTATCCGGAGGTTGAGTTTTGCACGTGTTATTCCGACGAAAAGGAGCCTTCGCTCTTCCTCGAGGTCTTCTATTGCTTCGGTGATGCTTCGCTCGTGAGGGAGCAGGCCCTCTTCTGCGCCGATGATAAAGACGTTCTCGAATTCAAGCCCCTTTGCCGCATGCAGCGTCATCAGGGCAACCGCGCCGCTGGCTTTGTCGTAGGCGTCAACGTCGCTGAAAAGGGCAATCTGCTGTAGATAATCGAGCAGGGAAGGCTCTTCGGCGACCTTGTCGTATTGTGCGGCTGCGTTTATCAGTTCGTCGATGTTTTCGAGAGCGGTCTGGCCTTCAGGCCCAAGGGCCTTGAAGTACTCGTGCAGCCCCGATTTGGTGAAGATGCGTTCAATCAAGGGCGCTACCTTTCCGTTGGCTTTCTTCTTCATGCCTTTTATCAGGTCGAGGAAGACGGCGATCTTTGCCTTTGGCGCGTTAGAAAGGGACTGGATTCTGGATGCCCTTTTCAGGGCATCGAAAACGCTGACGGTGGATCGAGAGGCGTAGTCACGGACCCGGTCGATGGTTGTCTTTCCGATTCCGCGGGCTGGGGTGTTTATGATTCTCAGCAGTGCGATTTCGTCGTCGGGGTTGACAAGTATTTTCATGTAGGCCAGGACGTCGCGTATTTCCTTTCGGTTGTAGAACTCGACGCCGCGCACAATCTGGTAGGGAATTCGTGAGCGGATAAACCGCTCTTCAAGTACGCGGCTCATTGCGTTTACGCGATAGAATATGGCGATCTGATTGGGCGCGGCGCCGCGGTCGATGAGCTGCCCGATTTTGTCGACGAGCTCTTGCGCTTCTTTCTTTTCGTCCTCGCAGACGGCTATTTTGACCTCGCCGCCCGCAGGTTTGGTGGGTATGAGTATTTTCTTTTTTCGGTTGAGGTTGTGGGCTATCAGGTTGTCGGCGGTGCGGAGGATGTCGGGGGTGCTTCGGAAGTTCTCTTCAAGGCGTACGATTTTGGCGTCGGGCCAGTCGGATTCGAAGGCGAGGATGTTGCGAATGTCGGCGCCTCTCCATCGGTAGATCGACTGGTCGGGGTCGCCGGTGGCGCAGATATTGTTGTGGGCTGAAACGAGATATTTTGCGATAACGTACTGGGCGTGGTTCGTGTCCTGGTATTCGTCGATGAGCAGGAATTTGAAACGGTCGCCGAGTTCGGCGCAGAGGTCGGGATATTTGCTCAGCATGAGCGCGGTTTGCAGAAGCAAATCGTCGAAATCCAGCGCGTTGTCCTCGGAGAGAATCCGCTGGTATCGGGCGTATACTTTGGCGAGGGTCTTGGTGAAGAAGTCGTCGGCCTGATCCTGGAAGGAGGCGGCGTCGATGAGCTTGTTCTTGAGGGTGGAGACAGCGGCCAGCATCCTTGCGGGCGCAAAGTTTGAGGTGCTCAGGTCACAGTCCTTCACAGCCTGCTTCATGCATCGCGACTGGTCGGCGGCGTCGTAGATGCTGAAGTTGGAGCGAATCTCCGCCTGGTCGGCGCAGCGGCGCAAAATTCTGACGCAAAGCGAGTGGAAGGTGCTGATATGCGCGCCGCCGGCGGCACCGAGTGCAAAAACCCGCTGTCGCATTTCTTCGGCGGCCTTGTTGGTGAAGGTTACGGCGCAGATGTTCCAGGGTCTGACGCCGGAGTCTATAAGCGCGGCGATTCGACAGGTGATTACGCGGGTCTTTCCGCTTCCGGGCCCCGCCAGGACGAGCAATGGGCCTTCGACGTGGAAGACGGCTTTTCTCTGGGAATCGGTTAGCTGGTCGTATTGCATCTTGCTATTCTTCGCCGTCCGAAGTGTCACGCTGCCGCTTTTCAACCTTTTCGACCAGTTTTTTTTCTATTTCTTCGAATTTCCTGGCCAGTTCCGGCTTTTCGATTTTAATTCTATCGATGAGTGTTTGCCTCAAGCCGAGCGGATAACCGGTGTCACCGAAGAAATCCTGGAGCGAGGTGTATCTCATAAGTTCGAATTTCGGCAGGTCGATCCTCTGGTCATCGGGGTACATTGACTGGTATCGGTCGTAAGCCTCCTTTGCGAGCTTTTCGAGGGCGTATGCTTCGTCGTCGTCGCGCAGGGCGTATCGGAAGTAGCTTTCGCGGAGTATCGTATGCACCATTTCCTGCGCGTTGTGCAGGCCCATGTCTTTCAGTTCCTCCCCCAGGCGGTTTCTTACATATACGACCATGGGGACCTGGAAGTCCGGCAGCGGATAGAGGGTGCGGAGCTGATCGTAGGTTCTCTGTGCAGCTTTTCTGTGTCCTGCCTGGTAGAAGCTGAGGACGGCGTTCCTGAGCATGTTTTTGTGGCCGGTCTGCATCGATGTCGCGGTGCTCGGCTGAATGGTCCGGTATTTTTCTATACTCGCCAGGACCACCCTGTTGTACGAATCGAACATTCTCAAATCGGGGCGCAGAAACAGCCTTTTGCCCTGCATTTTGATTAGTGGTGAGGAATGGTCGGCAAGCTCGTCGGGCGAGGGTTTATAGCTGTAGATGAATATTTTTCCGTTGCGGAAGAGATTCTGGAGGCTGTGGAAAACGATTCTGTCGGTGTGGGCCTCTTCGATGGAGAATTCATCTTTTCCGGCGACCTGTAAGCCTCTTACGGCCCAGTATATTGCGTGACTGCTGGGATGTCGCCAGTCGAGGGGCAGATGCTTGTTGGGGTCGTCGAACTCCACCGGGCCGTAGGTTTCGTTGACGTGCTGCATCATCAACGGATCGAGTTTCCAGACGTTTCGCAACTGGTAGGCCTTTGCGAAGATGTCGAACTTTTTCAGAGCTTTGCTGCCTCTAAACCGGTCGATTACTTGGAAGGCGGCGGGTTCGAATTTGTCCGGGTTCTGTCTCAAGGCCAGATAGTTGCCGGTGAAATCACTTTTGTCGGTAAACGTATTGTCAGCGGCTTTGAGGGCCTTTATTAACTCTGCGACGTTGGGGTCGCTTGTGGTCCGGTCCCATGTTTCGGGCGCCTCTGCGAGGGCCTTGAAATGTTCTTCGTCGCCTTCGTCGAGCAGCGGCTGCATCGCCAGCGCCAATTGCAGCTTGTAATACTCGTGGGCATCGTCCGAGACGGCTCCGATTTTGTGGTGGAAGATTCGTGAGAGTTCGCGGTACAGCTCGATGCACCTCGGGTTCAAGGGGATGCCCTGGTCGCGGAGAAGCTCGTATCCGTTCTTTACCCACCTCCATCTCTGGTCCGGCTGTGAGGCGGGGATTGTGACCGAAATATTGTAGGCCATGTTCCAGGCGTGGAACTCCCAGACCGCTCCGAAGCGCGGCTGGAGCGTTGTTATCCATTCTGCAAGCTGCCGGGCGTCGAAGAACTGTCCCTGGTCTTTCAGTCTGTCGGCCCTCATCCAAAGGATGTCTACGACCAGGCCTCGAAATGCTCCCATTGCGACGGTGGCGAAGGCGAGTGAAGGCGGTGCGTTCTTCAGAGGCTCGTAGATCGTGAGCTTCATCCGGTATCGGTGGGCGTTGATATAGTCAAGCTGACTGCCTGCCGTAAAAAGGAGGCTTGCGGCGAGGACAAGGGATAGAATGCAAATTATGGTGTCACGCAGACGCATCTGAAAATTTTTAGTTTATCTCAATTGGTCCTTATCTCAAGCTAAACGGTAATCTTTGCGATTTCACGCCGGCTGAAAATCAGCAATGCAAAAAGGGTCAGTAAAGAGGCCTTGATGCAAACCATGAGACCGAGAACCTCTGCGAGCAGTCGCCAGCTTAACAGGCGCGCCGGTACAAGGAACTTAGTGGGGTTGGCCTTGTCAAAGTGGGGCAGAAGTCGGACTACCGGTCTTACGGTCAAAGAGTATAACGTGCCCATGTTCTCGCTGAGGTAATCAAAAGATTCAAGTACGAAGCCGCTGACCGTCCCCGTAAAGAAGATGAGCAGACAAAGCAGCATCGCAACGGGGAAGGACAGAAAAGTCGAGGCCAGAATTCCGAGCGACGCGAGGAAAACAAGCCGGCAGAAAATCATGATAACGGCCCTTACAAAATTTGCCGTAAACGAATCGGCCTTGTAGAGCACCTCGAGACCGTCTTCGAGGGGAAAGATAACGACCGTGTTGTTTACGTGCGGGTCGTTGAAGAAGGCAACGGCAAGGTAGCCGTCGAGTGCGACGGCGCCGGCAGGAACGCGAATTTCGTGAAAGGTGCGTATAAGGTCGGAACGGTCGAAAGAGTAGACCGGGGTCTTTATCGGGCCGCCGTACTGGCGGATGTCACCGATGAGCCATTTGCCGGCGACCTTGAGGTCGGGCGGATTGACGGCGACATCATACTTGAATTTTACGAAAAGGGCGTCGTTCGGGTCCAAGGGCCTGACGTCTTCGAATTCCCAAACCAGCTCGCGTCCCGGAACCGCAGCGCGTTTTTCGAGCTGTTTCTGTTTGCCGAGCTCTGCGAGGATTTGCCGCTTTTTGGTTTTCTCGAGCATTTGTCTGAGATGTTCGCTTTGTGCAAGCTTTTTGTAGGCTTGTTTGACGTCTTCGGTGACATCGACATTGGGGGGCTTCAGTGCGGCGCGTGCGGTGAAGAACTCGTCCCGGGCCTGTCGGCGCTGCTGGGGGTCTGCGTCGAAGAATCGGGGCATGTACGAGGTGATAGCGTATATCATCGAGGCGAATAGAGAAAGTAAAACGACGTCGAGCAGAATTACACCGAGCATTTTTCCGAGCAGAAGCTCAAATCTGCGAATCGGCTTTGTGAGGACGGTGTATATCTGTTTATGCTGGAAGTCGCTGGATACCGAATAGACGGAGACAACTATCGTGAGCAGACAGAGCAACAGGGAGGTAAGCGACAGGCCGTAGCTGACAAACGTCTGAAGTCGGCCCTTTAGTGTTTCGTCGCCGGTTACCTTCAGACCCATTATCGGCAGCAGGACAACCAAAAGAACGATGAGGGCCGGAGCAATTCTCATGCGTACGAAGTGCTTGATAGTGTTGACGGCAACGGCCCAGATACTACGCATCGTGCGCATCCCCCTCGCAACCTTGGTCCCGTTGTTCATCTTTACCGGATTTCTTGCGGCCGGTTAACTCATCGAGGATGCTTTTTCGGATATGCTCGGCTGGTGGCGGCTCTGCTTCGCTGGGCTCGGTTTTTCTGACGGGCGCAGGGCCGGCGGGCTCAGACGAGGCCGTCAGCCTGCCGAGCACATCTTCGTCCGGGTGCGGCCCGGAAGTTTCGGAGGGGACAACCTGCTCGGTGGTTGGAGTCTCAGCCGAGGGTGGCTGCTGAGCCAGCTCTGCAGAGATAAGCCTGTCGAGGATTCCCTCGCCGGGTTTGGCGGCGAGGAAGTCGCCGATTTGCGTTGAGCCGACGGCACCGCTTGTGGGCTGGTCCTGCCGCTGGGCTTGTGTGACGGTCCTTATGAAGAAGGATTCGAGTTTGTCCAAAGGCGAGGTGACGGCGCAGTCGGTTTGTTCGGATTCGATGATGTGTCTGATTTTCTCGAGCGCGTCATCGCTGAGCGGGCCGGTGGTAATCTGCTTCCTGTTTGTCTGCTGGAGCATGTCTTTTACTTTCCCTTCGGCCTGCACCCTGCCGCCGTAGAGGATTGCGATTCTGTCGCAAACGTCTTCGACGTCGGCGAGAAGATGGCTGCACAGCAGTACGGTTTTTCCGCGTTTGGCCAGTTGGATGATCAGGTCCTTTATCTGCCTGGTTCCGAGGGGGTCAAGTCCGGTCGTAGGCTCGTCGAGGATGAGCAGGTCGGGGTCGTTTATCAGCGCCTGGGCGAGTCCGATCCTTCTTGCCATGCCCTTTGAATAGGTTCCGACAGGCCTGTTTGCGACCGCTTTGAGGCCTACCATGGCCAGCAGGGCTTCGGTCCGGTCCTTGCGCACCTTAGCCGGAAGAGAAAAGAGTCTACCGTAGAAATCCAGTGTCTCGCGGGCGTTTAGATACCTGTACAGATACGATTCTTCGGGGAGGAATCCGATTCTGGCACTGATTTTGGTGTCGGTGCTGTCGCCGCCGAGAAGAACTGCCTTTCCTTTCGTCGGATACAACAGTCCGAGGAGCATTTTGAGTGTTGTGGTCTTGCCCGAACCGTTGGGGCCCAGCAGTCCGAAGACCTCGTTGGAGCGTACTTTCAAATTGAGGTTGTCGACGGCACAGACCCTATCGCGGCCCCACCTGTCGGAAAAAATCTTTGTTAGTGAAAATGTTTCTATCGCGTATTCCATATTGGGTACCGGTTTTTTTGGCGTAATCCGTTCCCGCAAAGGCGCTTTTATTGTGCGTCGGGCGGCGTTTGATGATCGAGCTCTTCTCCGTATCTTACGAGTCTGGCGCTGTTAAAGATAACAATCAACGATCCTGCGAAGTGCAGGACGGCAGCGTAGATTGTGGGCAGCCAACCGGCGGCGGCGGCGACGACTCCGAGCACGATAAAGAGGATTCCGAAGCAAAGGTTCTGATTTATGACGGCCCTTGTTTTTCTCGAAAGCCTGACAAGAAAAGGGAGCCTGTTCAAGTCATCGCTCATCAGGGCAATCGAAGCGGAATTGATGGCGACGTCACTTCCGGCGGCGCCCATTGCGATTCCGAGGTCACCGGCTGCCAGAGCGGGCGCATCGTTTATTCCGTCGCCGACGACGATGACGGTGTGGCCAAGTTTCTTGATTTGCTCTACAATTGCGAGCTTGTCCTGCGGGAGACACTGGGCCTTGAAATCGGTGCAGCCGAGCTCGGCGGCGACGCTGCCGGCGACCTGGTCTCTGTCGCCGGTAAGCATTGTCATCCTTTTTACACCGATCTCGAGCAGGTCGGCGACGGCCTTGCTGGCTTCCGGACGCGTTCTGTCCTGCAGTCCTATCCATCCTATGCAACGGGAGTCTTTTGCAACGTACAAGGCGCTGAAACCCTGCTCCTCGTGCAGTTCCGGTCCGGCGACGTTGTTCATCTGTATGCCACTTTCGGTCAGGAACGTGTCCCTTCCGACCATTATCCCGGCGCCGTTGACAACGGCCGTTACTCCTTTTCCGGGAGATTCCTGGAAGCTGTCAACGGTGGGCAATGATAGATTCGCCTCTTTTGCGACGTCGAGCAGTGCCCTTGCGGCAGGGTGCTTGCTCATTCTTTCGGCGGCGGCGGCAGCGGAGAGCAACTCGGCCGGTTCGACCCCTTCGGCGGGCGTCAGCTTGGTCACGTAGAGCCGGCCCGTAGTGACGGTTCCTGTTTTATCGAAGACCATAGCGGTTATCTTGCCGGCTACTTCGAGGTCTGCGACGTTCTTTATCAGTATACCGAGCCTTGCAGAGGCCGAGATTGCCGCAACCATGGCGGTCGGCGTAGCGAGGATCAGGGCGCACGGACAGGCAATAACGAGTATGGTGATGGCCCTGTTGTGGTCACGTGTGAGGAACCAGACTATCAGAGCTATCATCAGAATAGTTGGGGTGTACCAACTGACGTAGCGGTCGATGATTCGCATTATCGGGATTTTTGTCTGCTCGGCTTCGATGATAAGGGATTGCACTTTTCCGAGAGTCGTATCTTTTCCGGCCTTTGTGACTTTGATGTCGAGGGCGCCAGTGAGGTTTGTCGTTCCGGCGAAAACGCCCATGCCAGGGACCTTGTCGACGGGGAGTGATTCGCCGGTAATGGTGGCTTCGTTGACGGAACTGAGGCCTCTGGTGACTTCGCCGTCGACGGGGACGTTGTCACCGGGACGAACGCGGACAGAATCGCCCAGTTTCAGGGCGCTTACCTTTACCTCTTTCTCCGAACCTTCCGGCAGGAGCAGATTCGCCTTTGTTGGCGTGAGCCTGATGAGCGATTCGATTGAGGCGCGTGCGCCGAGCGCGGTTCTGCTTTCGATTAGTTCGCTGAGGAGCATGAAGAAAGCGATAACTCCGGCAGTGACATACTGGTGCATCGCAAAGGAGGCGAGGATGGCGAGCGCGACAAGCTCATCCATGTGAGCCTGTCCCTTAATAAGGCTTTTTGCGGCGTGTAAGACAATGGGCGCACCGAGCAGAATGGCCGCGGCCATGGCGAGAAACTGCCGGTGGAGGCTGTCGGGTCCGTAAACAAAGCTCAGACCAGCGATTTTGCTGGTTATCAGGAGCATTCCGCCTGCGAGAGTTCCGAGCAGCGCGATGCTTATTCCGAACTGCCTGCCGCGGGTGTGGTCAACAGTGATATCCTGCCGAAGATGCAGATGTTCGTGGGCCATTTTATTTATCTTTATGTTCCTGTTTCTTCTTTTTCGGTTTAATCGTGTTGTCTCTGTTTAGTCGCAGCCAAATCTGCGGAGTTTCCGTGCCGTCGGTAGGCTGAAGAATTATTTTCTCGTCGACGTTTTCGAGGATATTTTCCATGGTGTCGTGATAGAGTTCGTTGATGACGAGCTTTGGATGTCGGCGGTACTCGGGCAGCAGTGCGCGGAGATACCTGGCGTTGGCCTCGGCTGTTTCAACGACTTTTGTCCGGTAGAATTTGGCCTGTGCGATGATTTCGTGCGCCTGGCCGGCGAGGTTTTCGAGAACAAGCTCTTTCTCGTCATCGGTGAGGTCGGCGAAAGGAGAGTTCTGGAGCATTTCGGCGGCGAGCGGCCCGGCGGCCTCGTTTAGTGCTTTTTCAGCGTATGTTCTTGCGTCGCTTGTAGCCGCATCGCTTGTCTGGCTGGCGCCGATGGCCGCCTCGAACGCCTCGTCGACCTGTCGAGGCCAGGTCGCGTCGATGAGTTTTACCGAGGCGGTTATGCCGCTTTCAATAGCGTCGAGCTTTTCCTGAACGAGCTTCTGGACGTGTTTTGGAATTCTATAATCGCTTCTGTAGGCCTGTTCGATGGTGTAACTGACCATTGCGGTGACGACGGCATCTTCAACTATGTTCCGGAGCAGGGGCGTGACGCTCTCGGCTACGACGTCTAAATAGTCTTCGCCCGGTCCTACATCGGCGACGTAGACGTTTCTGAAGAACAGCTCAGGGTCGTCGATCTTGTATATCAACTCCCATTTGCTGTGTACGATGTTGTAGTCGCTGCCAGCCGGATATTTCTGGCTCTGAATCTCGCCGCTGCCGCGCACGATGCAGTATCCTTCGGTCAGCGGATCGAGCTTTCGCGGGATTCGTGGTCTGGATTTTGGTCCCTGAAGGAGTTCGGCCGGATTCTGAGAATACCAGAAAGCGTCTATGGGCAGATCGACTTTCTTTCCGACGTTGATTTTGACCATCTGCTCAATGGGATAGGGCAGAACCGGTTTCAGACCGGACCCGAGGATTCTTTTTTCTCCGGTACCGCGTATTTTTCCGAATCGCAGGACAATAGCCCGCTCGTCGGAGCCGACGGTCTTGAAGCCTGAAAAAAGGTAAAACAGCACCAGGACAACCATGATTACCTTGAGCACGCCGAAGCTGATTCTCAGGGCCTCCGAGAGGCTCTTGCCGGCTGCGTCGAGCTCTTCGCCGGCAATTCTCTCCGGCGGCTGAGGCATGTCTTTGCTGTCTTGGGGGTTTTCGTCGGTCATATCGTCAAAATTCCGCTCAAGAAGAAGTTATTTCTTCGGCTCAAGTTCAGGTTTTTTCTTGAGATACTTGAAGAGGTCCGAATCGGCGCTAAAGACGATCGTTGTTCTTTCTGCGAGCATTTTTCTCAGCGCTTCGAGCTCACGGAGAAAAATGGCCAGTTCCGGGTCCTCTTCGAGCGCCCTGTAATGTTTTGCGGCCTCTGCATCACCCTCTCCGCGTATCGCTTTTGCCCTCGCCTGAGCGGCAGCGAGAAGCTCCGCCTTTTTCGAATCCGCGTCGGACCTAATCTTTGTCGCCTCCGATTCTCCCTGTGAAATAATATTCTGGGTTATCCGATCCCGGTCGCTCTTCATTCGATCGAAGACCTTTTCGGTGGCGTTCTCGTCGATCTTGAGCCGCTTTATGCCCAGGGTGCTGACGTGGATTCCATATTCATCCCTTGCCGGTGGCGCCAGAAGAGAGAGTATTTCCTGCTCGATCTGTTGCAGCTTTATTTTTTCCGGGTCGCTGTTTACGAATTCGGAGAAGCTGTATCTGCCGATGACGCTGTTTTGTGTGTCACTGATGAGGCTGAGCAGTTTCTTTTCGGCCTCTTCGGCCGAACCGACCGAATTTGCAAATTTGAGAGGCTCTGCGATTCTCCAGACGAGGTAGGCGTTGACAATGACAGGGACGTGTTCTTTTGTGGGTGTCTCCTCCATATCGGCGTCGAGGACCCTCATTCGTGCTTCGAACTTGTCAACCGTCTGGATGGGCCACGGCCACTTGAAACGCAGGTTGAAACGTGGGCGCGGCCTGGTAATCTGGTCGTCGCTTGTGGCCTTGCCGAAGGTTCTGCGCAGCGCGACCTCTGTTTCTTTGACCTGGAAGGACATTGTGCAAAGCGCCAGCACCGCTACGATCAACAATATGAAAAGTGTCATGGCTATTTTTTTCATTCTTCACTATTCTCCGCTAACCCGCCCAATTCCAACAAGCCGGGTGTTAGTTTTTCCTTCAAGTCGATATCGAACCTCTGCCTCTGGTTTCCCTCGGCTATAAGGATGTATTTACGAATATCAGCCAGCACATCCTCCAATACCGCGAGTTTTAGGTGGTGTTTGTAAATGTCCGGGGCAGCGTTGTAAGCTTTGAGCTGGGCGGCAAATCGGTTTTCGGTGGCCTGCGCAAGGGTTGCCTTTTCGAAGGCATAGGTTTTTGATTGTCTGAGGGTCTGGAAGATTTCTCCGCTTGCGTGCTCAAACGCCTGGTCGAGCCGCGCGGCAATATCATCAATGTGCTGCTCTTGGGGATTGGCTTTTCTTGCTCGCTGGTATTGCGCAGCAAGCGTTGCGAGACTGTCGGCCTGGCGTGCCGAGCCGACGAGTGCGGCCAGGCTTTTTATTCGATATGTCTGGGCGTCGAGTATTGCGGACTGTTTTTGCTGCACGGCGGTGACAACTTTTTGATAATCAGGAGCAACCTTTTGTGGTGGGTGCAGGCCCTGGAGGCCGAGAAAGACGATTTCAACGCCCAGGTTCTCTCTGTCGGCGGCAGCTTGAACGCGGCTGGTCAGGATTTCCTTGGCTTCTGCGCGACCGGCGCCGAGAATACTCCGGCTGCGCCCGCTTCCCTGCTCAAGCTCGACCTTTGCGCTGCCGGCAAACCTTGTCAATTCCCGATAGCAGAGCGATTCGAGGAGTTTTTCGGCGTCTTTGTGTCGGTAGAGAAAGCAATGGAGGTCTTTTACTCGATAGTGGACCGGGACCGCGGCGGTAATAAGGCTTACGGGCACGTCGTTCGAGTCCCGCTTTTCCGTCATCTGTTCGGTTGCAACGAGCAGGTCATACTCTTCTTTGTAGTGTGCCTTTCCCCAAAGCCTTGCCTTTTGGGCGGGCTGTCGTCCGGTTTTGGGGTCGGTTTCCGGGACAAATCCGACGTTGATCTGGCGGATCTTTTTCGTGGGATACTTTTTCGCAACATCAATGGGCGCCGGCCATTTGAACGTGATACCGGGCCCAACAAGCCTGACCCGGCCGTTTCTTATGGGGTTTCCGAAGCGTTCGATAATCGCCTCTTCGTCGCTTGATACTATTACGATACAACTGAGCAGATAGAGCGTCAGGCCGGCGAAAAGGACAAGCGGGACAACAGCTTTTTGGAGCAGCTTGTAGAACCACGTTTGTGAGACCTTGAAGCCGAACTGGTAATCGATCGCAGCGGCGAGGCTGCGGAAAATCCCGCCCGGTTCGTTTATGACCCCGAGCAGTCTGCTGTCAAAAGCGGTTCGGCTGTAACGACCCTTCAGCCTCGGTCGATATATGTCAAGTATGAGATTGAGGCCGGTTTCGGTGCCGAGAATGACCAGCATGATGCAGATGGCGAACTCGACTATTTGCAGGAAAACAGGCAGTTTCAAGTAGCGCTCGATTATGATTGCAGCGGCGAGCGCCGAAAAGACCAGCGCAATTCCCAAGAGGAAACTTCCGCCGGCCCTCAAGGGTCTCCACTGGGGCTGGGTGGACATTCCGGTTGCATATCTGGAAAAAAGAAAGCTCAGGAAGGCAATAACGACGGCTGAGGCGGCACAAACAAGCGGCTGCCTGGTCTCTGTTTCTGCGCCGGGCAGGGCCGCCCTGAGCAGTAAAAATCCCAGAGCTATCTGATAAACAGCGATAATCGTTGAAAAAATGGGGATGAACCACTTTTCGAAGATATTCAGGCGACGCTGGGCGACGGCGAAAAGGTCGGCGCGGCGCCCTTTGCCCTCGAATATTGTGGAAGAATCCTGCTCGGCGGCAAGCTGTGTCATGTCGAGCTTTTCCTGCTCGGCCAGTGACCGCTGATGAAACTGTACGGCGAGAACAAACCAGATCAGTACTCCGGCCAGAATGAGCCATGCCGCTGCCGAAAGTGCGAAAAACCCGCTCCAGCGGCCCAGAGAGAAAGTAACGGCGAAGAATACGAGGGACAAAGCAAAAGCCGCCCACGCCAGTTGTTCGGCCCTTTTCGATGATACCTTCATTTGCTATTCCGGTGTCGCGCTGTGAACAAAAACGTAAAACATCAGGTACTCACAACGTATAGTATCGGTTCTTTACAAGTTCGAAGTTGTGCAATATAACATTAAACATTATTCTGGCATATTAATAATTGCGGTAAAAAGCGGGCGCCCGGCGGCGGGTCGGCGGGGCTGGTCGAATGGAAGAAAGCTGACAATGGTGCTATGCATAAACTCTTCACGCTAACCAGGAATACGTTTACAGAAACCTTGAGACAACCGGTGTACGGTATAATAATTATCGCTGCGCTGCTTTTGTTCTTCATCAGTCCGTCCCTGACCATGTATACACTCAGCGATGACAACAAGCTCCTGCGAGAGTTAGGTTTGTCTACGCTTTTTTTGACGAGCTTGTTCATAGCTATATTCTCGGCATCGGGTGCGGTGGGTGAGGAAATCGACAATAAAACGATATTAACGGTGCTGAGCAAGCCTGTCGGACGTCCGATATTCATACTTGCGAAGTTTCTTGGCGTTGCCGGAGCGGTGCTTCTGGCCCATTATATCTGCACGATCGCCCTTCTAATGGCCATAAGAGAGGGTGTTCTGGAGACCAACGCCGATACGCACGACTGGACGGTGCTGACGGCCACCGGGGTGGTCGTGATTTTAGCATTTCTCCTAACTGCTTTCTTTAATTACACTTATGACTGGAAGTTTTCGTCGACCGGCGTAGTTGTGCTCGCGATACTGGCAACATTGGCACTTGTATTCCTATGCCTGATCGACCGCAACTGGCAGTTCAATCCGTATGAGAACGGGATAAACGCGCTGGACGTTTACGGGGCGGTTCTGCTTCTTTTCGGGGCGCTGATTATGGCGGGAATCGCCGTGGCGCTGTCGGCGCGGTTCAATATCGTGATTACGCTCTGTGTGTGTATCGGGATATTCCTGCTGGGCCTGGTCAGCGATTATGTGTTCGGTCAGTTGGCCCAGAGCCGGCAGTGGGCTGAGATAGGCAGGTTCTTGGTGCCGAATCTGCAGATTTTCTGGATAAGCGACGCTATCATGGAAGAAGGCGGCGAGATAACGCTGAAGTATCTGGGAATAGTCGGGGTTTATACGATTTGTTATACGGGCGCGATGATTCTTGTGGGCATAGCGCTGTTTCAGCGACGGCAGGTCGGATAGTCGCATCTCGCATTTCGTTTGGTTCTTGACGGGGTGTTTTTCAGACTCTTCCGCAATCAGGACATCGGGGAGATGGGCTTGATAAGGGCGATTTCGTCACAGTTTTCCTGTTTTGGGCATCTTGCGCAGTCACTCCAGACCTTCATCGGGAGACCGTCTTTCTCGACTATTTCAAAACCGAGCCTCTGGAAGAAGTCCGGTTCGAGGGTAAGTGCGAAGATACGACTGATGCCGAGCCGACGAGCCTTTTCAACGGCGGCGGTGACGAGCATTTTTCCAACACCGGCACCTTTGCTTTTCTCATCGACCGCCAGGGACTTGATTTCGGCCAGGTCCGACCAGATCACCTGCAGGGCGCAGCAGCCGAGGACGCTGCCGCCCTGCTCGACAACCAGGAAGGATTGGAGGTTCTCGTAAATGTCGGCCAACGAGCGAAACAGCATCCTGTCATGCTCGGCGTAAAAGTTGATAAGCGAATGAATCGCTTGAACATCACTAATTAGAGCACTGCGAACTTCCATGCCCGCGAGTATAGCGGCAAACGCACAAAAACTCAAAGGGATTTGAATTTGACTTGGTAACCTTCGATCGGTTTCGGGACAAGTTCAATTCCCATAGCGATTGCTGGACCGAACCGGGCGGAAAGCTCCGGATGAACGCTGATGTCTTTGGGGTCGATGGCGAAAATCAACACAACATGTGCTTGGTGTGAGTCAAGTTGTTATCTGGACCGAAAAGTGAAAAGAAAGCCGGCTCGGCGAGACAGGTTAGCTCATCTGTTCGTCCCGGATGCTGAAAAATCCAAAAAAAAGACTGGCAAAAAATTTGTGCGTCAATAAAATGGCGTGGATTTGGCGGCACCGTGGGAGGTAGTTGAGAAAAGATAAGGTATTATGCGGTTTATACTTATAGACAAAATTGTCTCAGTTGAGCCCGGGCGAGCGATAAAGTCCGTCAAGAACGTCTCGCTGGCTGAGGAGTATCTGGCAGACCATTTTCCGGCTTTTCCGGTCCTGCCCGGGGTGCTCCTGCTGGAGGGTTTGATCGAGACGGCATCCTGGCTGGTGAGAGAAACTGAAAATTTCGCCCACAGTATGGTATTGCTCGAACAGGCAAGAAATGTAAAATATAAGAGTTTTCTCGCGCCAGGGGAAACGATAGAATATACGGTCCAAGCCAGGACCATTGAAGAGAGTCTAAGTAGTTTCAGCGGGTTCGGCGTCTCCGGCGGCCAGCGAATAGTGGAAGCGGCGTTTGCTTTAAGGCACTTTAACCTGGCGGATAACGATTCATCCATGGCGGACGTCGACGCCAGGGTGATTGTGAATCTGAAGAAACGCCGCGAATTGCTTATAAGTAAGAAGTGAAGAAAGATTAAAAAGGACCCAGTGAATAGTCGAAAAGGATGAAGGCGAAAGGATTAGCCAGAGAGGGCACGGAGATAAGCCGTAGCAGCATGGGGGTGGGCTTCAGTGACCTGTTTGGTATTAGCTGAGACATAAACATTTGGAGACGAGAGTATACCGGAGGTAAAAGAACATGGCAATGAGTCGGGATGAAATATTCCAGGATGTACAGGAAGTTCTGGTCGATGCGCTGGGAGTCGACGATGATGAGGTCACTACCACTGCAACACTGATGGGCGACCTCGGTGCCGAAAGCATTGACTTCCTGGACATAGTCTTTCGACTGGAGAAAGCCTTCGGGATAAAGATTCCGCGGGAAGAGCTGTTTCCGGCTGAGAGCTTGATGAACAATCCCGAATTCGTGAATAACGGAAAACTGACCGAGACCGGACTCAGCGAGCTGCGAAATAAGATGCCGCATACCGACTTTGCCGCCTTCGAAAACGACCCCGATATAAACAAGCTCGGTGATTTGTTCACCGTAAGCGCGATTGTCAATTACGTCGAGACAAAGCTGAACGCCGCGTAGATTTCGTGTCGAGGCGAGACAAAGGCTATAAGCGCGATGCGGAAATGCGATGGATCTGGATAGATAAATTCGTTGAGTTTGACAGCGGTCGGCGGGCGGTTGCCATCAAGAACGTTACCCTTGCCGAAGACTACCTTCATGACCACTTTCCGGGATTCTGCGTCATGCCGGAGACTCTCATGATAGAGGGGATGGCCCAGACCGCAGGCATGCTTGTCGGCGAGGCCGGAAAATTCGAGGAGAAGGTAATTCTTGCGAAGGTAAAGAAAGCGGTGTTCTTTGACTACGTTCAGCCGGGAGATACGCTGACACTCGAAGCGGAGATCGAATCCATCGCTGCTGAGGCGGCAAGCACCAAAGGCACTATCCGCTCTTCGCAGAAGCACATAGCCGAGATAGACCTGATGTTCAGCCATATAGACCGCAACCTTGCAGGAAAACAGTTTCCAGAGGAAAACTTTGTGTTTACCGATACTTTCGAATCGCTGGTGCGCGGCGTGTTGTCTGGTGCATACAAGGGTGCTTCGGCCCCGGCAAAAGAGGGGGCGCAGTAATCCGAATGAGGCCCGCTCGCGTGGTAATAACCGGCCTTGGCGCCATTAGCCCTCTGGGAATGAACATTGCGCAGACATGGGAGGGTCTCTGCGACGGTCGCTGCGGAATCGATAGGACTACCGCGTTTGACCCATCCGGATTCAGTTGCAAACTGGCAGGCCAGGCGCCGGATTTTAAGATACAATCCTTTTTGCCGAAGACACTTCGAAAGGCGGTCAAGCTGATGAGCCGTGACATCGAACTGGCGGTGGTAGCGGCGAACGAAGCATTCTCCGTCAGCGGCCTTGTCACCAGAGGCATCGATCCGGACAATGTCAACGTGGATCCGACGCGGGTCGCTATCAACCTGGGAGCGGGACTGATAAGCTGCGACCTGGTTGAGCTGGCCCCTGCGGTGGCGGCGAGCGCACCCGACGGTAAATTCGACATTCGCAGATGGGGAAACGTGGGGCTCGAACTGGTGACCCCGCTTTGGCTGCTGAAGTATCTGCCCAACATGCTCGCCTGCCATATCGGGATAATTCACGATATTCAGGGGCCGAGCAACACAATAACCTGTGCAGAAGTGTCCGCCTTTTTGGCGATAAGCGAGGCGGCGGCGGTTGTTGCCCGCGGCGATAGTGACATCGCTGTTGCCGGCGGAGCCGAGGCCAAGGTCAATCCGATAGTTATGTTTCGTCAGTGCCTGCTTAATCGGGCGACGAGCCAGAATAATGACGATCCGGCTTCGGCGTGCAGGCCTTTTGACGCTGATGCCGGCGGCGCTGTTTTCGGCGAAGGCTCCGGGATGGTAGTACTGGAAAGCCTGCGGAACGCCCAGGAGCGTGGGGCGAGAATCTACGCTGAAGTTGCAGGATACGGGCACAGTAACAATATCTGCAGCGCGTATGAACATCTTGAGCCTGACGGCAAAGGCGTCAGAATTGCCATAGACAAGGCGATGGCCGATGCTGATATTTCGCCGGAGGAAATCGATTTGATAATTCCGCATGGTATGGGTATAGCGGCGGACGATCTGGCTGAGGCGAGAGGTATCGAAGGGGCACTGGGCAAGGCGGTGAAAGATGCGGTCGTCTTTCCAACCAAGAGTATGCTGAGCTGCACGGGCGCAGCCAGCGGCGCGCTGGACGTTGTCGCGGCGGTCTGTGCGATGAGCGATGAGATGATACCGGCTGCGAAGAACTGCGAAAAAAAGGCCGATGGCTGCAACCTGAACATTGCTACCGAATCGCAGCGTAAAAAAGTCCGTTACGCCTTGTGCTGCGGGTATACTTACGGCGGACAAACCGCGGCGATTGTACTGAAGAACGTCACCGGATAAGCGGGAGCTCGGATGGCAGAGCGAGTGGTAATAACCGGTCTTGGAATAGTCTGTCCGCTTGGGCATGACGTAGAGACGGTCTGGGAGGCGATGCTGGCTGGCAAGAGCGGCCTGGCCACAACGACCATATTCGACGCATCGACGTTTCCCTCGACGTTCTGTGGAGAAGTTAAGAATTACGATTTTGCGAAACACACCAACAATCCCGAGCTTCACATGCACGGCAACCGTGGAACACGTTTTGTAATTGGCGCTGCGGTGCAGGCATGTCGACAAGCGGGCATTGACGTGGAGACGGATCAGCCGCGTGACAACATCGAGCGCGAAAGGCTGGGTATATATCTCGGCGCCGGGGAAGGCTCGGTTAAGAGTGATGTGTTTTTCGGTGCTATTGTTAAGGCCTGGGATGCGGACAAGAACGAGATGGACTGGCGGAAGTGGACTGAAGTGGCGCAGTCCGGGATGGAGCCGATGCACGAACTCGAGCAGGAGCCGAATATGCCCGCTGCACACGTAGCGATGCTTACCGGGGCGCGCGGGCCGACACGGAGCTGTCTTACCGCGTGTGCCGCCAGCACACATGCCATCGCCGCGGCCACCGAGATGCTCCGCAGAGGCGACGCCGACGTGATGATTGCCGGTGGCGCCCATTCGATGATACATCCCCTTGGAGTAACCGGATTCAATCGTCTAACCGCCCTTTCGACACGGAATGAAAGTCCCGAAACCGCATTAAGGCCGTTTTCGGCAAGCAGGGACGGTTTTGTGATAGGCGAAGGCGCCGCGATTGTTGTCCTCGAATCGTTGAGTTCGGCGAAAAAAAGAGGCGTCGAGATACTCGCCGAGGTCATCGGGTACGGCAGCAGCTCGGACGCGTTCAGAGTCACCGACATGCACGAGGAAGGCAGAGGGGCAATTGCCGCGATTCGCTTAGCGCTGGCCGATGCCGGAATTGCTCCGAGCGAAGTAGACTATATAAGTACGCACGGCACGGGTACGGCCGAAAATGATTCGATAGAGACAAAGGCAATTAAGGCGGTCTTCGGTGAAAACGCCGGGAGGATTCCCGCCAGCAGTGTAAAGAGTATGCTCGGGCATTTGATTGGAGCGGCAGGCGTGGCGGAGCTGATTACGTGCGTTATGGCCATACGGGACAATATTGTGCCGCCGACGATAAACCTGGACGATCCCGATCCCGATCTCGACCTGGATTACGTGCCGAACGAGGCAAGACCGATGCAGGTAAATATTGCAGTAAACGAATCCTTCGGGTTCGGCGGGCAGAACAACGTTGTGATTATCAAAAGGCACCAGGGATATTGAGCACGGATGATAGATATTAAGGAAATACGAGAAGATCCGCAGAAATTCAAGGCGGCTTGTGCCGCCAAGAAGTTCGACGTTGATATCGACAGGCTCCTGGAGGTCGATGAGTCGCTAAAGGCGGCCAGGAGACAATTGCAGGACTTTGCGACAGAGAAGAACCGCATTGGCAAATCGATTCCGAACCTGTCGGGCGAAGAGAAACAGGAGGCGCTGTCGAAGCTATCGCAGATCAAGCAGGCCGAGTCACAGGTTTCCGAGAAGCTTGGAGACCTGCAGCCGGTGTTCGACGGTCTGATGTTTGAGGTTGCTCAGCCGGCGGAGGCCGGCGTGCCACTTGGGACCGATGACACCGAGAACGTCGAGTTAAGAAAAGAGGGACAGATTCGCCGGTTCGACTTCGAGCCCAAGGACCACGTTCAATTGGGGCTTGCGCTCGGGATAATCGACATCGAGCGCGGCGTCAAGCTTGCGGGGACGAGGAACTACTTTCTAAAGGGCGACGGCGCCCTTCTGCACTGGGCGGTACTGCGATTTGCGATGGATTACATGGTCGAGAAGGGTTATGTTGCGATGTCGGTTCCGCTTCTTGCGAGGGATGAAGTGATGCGCGGGACAGGATATTTTCCCGGCTCGGAAGAGCAGACCTACCAGATGGAGCGCGACGCGCTGAGCCTTGTAGGCACCGCCGAGGTGCCCCTTACGGCGTATCATTACGGTGAGATTCTAAAGGCCGAACAGCTTCCGGTGAAACTGGTTTCACTTTCGAGCTGTTTTCGCCGTGAGGCGGGGGCGGCCGGCAAGGACACCTACGGGCTTTACAGGATTCATCAATTCGACAAGGTCGAACAGGTAGTAGTCTGTCGCAACGACGTCGAGGAAAGCAGGAAATTCCACGCTGAGATTCTCGCCAACGCCGAGGCCGTCATGGCGGCACTGGAGCTGCCCTACCGCGTTGTTAACGTCTGCACCGGCGACCTGGGCAGAGGGCAGGTGCAGAAGTTCGATATCGAGGCGTGGATGCCGTCGCGAGACAGCTACTGTGAGACGCACAGTGCCAGCCGATTCCACGAATTCCAGGCGAGACGCATGAACCTGCGTTATAAAGACCCGGTGACAAAAAAGAATCTCTTCTGCCACACGCTTAACAACACGGTAATTGCAAGCCCCAGGATCCTGATCCCGATCCTGGAACTGTACCAGAACGCCGACGGCTCGGTGACAATACCAAAAGCGCTGCGTCCGTATATGAACGGCAGAGAAAAGATAACAGCCGCCTCATAAGCTGCCGGACTATTGCCGCGGGATTTTGGCGTCAGGCTCGGCGCAGAGAGTGGAGAATTTGCCGAGCGAGGCACCGGAGCATTCTTCTCATACGACCTGTCCGAGCGTGACGGAATCAATTCTTCTTCAACCTTTTCGATTAAAACAATCGTGAACGAGACAATTATCTTGCATCCGGACGGACGTGCTCTTAAGCTTTTACGGACCGTTTTATGGATGAGATACAGCGAAAATTAGAATCGATCGACAGGCAGCTTGCCGGGGCGCGGGGCGTTCATAAGCGGCTTGTAAGCACTTGTCCACAGGTGTTTTTGGCGGTCGGCTGTGCGGCGGGGGTCGTGATTCAGAACGCGCTGGACTCTCCGACGCGGGTCTGGATGATATTGACGGTTGTCTTCGCCGCTTTCGGCGCGGCGTCGTATATCATATTTTGCTGTTGGAATTCCACAAGGCGGGCGGTTCATCCGGAGATCACGGCGTATTTGGCGCTTGTTTGCTTTGTCGGTCTCGGCGCGATTCGTCTGGTCGGTTTTCGCCATGCGCCTGCGAATGACATTCGCAATTTTATCGACGATGCCCCGACCCTGGCAACGATTCGCGGGGTGATTGTCAGCACTCCACGTATCAACCGAAACAGGCAGTGGGAATTTGCCAGGTTTACGCACAGCGACCCCCGCAGCAGCTTCTACCTGAAAGCCGAGGCGGTCGAGACCGTCGACGGATGGGCCGAAGTCGCCGGGATGGTGCGCGTGCAGGTCGACGAGCCGGTCCTGGACCTTGGAGCGGGCGACCGCGTTCGGATATTCTGCAGCCTGGATACTTTCGATGTACCGGCAAATCCCGGGCAGTTCGACACGAAAGAGTATCTGGCGAGGAGAAACGTCTTTGTGGGCGCGTCAGTGGAACTGCGTGAAAGCATCAAGCTGCTGGAAAAAGATTTCTCGCAAACCTTCACAAAGATAAAGGGCAAATTGAGGCAAACGGCGACTGAGGCGCTGGTGAGTGATTTGCCGGGTGACAGCCCGAGCGAAGGGCTGCTCGAGGCGCTTCTTCTCGGTTACAGGGGCAAAATTGACAGTGACACTTACGAGGCGTTTCGCAGTACCGGCCTTCTGCATTTCATTAGCCTGTCGGGCCTGCATCTCGGCATACTGGTGGGGCTGATGTGGTGGCTGAGCAAGACCGCCGGTCTGATGAAGCCGGGCCGGGCGATCGTCTGTATAAGCGTGATTGTCGTCTTTCTGCTAATCGTCCCGCCGAGGGCGCCGACGCTGAGGGCGGCAATCATAGGTATCGTCTTGTGTCTGTCGTTTATCTTCCGGCGGCACGCCCGCCCGTTCAATACGTTGGCGCTGGCGGCGACTATCACCTTGCTGATAAGACCCACTCAATTATTCGAAGCCGGCTGGCAGTTGTCTTTTGCATCTGTAATGGGAATTCTGTTTTTCACGAAACCGATCGAGCGCTTTTTTCGCAGGTATTCGAATTTTGTTTTGAGGCGGTGGGAAGACGAAAATTCCGCCTCGACTCTTCGGATATTGGCAAAGCTGTTTCGGATGGCGACGGACCTTTTTTCGATAGGTCTTGGCGCCTGGCTCGGCGGCGCCGGGATTCTGCTTTACCATTTTTATACGATCAATCCGCTCGCAAGCCTCTGGACGGTTATGGTTTTTCCATTGGTGGCGTCTGTTTTAATATTAGGCTATCTGAAAATGATTTTGTCTTTTCTTTTTCCGACCGTGGCGACCGTGACAGGGATCCTTGCAACAACCCTGATTGAATTATTGATTCGGATGGTGAAACTTGCTGCCGGACCTAATATATCGGAGATACTTGTCGGAAGTATGCCGGTGGGGCTGGTTGTTCTCTATTACGTGTTTGTTGTTTTTGCGGCGTTTACCTCTTTTCGGCGGCCTTTGATCAGAAAACTGATTTTAGCGACAGTGTTGTCGGTGGTTGTCGCCTTTGTAGGTGTCACCAAATGGCGGAGGAACCATCAGGATGATCTGGTTGTCACGTGCCTGGCCGTAGGTCACGGCCAGGCGATAGTGGTGCAACTGCCGGGCGGTCAAAACGTTTTGTTCGATGCCGGTTCGCTTTTTGCGAATGACGTCGGCGGCAGGATTGTCAATCCGTTTCTGGACTACAGCGGTATAAGCAGAATCGACGCCATTGTGATAAGCCACAACGATGTGGATCACATCAACGGGATACTGGAGGTCGCAAAGCACCGCCGGGTTAACGGTATCTACGCCGATGAGGCATTCATCAATGGTGAGGACAGGTGGAAGACGGCCGAATTTCTTAAAAAGCGCCTGACAGAAAACGGCCTCCAGGTAGAGGCTTTGGAAAAGTTGAGCCTCAAAAGCGGCGCAAGTGTGGGAATACTCTGGCCGGACGCCGACGCATCCCGAGACCGGTCGCTGGGCGATAACGACAAATCCGTGGTTTCACTGATAGAGTTCGGCGGTGTCGGAATGCTTCTTTGCTCGGACATTGAGAAGTTTGCTCAAGGGCGGATTCTGCGCCGATACCCGGATTTGAAGGCCGAAGTCGTCGTTGTCCCCCATCACGGCTCGCGAAAAAGTCTGGACGAGAATTTCCTTCACAGCCTCGATGCAGAAATTCTGATATGCAGTTGCAGCCGCAGGCAGTACGAAAGACAGCGTAAAAGCCCACGGCACACAAAGGCGCCAACCTTCTACACCCCCGAAACCGGCGCCGTCACCGTCCGCATTGACAAACACGCAAACATAGAACTGCGCACCGGCGAAAACCTTTCGCTTAACACGGTGCGAAACGATAGCCCCCCGCCAAGCACGGAGTGACACGTCTCGCTTCAACCGCGGCTCGCCAGTCAACCAGCGTTCACTTCCTGCGAACGCTTCGTTCTCGGTTGTGGCAGCGGCTACGACCGCATGTGCACGACGATTTCAACCCTTCGATTTCTTCTCTTGCCGCTGGCGGTCGTGTTGGAGGCAATGGGTTCGCTTGCCCCCCGCCCTACCGCTCGAATCCTGTCTTCAGGAATCCCGCGTTTTGTCAGGTATCTTACCACCGTCAGCGCGCGCTGCGCGGAGAGTTCCCAGTTGTCTTTCCATTTCGATTTCTGGATAGGGTCCGAATCGGTGTGTCCGACGACGTCTACAAGCTTGCCGGCGTATCTTTCCTGAAGCACGGATTCGATATGGTCAAGTTCGTTGACGGTCGCCTTTTTGAGCTCGGCTTTTCCGGGACTGAACAGTATTGCGTTCTCAAGCGTCACGGTAATCGTCCCGGCCTGCGTATCGAGGCGGACGTCGCCTTCAAAACCGGTAACCTGCTGGGGTGTCTTTTGCTGCTCGGCGATCTGCCTTTGGAGTTCCTCGATTGTCAGCCGGCTTTGCGAGACCTGGTCGGCAAGCTGACCCTTTTGCTGCCTCTCGTATTCCAGCAGGCCCACGGTGTTTTGGTGCTCGACATCCAGGGCCTTGTACTTCTTCTCCCAGTTCGTACATCCTGCGGTAAACACAACGGCAGCCAGGCAAAGCATAAGAGCGACGGATTTGGCATTAATGGTTTGCATTTGATATCTCCTTATATCGGCGGTTATGAAGAAATTTAACTGCCCTATCTTAACGAAAGAACATCGAATTCCAATAGTCCAGAATCCAATCGTGTAGAATCATAACAGTAAATACTCCCAAAGACAAGAAGGGACCGTAGGGAATTTGCCGCATTTTTTTAAAAAACATCTGGCAGCCCGCCCAGGCGAGGCCGAAGAACGGCGCTATGAAAAATGCCGCCACCACGAAAACCGGCCCGACCACCGTACCGGCTGCGCCCATCAAGTGCACATCACCGAGCCCCATCGCTTCTTTACCGAATCCCAGCGTTCCTAAGATGCGCGTCGCCCAGACAACGGCGCATCCGACAAAATAGCCCCAGAGGCTGCCCAGAAGTCCTGCAATAACAGTATGTTGCGAAAAACTCTGCCACCAGGGCCGGCCTCGCAGGCCCCAGTATGCCGCCAGCGAGCAGGCCACTACAGGGAAAAGGAAAATGACTTCCCGACAGACCTCAAGGCGATGATATGAGGCTCCTCGCTCCTTTGAATTCTCACAATTCGGCTGTGAATCGTTCCCGTCGGCTTCGGATTGCTCGGATTCATCCGATTTGTAGCTCCTTTTAACCACACCCGCGGCCAGCAGCACCAGCGAGATCGCCAGCCCGACGGCGGCCCCGAGTGCCAGAGAAGCGGTGGCGGCTGACGCTGCCGGAAGCAGCCTGTAGGCCCGCCGCAGTTCCGGGTCAATCACATAACCGGCCAGTGCGCAGCCAGCCAGGCCCGCCGCAGTGGCAAACCAGCATATCGAAAGAGGGATGACCCATAATTCCAGATCGATCGCCGAGGCTGCTATGAGCGAGGCCAGCAGGATAATCGAGACAACGTAAATCAGCCAGCCTCCATCGAGAAACTGCGGCATTGCCGTTCGCAGCCCGCTGCGGAAATACACGATATACAGGCCCAAGAACACCGAGCCTGTCAGAAGCTCGACGATGAAGTATCGTGGCGAGATGGACGCCTTGCAGCGGCGACATTTGGCGCCAAGCAGGAGCCACGAAAGCAGTGGGATGTTGTCGTAAAAACGTATCAGCCCGCCGCACGCCGGACACGATGACGCCGGTTTTATCAGCGAGCGGTCCTTAGGGAAACGGTAAATAACGACGTTTAGAAAGCTGCCGATGCAGCAGCCGAAAGCAAAAATGAAAGCAAACCAAATCCAATCAGGCACTGCCACAGCGCCTCCTGTGCATATGACTTTACCCTATTTACTTCTTCCGATTCTTATTCATCGCCCCGGCGACCTTCATCGGCAGCCCGAACAGCCGGATAAAGCCCGTCGCGTCCGTCGGGTCGTATTCGGCGCCCATTGTGAAGCTTGCAAGGTCCGTTCGATAAAGGCTTTTCGGGCTTCGGGCTCCTGCCGGCGTGCAGCGGCCCTTGAACAGTTTCAGGCGCACCGAGCCGGTGACGTTGCGCTGTGTAACGTCGACGAAGGCGTCGAGCGCCTCGCGAAGCCGGCAGAACCACTGCCCGTAATACACCAGCTCGGCATATTTCAGCGCGACCTGCTGCTTGTAGTGCATCGTCTCGCGGTCGAGGGTGAGGCTCTCGAGGGTTCTGTGAGCCGTCGTCAGGATGGTGCCGCCGGGCGTTTCGTAGACACCCCGCGATTTTATACCCACGAGCCGGTTCTCCACCAGATCAGCCTGGCCGATACCGTGTTTGCCACCAACCTCGTTCAGTGTCTCAATCAGCTTCACGCCGGCGACGTTCTTGCCGTTCAGCTTGGCCGGCACGCCTTCCTTGAAACCGATCTCCACATAGTCAGCCTTGTCGGGCGTTGCGGCGATCGGCCGGGATATAGTGAACAGTTCATCTTTCGGTTCATTCGCCGGGTCCTCAAGGTCGGCGCCTTCGTGGCTGATATGCCACAGATTGCGATCGCACGAGTATATCTTCTTCCTGCTCTGCTCGATCGGAATATTGCGCTTCTTTGCGTAGTCGACCGCGGCCTCCCGCGAGGTAAGCGTGAAATTCGGGTCCTTCCACGGCGCGACAATTTTCAGCGATGCATCAAGAGCCATGAACGTAAGCTCGAAGCGCACCTGGTCGTTGCCTTTGCCCGTAGCTCCGTGTGCAACCGCTGATGCGCCCTCGGCGTGTGCGATTTCAACCTGGTGCTTTGCGATTAAAGGTCGGGCAATGCTCGTACCCAAAAGGTAATCATACTCATAAACAGCTCCAGCCTTCAGCAGCGGCCACAGATATTCTTCGACGAACTCCCTGCGAAGGTCCTTAACCACGCACTTGACCGCGCCTGTGGCCAGTGCCTTCTGCTTTATCCCCGTGAGCTCATCGCCCTGCCCAAGCTCGGCGGCAAAAGCTATCACCTCATAACCGTAAGTCTCTTTGAGCCACGGCAGAATGATGCTCGTATCAAGCCCGCCGCTGTACGCCAACACTATCTTTTCCGATTTTGCCATTGCGTTCACCTCATAAACCCGCACCTGCAAAACCCGAATTATACCCACTATCCGAATCCGACACAACACTTACAAAGCAATAAGCGACAGAAAGAAAGCCTCCCCGTCGGCAGTCCAGGAAATCCGGCACTGATTGGCGAGTTTTCGGCAGCGTTTGAGAAATCGACACAGCAAGTGCGAACTGGTTGGTTGCAGCCAAAGAATCATGAAAACGAGAATCCTTTGCGGTCCGCATTTTCTTGCCTGTGACCTTACATTCTCACGTCAAGGCCAAAGAGAATAGCGCCGGGCGCAAAAAGCAAGACCCGAAAACGACGATTGCCTCATGTCCGGTTACATGAGGTCGGCGTTCTGCTCCGGGAGAGAATAGACGGCGCGCCGACGGCGGATATAGTGCCTCATGTCAATCCGAAGCGTAACGATAAAGATAACCACCAATCCGATCCAAAGCCCCCCTACCAGCGCAGATACGTGCTCCTCTCTGTAGAACATCGGATTGTCGCCCGGAGTATCCGGCGCCAGCGGCTCAAGGGGAAAAAGGTATCTTTTACACAGATTCATGATATAGTTGATGTGGATGACCGGTATGCGCTTCTTCGCCATTATCGTCATCACACCATCCTTGCCGAATCTTAACCCCCAAACCGACGTGTTCAGGCCCGGACGCATAATATGGTTGTTGATCCGCGCCCCCACCGAAGCCATCCCGCCGCCGATATTAATGTACATCTTGATCGGCTCGCCCCCGGCATGTTCGGAATACAGGCTCAGACGTTTCGCAACCTGAGCCTCAAAACTGGGCTCAAGTATCATCGGCACATCTGTACGCTTAATCGCATCTTCGATGAGCCGTCGCCCCCCCCTGCCGAGTCCTTTGCCGAGGTCCTCATCCCCACCGAGGCTGGCTGCGACGCTGGCTGACCCAAAGACACCATTCTCGACAAGGAGCTTTTCCATGTCAAGCCACACAAACTGCGGGTCGTTGGCGCCATACGTACTCGACGTCACCGAGGTTATTACGATCGGCTTGAGACCGAGAGCCTCCGCCGCCGCCAGCACAGCAATGTTTGCTCCGGGCAATGAACCGGTCCATCCAACTGCAATCGTGTCGCCCTTCTTCAGTCCGGCTGCCTTGTACATCTCAACCAAAAGGGCCGCAAAATTCGGATTACATACTATTTGCTTGGCCTCCAGGGTGCCGCGGTCGGTCGTAATGGGAGTGAACTCTTCCCCTATCAAACCCGTCTTACGGGGGTCCTTTCGAGGATCGAATGCGTATCCGGCCTCTTTTCGGGCCTGAGAGATGACTTCTATCGCCCGCTGCATCTTTTCGGCTGCGTCGAGCTTCTCTTCCACATAAGCCTGAACACGTTGGGTCTTGACCGACTCTGCAACCACCAGAGCACAAAGTGACAATGCGGCCAGAAACACCAGCGCAAATTGGGAATTCCTCGTTGCACGCCACCTCATGACAAGACCCCCCATCCGGTCAGCAGAATCAGGGACAGGCGGACAAATACAGCCGCCATGACAGTGGTGCTCAGGGTCTCCAGGATTCCCTGCCTGGCGATCCAGACGGCGATCAGACCCGGGACTATATACCCGATGATAGCTATGGCCTCCGAGTAAACGGGGAAGTAGGTGACCACCGTCCCCTCCAACGAATAACGAAGTACAAAACCCACAATAATCATAGCGGCGGTGCGCCGCCGCCCGTAAACAAGCGCAAATCGCGAGATTCCTTTGACGATCCAGTACGTCAACAAAGCACACAAGAACGTCAAGGCCACCCGACCGGGGTACTGGATCTCCAGAGCCAGGTATCCGGGTACCACCATACCACCGGCGGCCAGGCCAAAGAACTCCGTAAAAGCCAGGCTGATAACAAGCCCCAGACCTATCGCCGCTTCAACCATTAGTCAAACTCACCCTCCGGAACATGGCCGACAATTCCTCGCCGACACCCCTGATATTACCCATCCCGACAATCAGTGTGTGATCTTCACCGGGCTGTCCTGCGAGAAAGCCAAACACCTCTTTGGCCGCCGTATTCTCCATATTTACAACCCTATCTGGGTTCAGGCCGGCCCGCAGGGCCGCTCGCATCGCAACACGTGTCTCACAGCCGACAAGCAAGTACATATCGGCCCGCACCACGTCTGCTATCATTCTTCCTATCTGTGCCGAACGTGCTATTCGGTCCGCTCGGCAGTTGATTACTACAATCACCTTACGGGCCTCCGGGCATCGCTCCAGGATCAAATCCCAAACTCGGGCATTAGACTCCGAGTCGTTCGCGGCGAATGCATCGGCGAACGTCAATTCTCCGCAATAAGGCGGTCCTTTGTAGATTCTAAGGGCGCCGACATCGGGCTGAACTGCGAACATCCCTTCAAGCGCCGTGCTGCGGTCCACCCCGGCTGCTTCGCACGCCGCCAGCGCAACGGCCACGTTCTCGGAATGTTCCACGTAACTGAATCGGTCCATCTGAGCCACCGATAATTGTGTCACTTCCTCGTCGCTTACGATCTTTAAGCGACACCCTTGTTCAGAACAGACACACCGAAAAAACGCATCGTACGGACTGCTGCGGACTATTAGCACTCCTTTGGTCGGCACGATCCCTGAGAGCGTCAAGGCCGCATCGTCAAGTTCCGGTCCCATTATATCCAGATGGTCCGGCCGAATGTTCGTGATCACCGCAAGATTCGCCCGCACAATCCACCGCTCGCTAAGATAATGCAGATACGGCTGCAGCGCCATGCACTCCAAAACCACTGCATCGGCGCGCCGGGTGCGCGCAACGCCGAATATCCCAAGCTGCTCCACTATCCGCGCCGGGCCGACCCGCGCAACGGGCAGCTCCGATGCATCTTCAAGAACCACCCGCGCCGCCGAGCCGGTCGTTTTGACAATCGTTCGACGCCCCGACGCACGAAGACCTGCGCCGATCAGCCTGGCTACCGAAGACTTGCCGCGCGTCCCGCTTATGTGAATTCGCAAAGGGATCATATCGCGGCGCTTGCGATGCAGAAGGTACTCGCCCGCGTAATATGCAAACATCAAAATCGTCAAACTCACGAGAACGTACAACATCACGTATTAATTACCAAGAGCGCTTTTTCGACTCTCTTAAGAGCTTAATCAGCCGCCCCGTGGGTGCTTGCCGGAATCTTCACGATGCAGGTCCGAGTCGAATCTACCCCCATCTCAACATGGTTTTTGCCGGCCCCCCGCTTTTCTCACCCATCGTCCGTATATGCCCACACTTGTAAAATCCTCATCGGTAACACTAACTATAAATATCGGCTCATTCATACGTCGACTGTACATCAATTTCCACACGATAATGTCACCGGCGTAGTGCCTGCAATCGTTACAGGCTCACGCGCCGTAGTCCGAAAAGGGCACAGCATCCTCACCGCCCTGCTCGAACAATCCGAGCAGCAGCTCCGCGAAGAATCCGCAAAACCGCGCCAGACAGCTCGCAGTCGGTAATCTGAAATTTACAATCTGCAATTTTCCCTTCGCATCTCAACTCCATTGTTTCTTGCCTCTTCTGTCCTGGGGCTTGAGCGACAACCACTTCGGACGATTGTTTTTTACCTAATTTAACACCCCTGCTGTGACAATTAAGCCCTCACACAATAAGCAATAGTGAATGTAATCAAGTTCACATCACTGCGCCGGCATCATCCTGCCCGGCTGAACCACCTCTGGCCGGAATCTGTTCCACCCCGCCGAACATCTTCGGCGCCACACCTGCTTAACCGCCTCAAGCGGTCTTTTCCATCGATAAACCCCTCTCTCTGTAACCTGCGACATTGAGAACAAAAAAAACGGCTTGCCGCGCGTAAAAAAAGAAAAAAGTATTTGTACACGGTTGACCTTGGCGTTATTATACCTGCCGAAAAAGCCGACTGAAGCGCAAAGGCCGCAAGTTGCTGTGAAAAACTGCAGGATTTTGTTGACGGATGGCTAAGGAAGTTGCGAGATGAGTTCTCTTTTAGGAGGATAAAATAGTGAGTGCTCATGAAGTTGACGTTGAGGCTATTGAAAAAAGAGTCATCGAGATCATTAGCGAACAAATGGGGGCTGACAAGTCCGAGATAACACGGGAGACCTCGTTTATCAACGACCTGAACGCAGACTCTCTGGACACGGTGGAACTTGTAATGGAGTTCGAAGACGAGTTTGATATGAGTATTCCCGACGAGGAGGCCGAAAAGATACAAACCGTCGGCGCGGCAGTGGATTACATTGTTAACATAGCACGTTCCAAAAGCCAAGAGTAGCATAGAAGTTTAATTGGCAAGCTTATCATGGGTAAACGTCGAGTTGCTATCACAGGCTTGGGGACTGTTACAGCCTTGGGCCAATCGGTTGATGAGCTTTTTTCAGCACTATGTGAGGGGAAAAGCGGCATATCCGAGATCGAGCTGTTCGATGCGACGGCGTTTCCGGTGCGTTTTGGCGGTGAGATCAAGAAATTCGACGTGGCCGACTACGTCGACCAGCGCGAAGGCAAACGCATGGACCGTTTTACCCAGTTCGCGGTCGCGGCGGCCAAACAAGCGGTGGATGACAGCGGGCTGGATTTTTCGGCCGAAGACGGGTATCGTGTCGGTGTGATTGTCGGGACGGGAATCGGCGGGATAAAAGAGATCGAAGAGCAGCACCTGCGCCTTCTTGCCAAAGGACCGCGGAGAGTCTCGCCTTTCTGCGTGCCGCGTCTAATGGGCAACGCCGCCAGCGGCAACATAGCAATTATGTACGGTCTTCGCGGTCCGAACATCTGTGTTGTGAGCGCGTGTGCGTCGGGAAGCCATGCGATCGGCGAGGCCTACTGCAACATAGTGGCCGATAGGAGTGACGTTGTGATAACCGGCGGCACCGAGGCGGCGCTTACGCCTATCGGACTCGGCTCGTTCTGCGCGGCAAGGTCACTGAGTACGCGAAACGACGACCCGCCGGCTGCATCGAGACCATTCGATAGGGACAGGGACGGTTTTGTTCTGGCTGAAGGCGCCGGGATACTGGTTCTGGAAGAATTCGAACACGCAAAGAAACGCGGCGCCAGGATGTATGCCGAGCTTCTCGGATATAGTGCGACCGACGACGGTTATCACATTACCGCCCCCCTGCCGGACGGCAAAGGCGCCGCCAGAACGATGCGCCTGGCGCTCGACGATGCGCACATAGAACCGGAGCAAATCGATTATATTAATGCGCACGGAACCGGAACCGAGCTTAATGACGTCGCCGAGAGCGCTGCAATTCGCTCCGTGTTTGGAGAGCATGCTTATCGCCTCGTGGTCAGCTCGACCAAGAGTTGCCTGGGACATTCGCTTGGTGCGACAGGGGCCGTGGAGCTGATCGTTTGCATCAAGGTTATCAACGAGGGCGTTATTCCGCCCACGATTAACCTGGAAAACCAGGACCCCAGGTGCGGCGCCAGGATGGATTTTGTGCCGCTGAAGGCGAGAGAGAGAAAGGTTGATTTGGCGTTGAGCAACTCGTTGGGATTTGGGGGGCACAACGCGTGCCTGATCGTCGGCAGAGTCGAATAGACACAACCCCGGCCGCAAGGATTTGCAAGATCATATCTATACCCGGATTTCCCGGGTACATTCGGACAAAATAATTGACATTTAAACGAGAGCTGTTCTACAAGAGGCGATTGTGCGCATGACAAGCCAGAGGAGACATGAGCGGCGGTGAACCTGTTGATTGTCAAATTATGGATAGAGGTATTTTTGCCGACGAAACAGCAGATTCATACTGCCAATTCGCCGCCTCGTTGCCTGACGATTTTTTGAACTTCTCGGAAATCGAGGTCACGGGCCGGACAACTCTTCTTAGCGCATATCGCCGCAGTGATTCCGGCGGCCTGGCCCATCATAGATCCCGTCGTTGAGACCCGAGCGGATGAAAGAGCCAGTTGGTCGCAGGAAAAGCACCTCCCTGCCATCATAAGGTTCTTTCCATCCTTTGCAATCAGACACCGCAGCGGTATCTGGTACGGGGGCACTTTCAGTTGGTCTTTTGGCAGGATGTACGTGCGTTTGTCGTCGTCGGGTTTATGGCCGTCGAGGTAAAAAGTTCCACGGGCTACACCGTCCTCAAAAGCTCTGCCGGCGCGAAGGTCGTTCACTTTGAGTATGTAGTCACCGACAATTCGGCATCCTTCGCGAATGCCGATGATTGGCGAACAGTGGTCGAGCAGCCAGGGCCTCTTCTCGACGGCCTGCTGGAAATAGAGCACCTCCATCATTCTTCTTCTGGCCCTTATCTCGCCGGCGGTCAGTGACTCGGTATCTGTGGCATCAAACATCGGTATCTTGATTTTGATTGCATTGGCGCCGGGCCCGTCCGGCCAGATACTGGTCATCGGCAGGTCCTTCTTTTTGCGGATTGGATTGAACCAACCTTCAGGCAGCCGGACAAAAGCATCCTCTTTATCGACGTGTCGTACGAAATACATCAAGGACATTGGAAGCTGCAGACCGTCCTGCGGCCTTCCCTTAATAACCTCAAAACCGGCAAACCTCGCCACGTCGCCTTCTCCGGTACAGTCGATGAATTGCTTTGCACGAACAGCTTCAAGCCCCGACTTTCCTGCGATAATGCACTCGGTGATCAGGGGCCCTTTCAAGTTGACTCCGACGAAGCGCGTGTGGAGAAGTAATTTTACGCCGCGGCGAAGCAGCATCTCCTGGAGTACAAGCGCAAATATTTCGTAATGAAAAACGGAATTGTTACCCTTGTAACCGAGAGCGTTAAACTTCTTCAGATCTCTGATAATGGCATCGAAGACTTCACCCTGTCCCGACATCTGTCCGCAGAAATTCGCCACGCCTCCGGTGGTAAGAACCCCGCCGGTTACCGCAAATCGTTCGACGAGGACAACTCTTGCACCCGATTTTGCCGCTGCGCATGCCGCCGAGACTCCGGCGATTCCGGCGCCCATGACCGCAACATCAGCTTCGTAACGAACCGGGATATTCCTGCTCCATTTTACAGTATCCGGATGCTCCTGCGCCGACGAGCAGTCCTCATTCTCTGCACCGGCAGTCCGATTTTTGGCCAGCAGAGATGTCCCCGCTGCGAGTGCAGCACCGATGAAGTTTCTACGTGTCGTTTTCATTTCGAGTCCCTTTGTCAATGGCCGCGAGAAATAAAGGGGTTGAGAAATAAGTGGGGAGAAACAAAGGCGTCCGGTACTTTTCCAAAACAAATCATCCTGACCTCTCCATGAAATACGATATGCGATCCCGCTTTCAATTCTATCGCATATCAAATCAGCCGTTCCCCAATATACCCCTTCTCCGCTCCCTGAACAAGCAGAAATTCTCATAAACACCGACATCCCGTTAAATTTATGAAGCTGCGGGCGGTCAGGGTCTGTGAAAAAGAAGAGATTGTTGGAAGGGCGGAACATAAAGAACGTATTTTCGTGCAAATTCTAAAAAAAATGTGTCGGAAAAAAGAATTCTTGATTGTTCGAGCGATTTCTGTAAAACTATTGATGTCGTACGGAAAGAATTGTGTGCCGTAGACGTTTAAATGCAAAACGTCAAATTAACTTCAAGGAGCACGCGAACTTTTGCCCGGCCCACACTTTCGAACAGACCGAAAGCACGACCGCGCCACGGGCTGTTACCGACAGGTGAAATTCCTGGGATATGCAAAGACTATGAGCAGAGTTAGCAGAAACTTATCCAATTATCAGATGAGGGCGGATGTTAAAACGGTGTTGTTTTGTATTGTGCTTTTGGCGGCGGCTCTGGTTCCACACGCGAAAGCAGCGACAAAACGTCTTTCAAAGACGGATTATTCTTATCGAGCGTTCGATATTGTCGGGCTCGCAAAGGCGTTTAAGAACCCGCCGACCGAGGCCGGGCCATGGGTCTACTGGTTCTGTTTTGACAACGCGATTACTGCTGAAGAGATGGAGCGTGAGATCGAAGAAATGGTCTCTGTGGGCATCGCCGGTGCGGAGTTGCGTTTTGTTGAGTTTGCGTGGTGGCGCAAGAAAGATGTTGTTGATAAAGAGCTTGCATTGGCCGGCCATAAGCGACTGGGGTATCTGTCGGAAGAATTCCTGCAAGTCCTTGAGCATGCATGTTCCGTGGCGGAACGTCACGGCTTTAAGCTTGCGATCAATATGGGGATGGGGTGGCCGCCGGGAGGGACGTGGATAACGGATGAATACCGAACCCGAAAGCTGAACTCGAAGGTGACGATAGTGGACGGGCCGGAGGAAATCGGCAAAGACGTGAAGATTCAGGCGGAGGTGGGTGCGAAAGTCCTGGCGTGGCGATTGAAAGAAGAAGCGGAAAAGAGCGTAGTGGCTGACAGTTTCGTTGACTTGTCGGATCGCGTAAGATTTCAGGGCGGCGAAGGGGGAGTTTTATGGAAAGCGCCCGAGGGCAAGTGGCTTATATGTGTGTTCCGGCTGGGGTACGGAGGCGGCCTTGACAAGGCTTATGGATACCCGGCGGATCCCGGGTCGAAAGAGGCGATTGAGTTTCATCTTGACTATTTATTCGATAAGATCGAACCGAAGCTCGGAAAGTATTTTGGGACGACGGTAACGGAGGTTGCATCCGACAGTTGGGAGTATGACGGCAGGCCGTACTGGACACCGGGCATGGATGAGATGTTCTCGAATTTGCATGGTTATGAGCTGCTTCCGCGGATGTATGCTTCGGCGGGATATGGAGATGATTGTGAAAGGATCATGGCTGATGTGGAGAAGACACAGCAGCGACTTGTTTTGGAGAATTTCTACGTCTGCGCCGGAGACGTGCTTGGCGCGCATGGTTTATGTCACCGTCCACAGGCTTATGGAAGGGGGTTGAGCAGGGATTTGTTTGAAGCGTACAGCAATTGTGATGTTCCTGAGATAGAAGAGGGGGTCTATTGTCCTGAGGCGGTGTGGGTCTCTCATACGCTCGGCAAGCCGATAGTCTCAGTGGAAGGCATGACGTTTATGAGCAGGCATGTTCACAATCTTATTTATCCTGTTTTCGGCGGGGAACAAAAAGGATACGGGCTTGATGAGCCTCGAGGGTCATGGGAGACGAACCCTGCGATGCTGCGGTGCTTCAGTAACGCTCATTATGCTCGCGGAATCAACCGCGTACAGATCCACAGTTTCGGGTATTCGCCGGAGCAGGTGCCTTTACCCGGCTGGCGGATGTATGCAGAGATACATTTGAATCGTAACGTTCCGTGGTGGAGGTATATGAAGCACTACACTGCGTGGGCAAGGCGCATTCAATGGGTCCTTCAATCGGGCCGGCCGGTGGCTGACTGTCTGGTTTATCCTGTGGAAAGCAATCCTCCGGACGGCCCTCGAAACAAGCAGATAGAGCAGCAGCCGGTCTCGGCGATGAACTGTATAGACGCTGCCAGTACTTATACTTTCAGCAGGATATGGGAGGGCGATGATAATCGGTATGAGGTTAAGAACCTTTCTCTTTTGGGTGACATAAGAACACTTCAAGAGGCGGAGAAAATAGACCAAATGATAAAGAGGGGGGCGAAAGTGACATATTGCGGGGTTGAACCCGATAAATGGGCGGTGTTCAAGAAATATGAGGGAAGAATAGTTGATGAGCTTTCGGAGAGTATCAAGAAGGCCCGGTCGGCGGGGAAAATGGTCGACGGACAGAGGGAAGGCTGGAAGCAGGTTCTCAAGAAGGCTCGTTCTGTCAGATGGTATCCCGAGGATGCAATACTAACCTATCTTCACAGGCGCATCGAAGGGGCCGAGGTTTATTTTCTTATGAATTGTGCTAACCGGTTCGATGGGGAAGTGGAATTCGGTGAGAAAGGGCTTATACCTCAGATATGGGATGCGGACACGGGTATCAGGACCGTATGCGGTCAATGGAGAAGCCGCGGCGAAAAGGTGCGAGTGAAGATGCGGCTGGGACACATCGAGTCGGCCATAATCGTATTTGCAGAAGGCCGGGAAGTGCTTCATGCACAGGAGTGTGAAGGTGGAGACATAGTAAGGGATGAGGATGGAAGACTATACGCACTGCTTTCAGGAGAGCAAAACTGCACAGTGCACTTGTCTGACGGGAGTGTCCGGAATCTGAAGGCGAAGATGCGCCGCCAGATAGACCTTGATGACGGATGGACGCTTTATGCCGGTGATAATGACGGAGTGGGGCTTGGAGGCGTAGCCGAGGTTAAACTCGAGAAGTTGAGATCGTGGAGGAAGATAAGTAAGCTTCGCAACTACAGCGGCACGGGCAGATATGGGACCGCGTTTGATGTCAGCCCGGAAATGTTGAGAGATGATTTGCTGGTAGAACTCGATCTCGGCAAGGTATACGAAGTGGCGGAAGTAT
>Ga0180438_10001742_pt1 | contig 37805 bp, 64 predicted proteins | sample SS_ome_12_FD_132455 | JGI IMG/M metagenome (GOLD analysis project Ga0180438, IMG submission 132455) | Hypersaline lake sediment archaeal communities from the Salton Sea, California, USA - SS_3_D_2 metaG | ecosystem: Environmental > Aquatic > Non-marine Saline and Alkaline > Hypersaline >... | reverse complement strand
CCGTGTGGGATTCCGTGTGGGCTTCCGTATGGGATTCCGTGTGGGATTTCGTGAGGGATTCCGTGTGGGCTTCCGTGTGGGATTCCGTGTGGGATTCCGTGTGGGATTCCGTGAAGGATTCCATGTGGGATTCCGTGAGGGGTTCCGTGTGGGATTCCATGAGTGCTTATATCGGAACTTTCTTCAAATTGAAACAATGGAAATACGTCAAGCACAAGATGGGCGCATACCCCTTCCAGCCGGTGGTTGACTTGTTAATGCAGGGATTAGTGGCGAGTTTCGATGGCAAGACATGGAGACTGCATGGCGGAAAAGAGGCGAAGATTATGTTCGAGATTTCACGAAAGGATTTGAAAAAATGGAAGGGATAACTTATGCTAAGGGGCTAGGACATTGGGCTGGGATGGGGGCTGGCAACAGCTCCCCTCTATTTCTCTCAGATTCGAACAGGCTGGCGACAGTGGGCGATAATCTGTTGAGGCTAGGTTTTCAATTTATTTTCCCTCATTTAGGCAGGTTATCGAGGGAAGATCCATTCCCTTTAGAACTCACCGCCTCAAGCCTTACTATAAACGGAGGGAAAACAAGATGGTCAGAACATGGCTTGGAACAAAGGGACAGTATATGTTGGTCGAAAGGAATTCCAGAGTTCTTGAGGAAATTTTCGACAAAATGGAGGGATAAAACCCTCCGTTCATTCTCACAAGGAGTGGTAAATGGATGTAAACACGAATCAGACCGTGGTATCGGTCAAGGTTAGCCCCGACAGCATTGAAATCGGGAGCCAAACGCAGGGGAGAATTACAGTGGCATTGGACTTCTCAAACGAGACGGTGGCAGGACAGAAAATAGATAACGCACTGGCTGGTTATGAAAAACTAAAGGCCGGCTATGACAGGATTATAAAGGAGGCGAAACAAGATGGAGGAGAATAACTTAGAGAAGAAGGGGGCTATGTGGCAGAACATAAGCGAGAAAGGCAATGTATATTTCAACATGGACTTTGACGGGAAGAAGTACGTAGTTCTATGCAACAAATTCAAGGACGGGGAAACGCAACCAGATTTTGTGATATATGAGAGAAAGAAAAATGGTTAAATTATTAAAACTGATAAAGGCGAATAACATATCTAATCTGGAGAGTGAAGTAAACCAGTGGATAACAAAGGGCAACAAGGTAACGGCGTGTCCGATAAGCGTCAACCTCTTCCAAATAGAGGATATCTCAGAACCCGCAGAACACTATGTAGCGCAACTTTGGTACGAGGTGGATACTTTATCCCCACAAGATGAGAAAGTGGATTCTGGGCCATCTCAGAAGCCCCAGGAACAATCTACTCAGGGGAGCGACAGGTGGGCCGGGAAGGGGAACGCAGAACTGGATTTGGAGAATATGAAGGCAAACATTAAGTGGAATGCGGGAAGCACAAGCAACGTGGACATAAGCGAGTGGGGGAGATTCCCCAAAGAGATTAACAGAAAGGAGTTCACCGACTTCTACGGAGAAGTCGGGGGCAACAATACTAAGATAATCGCTACGTCTAAAACACCCAAGTCAGGTAAGTACTGGGTACTACAAGCAAAATGACAATAAAGGAGCTTTCGGAGAATATTCAAAAAGATAGATATTTATCAATGATAATCGATGTAGGTCTATTAGCTATGATCCTAATAATACACTTTTTAGGATAGGAGGTAAACTATGACAAAAAAACCAATAGTTGAGGTCGTGGTGAAGTCCGTCAAGGACATAGAGACTGCAGACGGAATCAGGAGCGTAGTACTGCTGAAAGGCTCCGACGAAACAAAGGACTATACCTTCGAGATAAGGGGAACAAAAGACGAGATAAAGAAATTCAGGGACGATTTGAACCTGGTGAAGGTCGGGATAGCAGGACTGGCCATGAAGCTAGACCAATATCAGAAGACACTTGAGGACTACGACGACAATGAAGATAGTGAAGGAAGTTCCGAATCTGTGGAGGATTCTGAAGGCAAATAAAGACGAGGAGTGGGTAACTAACGAGTGCGGCGAGTTCGGCTGCACTTGTCGTTACTTTACCATCCATAGGCTGACATGCAGACATATTTCTGCTGTTAGGAACATGATTTTGAACAAGAATGACAAAACCTAAAGACGCAGGACTTGAGAAGATTCTTGAGAAGTATAGGAAACATAAAAATTTGCATATGAACCCAGATTTTGTTCAATTCCAAAAAAGAGATTTCAGAAACGCTCTCAATGAAGCTAGGGACTATGGCGGGGTACGCAGAAATATAACGGGGGTTCGCTATACTTCAACAACTAAACCGAATTTTATTCCTTTTGGAACAGAATTATGTAGAGAAACTGAACTTATTATCACATACGAGAACGGGGACAAAGAGAAGATAGATTTGGAACCGACATTTAACTTCAACCAAGCGCCCTCACTCTGGCAAAGGTTCAAGGAGAAGCTGAGATGGAAAAATCACAAATAATGAGAGAGGTTTTAGGAAATTTTGTAGTAGAAAAATTAGACGGTATGGTGTTGCCATTCTGGGCAAAAACAATAAAGAAAGAGATTAATGGAAAAAGAGAAAAACTGGATACAAGAGATACATTAGAAAGACATTTATTAATAGTCCAATTTGTTCTATCTACTAAAGACCCCTCACTTATTTCAGAAGTAATTGAACTGGAAAAGAGGCGCGGTGTTATAAAACTACAGAATAAACTTGCTGAAATCTTACGAGTGGGACATTATAAATATGACGATGGTGAGAATGTATGGGAGACCTGGATAGATACTAATACTATAATATTCATAAAAGATGGAACCAATATACGAGGTTGATAAAAAACACATGGTGGATTATCTATCAAGGGCAAAAAGTCCTGAAGAATATGGTAGAAGGCTTCATTGTTATACTCGTTATATTATAACTGGAATGGAAGAGGCATTGACAGAGAACTTTAAAGATGGAAATCTTGAAACCTAAGGAAAAGTGCATGATTTACGGCCATGTTGAAGTTACTAAGATAATTATACAAGATGGCTTTATCATGTGGGGCAAAACACCTACATATTGCGCGCGTTGTGGGATAAATTTGAAACCAGAAGAAGAAGAGGAGCGCATTATAATAGGTTCAGTACCCAATTCGCCTTTACGGGATTTAATAGATTTTTTTAAAGGATTTGGACATGGAAAAACTAAAAACCCTTGAGGACTTGAAATGACGTCTGAAAGTTTGATTAAGTATAATCTGAGGAGCATAGAATCGAAACTGGGATACCTGCGGGAGAAATACCCGAACCACTTCCAGTTGTGGACTTATAACAAGCTTATCAAGATATATTACAAGGAGTTTCATGGGATCGAGCTCCCCGACTATTTCCTAACGCTGGACAGCGTGGAGAGCGTTGCTAGAATATTTAGGCTTAGATTCAAAGATAAGGACGTCAAGATGGATAAAGAATTTAAGGAGATTATAAAGAGGATGTGATGATGAATTCGATAAGGACACCTTATCAGTCATTTGCGAGAAGGCATTCCCCACCAAAACTACAAGATGTTACGTTTGATCCAATAGAAATGAGACAGGTAAAGACAGCGATAATGAGCTTTCTTGAGAAACAGAAAGGATATGTGCCCTTTCCTATAATACTCAACAATATCCAGGGGGACTACGAGGTTTTGTTTCATGCGATTAATGAGCTATTTCAAGAAAATAAGGTGAGCAAGAGATTTAGCCATAAAAATCCATATGTATTACCAAGTTGGGATCACCCCCCCTATAAACTCTATAGCCAGATTATTAGTAAGAGTACTGGATTACGTACCAAGATTAACAAGCCTTGTTTAATGTTTGCAAAGAAGATGAAAACTATAGGTATATTATACATAGGAATATCGAAGGAGGAGGCGAAAGAATTCACCGAAAAAATCCATAAGGGACTCCCAGAGGACGTAACCATAATCCACAGCACGGAGGAGATTGAAGGGGTTACCAGGGATTTCATAGAGGCATTCTTCACGATCCTAAGTCGCGAGACAAGGGAGAAGGGGACGGGGTAAAGGGATTTACATTTTGTTCCCTACCTCACTCCGTTCCTGAAAACAGGTTGTTTTGCAACGGTTGGAAACTGGGGGGGCAACCCCCCATTATATTCATAAAAATGGAGCTAAAGACTAAGGAAGTAAAAGTGGACGGGCATATCAAGACGATAAACATAAGCGTGGGCTTGGTAACAATAGTCTACGAACCTAAAGAATGAAATCTATCGTATTAGCCGGCTGGAAATGGGACGGGAACGCAATCTCAATTATCAGGACAGCGGACGCATTAGGATTTGATAAAGTAATAATCCTAGGCAGACAGGCTACAAGAAAGAAATTTATCTCAGGCAAGTCTCTTAGATGGGATGGAAAATACAAGCCCAAAGTCGTTTTCTTCGACACTCCAGAAGAAATCTTAGCTTATCTAAAAGGGCGGGGATATAACCTAGTTTGTATGGAATTGGATGATAGAGCATGTTCCATACAAGAGTTTAAATGGTGCAGAAATCCAGCAATAATTGTTGGACATGAGAACACTGGTGTTCCAAAAATATTAAGAGAGGATGCTGATTATTTTGTGATGCTACCGATGAGAGGAGATGTCAGATGTTTGAATGTCTCATGTGCGGCTAGTATCGCCATATACGACTATACCTTCAAAAATGAACCTTAATCTAATCAGGACCGTGGTGCTTGTCATAATAACAGGTTCAGCTCTGTTTCCTATGGCACTAGGGGGCAAGCATCCATGTCCTGCAAACGAGCTGAACTTCAAGTATGATGGGGTAGATGTCACAGAACTTGTAAAGGCGCGTAACTGGGTCGACATAACAGAAACGCGTTTGTGGAAACTGGATAGTTATATGGACCCATTGAATAAAACCGTCTGCTGGGGGGTCTGTCCGCTTATGAAAAGAGTTTTAGAGATAGTCATGGACTGGCCCGCTTATCAGGGCAAACAATCCCCCCTCACATTAAAACAACAAACACAAAGGAGGTTATCCTGAATAAACAAACAATAAGAACAAAATGGACATAAATAAACTGACAATCGGAGAAGCGAAGGAAAAGCTTCAAGAATACGAAGAACTAGCCAAAATATTCGGTAGTAATGTGGAGACTGTAGAAGACATTTCGTACAACCAGAAAAAATACTACATAGTGCGTACTTATTCCGCTGGCGTGTTTGCTGGCAATATAGTTCGCAGGGTTGGCAAAGAAGTAGAGATGAAGAATGCTAGAAGGATATGGTACTGGGCCGGTGCGGCTTCGTTGAGCCAACTGGCGATGGATGGAACGTCAAAGCCTTCAAATTGCAAGTTCCCAAAGGCGGTTGACAAAGTAGAACTCACCGAGGCTATAGAGATATTGGAGTGTTCGGAGAAGGCTGAGAAAAGCATTAAAGGAGTTCCAGAATGGAAGATGTAACTGAATTAGATTACTCTGGCTATGGCGATTGCTCTGGCGATGGCTATGGCTATGGCTCTGGCTCTGGCTTTGGCTATGGCGATGGCTATGGCTATGGCTCTGGCTTTGGCTATGGCGATGGCTATGGCTCTGGCGATGGCTCTGGCTCTGGCTTTGGCTCTGGCGATGGCTAATATTCAAAAAACTCAATTAAGATGATACATCCAAGCTTGTCAAGGACTAATAGGATTCAGGAATTCACGCTGGAAGACCTGAGAAGGCTAAAGGACCCCAGGACTCTCAAATGGAGTTAATTGAAGATTTTTATACTCCAAATATATAAGTATATAAAATGGACCAAAAATTTATTATCGAAAAAATTAAAGTTTCTGAATTAAAGGATCACCCAAAAAATTATAGAAAACATCCAGAAGACCAGATAAAACACATAATTAAAAGTATAGAACAACATGGAATTTATAGAAATATCGTAATAGCAAAAGATAATACTATATTAGCTGGGCATGGAGTAGTTACCGCTGCAAAAAAATTAAAAATTAATGAAGTTCCAGTTATCAGATTTAATATAGATTCAGATTCTCCACAAGCATTAAAACTTATTATTGGAGATAACGAGATTTCTAAATTAGCTGAGGTAGACGATTATGAATTATCTAATTTATTAAAAGAAATAAAAGATATAGATTTAAACGAGCTTCTAGGAACTGGGTTTGATGAAAAGACATTTATAAATCTATTAATGGTATCTCGCCCTTCTAGTGAAATAAAAGATTTTAATGAAGCTGCTGAATGGATAGGTTTACCCGACTTTATTCCAGTAAGCGGGGATATAAAAGTTATAGTACATTTTAGAAACATAGAAGATAGAAAAAAATTTTTTAATTTAGTAAAACAGAAATTTACTGATAAAACTACTTCAATATGGTATCCAGAAAAAAATATTCAAGACATTAATTCTTTAAAATTTGAAGAAAATGATTAAACCAAAGTATCCAATATATATTATTTCTAAAGGACGAGCTGATAAATGTTTAACTGCTAATTTTTTAATTAAAGATAATGTAGATTTTAAACTCGTAGTAGAACCGCAAGAAGCTGAAAAATATTCTTCTAAATATGGAAAAGAACGTATTTTAGTTTTACCATTTAATAATCTCGGTCAAGGTTCTATCCCTGCTAGAAACTGGGTATGGGAACACGCTAAAAAAACTGGTATAAAAAGACATTGGATTTTAGATGATAATATTAGATTGATTCGTAGGTTATATAAAGGAAAAAGAATTCCATGTAACAGCAATATAGCTTTTTCTGTCGTAGAAGATTTTGCAGACAGATATGAAAATATAGCTATAATCGGTTTAAATTATACAATGTTTGTTAAACCATTTACTACTAAAAAACCATTTTATTTAAATGCTCATGTTTACTCTTGTATTCTTATTCTTAATGAATTACCTAATAGATGGAGGGGAAGGTATAATGAAGATACTGATTTATGTTTACAAGTTTTAGCTGATGGCTGGTGTACAGTTTTAATAAATACATTTATGTGCGATAAAATAGCTACAATGAAAATGAAAGGAGGGAACACAGATGAGCTTTATAAAAATCATGGAAGATTAGATATGGCTAAATCTTTAGAAAGAGCTTGGCCTTATGTAGTAGAAACTAAAAGAAAATTTAAAAGACCCCAGCACCATATAAAATTTAATTGGAAAAAATTCGATACTCCATTAAAAAGACGAAAAGATATAGATTTTGATTCTTTAACTAATGATAAATATAACATAAATTTAATAGAAGTAAAGGAAATTAAAGATACTGAGCTTAAGAAATTAAAAAAAGAATATAAAAACATTAATAATAAAAAATTAGAATGAGTGTATATTATTCAGATAAAATTAGAGAAAGGGCGTTTTCTCTGTTCTGCCAGGGTATGCCAATGGAGACCATAAGCAAGAAGCACTTCAAAGGGCGGCCCAGTAAACAGACGCTATGGAAGTGGCACAATGAAGAGGGCTGGAAGAAGCGTAAGGCTGAGATAGATAAAGAAGTTGACAAGGGAGTAGACGAAACCCTGACGCAGATGCGGGCCAGGCAAAGGCGGGTGTGCAGGGCTATCCAGATAGAGTACATACGGGATCTGAAAGCCGGGCAGGCCAAGATTCTGACATCCGACATAGCCAATATAATGAAGCACGAACTCTTGCTGGCGGGGGAAGCGACCGAGAGAACGGAGGGACAGATTACGCTCATAGATGTCATAAAGCGCGCAAAAGCGCATGAGAAGGCGCTGCTAAAAAATGCTAAAAGGATTTCAAAAGAGCCTAAGTAGGGTAGGGCTGTTCGAAGTCTTGACGGGCTACAGACCATATTCCTACCAGGCCAGGATACTGCTCGACGATAGCGATATAATGGTCGTAAAATCGGGGAGGCAGGTCGGCAAGAGCGAGGTGGTCAGCGTGATAGGGTTCCTCCACGCGCTCATGAATGACACCTCCACCGTACTCATAACGTCCGCCACGGATAGGCAGGCCAGGATAATCTACGACAAGATAGAGGCCATAATGCTGCGCCATAAGGAACTCTATGACCTCATAGAGCGCAAGAATAATGAAGGCATGAAATTTACTAATGGGAGTGAGATAAAAGTCCTTCCCAGTGGGGAGGGCTACACTATAAGGGGGTTCACCCCGACGCTTATAATAATCGACGAGGCCGCGTATGTGAAAGACAAGGTCTATACTGCGGTGGAGCCTATGATGTTGCACGGTTCGAAGCTGATACTGATAAGCTCACCATTCGGCCAGCGGGGGAGATTCTGGGAGTATTGGAATAGTAATGACGCTGGTGTGGGAAAACATGAAGTCACATGCTACGACTGCCTAGCAGAGCAGACGGAAAAGAAAAAGCAGAAACTTATGGAAAAAGACCTTTCCAGGAAAAAAGAGAGTATGACGGAGAACGAGTTCCGTCAGGAGTATCTAGGGGTTTTCGTAACCGACGAGGACACATACTTTCCGAGGGAGCTGATAGTCGGGTGCATAAGCGATGAGATAACTGAGCACCACCAGAAAGAAGAGGGATGGACCTATTATCTGGGACTAGACCTGGCGAGGATGGGGTTAGACGAGAGTGTGTACACTATCTTGGCAGTTAAGGATAAGAGAGGAATGGTCGTCAATCTCCAGACCACCTCCAAAAAGCCGCTGACAGACAGCATGGGGAGGGTACAAGCCTTGCACCAGGCGTTTGACTTTACAAAGATTTACATAGACGAGTCTGGGCTGGGCGGTGGGAGCGTAGATTTCCTCAAGGAGCGCAACTTGCCAATAGAGCCAATCACATTCACCCTGAAGAATAAGGAAGAGTTATATAAGAACCTGAAATTGCAGATGGAAAAGTCTATGTTGAAGTTCCCTAACAACAATAAATTGATTGAACAACTAGCGAATATGCAATATGATTATACCTCGACCAGGCTGATGAGAATCCACCACCCAGATAGGGGGCACGACGACTATCCAGATAGCCTAGCGTTAGCTTGTTGGGGGCTGTATGAGAAGCCGTTTGTGTTTGATTTCGGGGACGATTATGGAGAATATAAAGACGACAAGGGAAGGACAATCAGAAGACTCTAAGCCAAAACAACCGTTTATATTTGATTTTGGAGGCGGGAGCGTGGAGGCCGTGGTCAGGGACGAGAAGGGGAAGAAATACCTCTACCCCCTGGATCCCAAGACGGAGAGGCCTTTTCTCATGCACAGGGACGGGAGAATCGTAAAAGCGGGTGATTGAATGACATTCAAATTCGAGAGAAAGGGCAGTTGTCTGATATGCGGTAACTGCTGTAAGGTTCTGAAGATAAAAATAAAATACAGGGTAACGGGGGATGTTGTAAAATATCTTGAGACACGGGGGGTCAGGGTAAAGAGAGGAGGCAAGTATACAATCTTAACTATAGATTACCCATGCCCTTATCTGCTTCCGACTGGAAAGTGCAAACTCAAGGGAATGGAAGATAGGCCGTTAATATGTGACGAATCGCCTGTCAGGAAATGGCAGTTGGTTGATGGTTGCGGCTATAGGTTTGAAGAGGTGAAATATTGATTTATATACTTTTATTAATAAAATATTATAAAAATGTCGGAATTTTTCTTAACTCAGAATGGGGAGATAACTTTTAAAAGGAAGATTAGGGCTGGGAAGAAAACGTTATATTTGACGATTCCCGTAGAACTTCACGGCAAATTCGCCATAGGTTCCGCAGAATATCAGGTTACTCTTAAACCTTTAAAATGACACTGACTGACTGGCAGTGGAGCTGCCTTATTACGGCTATGGTGGGCGACACCATTCTAACGATAATAGGAGGCTAAAAAATGGAAGAGGACAAGAAGAAGTTTCCACTAAAGGAGATTTCAGACGAGTTGGTGAACGCTAACAAAAGGATTAAGGAACTAGAGGAAGAGAACAAAAAACTACAGCAGTACAAGATTGCGCAGATGAAAGGGGTGGAATTCAAATAAATGGAGGTGATTGAAAATGCCGGATAGAGACGGACGCGGTCCGAGAGCGAGAAGCCCCAGGCCGAGTAGAAGAAAGGGTGGACGACAATTAGGAGGCTGCTGAGTTGAAATGACTGAGAAGAAATTCTGGACTAAGGAAAACAAGACGTACTACAAGGGCTTCGTCGCTGGAGTCTTCTGGACCGTAGTGGGTTTCGTTACGGGAGTATTATTAAGATGGCTCTGATTGACTGGAAGGGGAGCAAGTCGAAGTCCAAGTGCTGCTACTGCGGCAAGCCGGTGCCAAACTGGGCCAGGTATTACCCCAATTTGCGGCACCTGGTGGTTAAGCTGGCGAAGGGCAAGGTGGCGCACAGCTACTGCCACCAGTACGCGCAGAGGACGGAGTTTATGAAAAAGACTATGGGGGTCGATACAGGCTGGCAACCTGGTAGGGAGGATAAGAGATGAGCTTTGGTGACATGTTTATATTCAGATGTCCCGAATGCGGGAAGATGATGAAAATAGAGGTTAAAAAACTAAAGGAGGTAACTAATGATGGATAACAAAGGCGGTATAATATCTGCAATCCTGATATGCGGGGTGTTGTTGATAATAGCTGGGACATGGTTAGGGAATAGCAGTCTTACTTCATTAGGTAACGCGTTCCTGTCTATTCTGTTTTGGCTGTTTGTAATCGTAGTGGCAATTATAATCGTGTCTTTTTTATTATTTTTGAAATATGGGTAAATGTAAGCGTTGTGGGTTCTGCTGCAAAGTCCAGGTAATGCAGATGAACACGGAGGAGGACTTGGAGGCGTGCAGGCTAAGAGAAAACTACCTGATGGAGGTCAGACATAAGGGAAAGACCTACGTGGTGATGGAAAGCAAATGCTCATGCCTTTTGCTGCACTATAATAAATTTACTAACTATTCATGGTGCACTATATACCCAAGAAGGCCTAAACTGTGTAGAGGAAACCCAAATGATATGAAACTGTGGAAGAAGATTCACCCAGATTGCGGCTTATTTGACAATGATTAAAAAACTAAGGGGGGATTTTAGCGAGGTGGAATAGTCAGGTCTAGTTCGCCAGGCTCATATTACTCCACGTATTCTCTCGTTCTGTGGTTATCACTTCATTTACCACCCCCAAAGAGTAAAAGAAACCTGGTTGCGGAGGTTCAAATCCTCCCCTCGCTATTCAGGATTAAAGTCTAAGGAGGTGAAATAATGAAAAAATCTACTAAACCTAAGGAAGACATGGAAATCATTCCAAGACCTAACTGGTACGAGGGCAGGAGGAAGAACCCTAGGGTGGGCATAGCGGTAAGCAACATAGGAGCTATGTCCTCGGCATTCGTGAGGAGCATGATGGCAATAATGAGAGATAGCATGTTCAACGGGATTGTAATAGATTTTATACTGGACGAGACCAAGCCACTGGACGATTCAAGGAACGTTACAGTTAAGGAGCTGATGGCGTGCGATCCCGACTACATATTCTTTGCTGATGCGGATATGACATTCCAGCCCCCGACAATACGCTGGCTATTGGAGCAGGGGAAGGACGTCATAACGGCGGTCTACTGTCAGAAGCAGCCGCCCCATTACCCAGTGCTGAGGATGTTCGACAAAGACGAGGGACACTACCAAGTGGTGAGGAGCTACCCGAAGGGGAAGGTGTTCACTGTCGACTCGTGCGGGGCGGGGGCATTGTTGGTGAAAGCTAGCGTGTTCAAGAAGCTTAAAAAACCATATTTCAAGTGGGATTACGAAAAGGGGATAAGCGAGGACATATACTTCTGCGAGAAGGTTAAGAAAGCTGGATATGAGATATGGGTGGACGGCGGCGTGGAGTGTGGGCACATGGCGGATATGAGGCCGATAGAACCGAAAGACTTTTGGGGCGCTTATCTCAGGAATCTAAGTCTGACCGACAAGGAAACAATAAAGACATTCGACTTTAAACAGGAGGAACCTAAATTAACCAAATAAAATTTAGTCATGACTACATAAAGCTGGTTGGCTGTCCAACGTCTGCTGTCTTACTGGCGATATTCAAGACACACTATAATAAGCTAAGAAAGGATTTCATAGAGTTCGACACCGCGTATGTAGAATGGGATGAAAAGAAGAAGGACTTTGTCAATGGCAACTATCCACTACCGAAAACAGATTTATTAGTTTTACTACTGCAGGATACGGAAGGGCTATTTACAACAATCCGCAGATGGACCGAAAAAAAGGAAGAGTATTATAGTTCAAAAGTTGGGGAGAAGTTTGATATAGTGATGACAAGAAAACAGTAATCTTTATTAATAAGTAACCGTAAAACTAGCAATTAAATCTAGTATGGTCTTAGGATAATACTAGGGTTTTCCTTTATACAATACTGGAGTGGTCTTACGCTAATGGCACTAACTCACGAGGAGAAGCGTAGGGCAGATTATAAAAGTTTAATGTCTGGAGTAGAGGAGAAGATCACTCCTGCTAAGCCTTCTGCTATGGCTGGAGCATTACTGAAGCCACCCCTATCCACCCACCAACTTGGAGGAATACCCAAACCCACACGAACCATGCCCGATGTCCTTCAAGCTTTTGACCAGTCTGCGCTATATAAAGCGGTTATACCTGAGTGGTTGTATAAGCCGATATTCGGGAAGCCGAGGAATGTCAACGTGCCTGAGATGAGGCGACTGGCCAAAACTCCCCAGATAGCGATGTGTGTTAACACGATAATAAACGAGGTTACTTCTATTCCTTGGGAGATACAGCCCAAGGATCCCAATAACTATTCGCAGGCGCATATAGACGAGGTAACCGAGTTCCTGAAAGACCCCAACAGGAACAAGGAGAACTTCAAGCTTATTCTGAGGCAGTTGGTACAGGACGTTCTGGAGATTGACGCCGCGGTCTTGGTGAAGATTTACGACTACAGCAGCTATTATGAGGACCCTGAGACTGGGATGTGGTTCCTGAAGCCTTTGGGTATGAGGAAGCTTGTAGGGATAAAGCCTTACGACGGGATCAATTTCACGGCGAACCCAGACAGCTACGGGATTCTGCCCGAACAGATGGCGTATTGGCAGTACTCGTGGGCGACTTACCAAAGGCCAACGGCGTTTGCGAGGGACGAAATCGTGTATATGCTCCAGTATCCGCAGACCACTAGCGGAGTTTACGGGAGAAGCCCCGTCGAGTTGCTGATGGACATTGCCCAGGCGCTTTTATATTCGGTGAACTATCAGAAGGAGTTTTATGACTCCAATGCTATCCCCCAAGGGATTCTATCGGTTTTAGATGCTTCGGATTCTCATATAAAAGCTATGCGAGCGCGCTGGGACGATTATCTGCTCAGGACGGACGAGTTTGGAAATAAAAGACGGTATTTCCACAAGATTCCGATAACCAACCAGGATACGAAATTTACATCCATAACATTATCTCCAGTAGAGTTACAAGTTCTTGAGAGCCAAAAGATATGGCTTGATATTGTAATGGCTGTTTTCAACATTACCCCCTCTGAGCTAGGGTTTACACAAGATGTGAACAGGGCTACGGATTTGAGCCAGACCGAGGCGTTCAAGAGGAAGGCTGTCAGGCCGATACTGGAACTGCTGAAATTCCACATTAACACCGAGATTATATCGGAATTCCAGTATGACGACATAGAGTTCAACTTTGTCGAAGAGGACATGGTGGACATAAGAAGGAAGAAGGAGATAGCGTGGCAGGAATTAAAGCTGAAGGTTACAACCCCTAATGAATACAGGGAGAAATTCGGGAAGGACGAGAACGAGAAAGCTCCTTTGGAGTGGGGCGACGAACCAGTGGGGGCGGGGAGCATAGGCGCAGAGATAGGACAGAGTATGGACGAAGCATTTAGCGAATTATCACCGAATGATGAATCCCCAAAACCCCCCGCAGGATTCAGAAGCTGGGAAGAAGCTATAGAGGAGTTTGAGAAGAAAGCCATAACGACAACGACTGGCGGCGCTGGAACTCCAGGCTCAGCGTTGGCTGTCTCAGGAAGCTACGGAGGAGTTTACCCAACGATTCCGAACACCACGGAGAGGAAACTTGCCAAGATAATAAGCTCGTGGCTCAACGGGAGGCTGATGGAGATTATGAAAGACCTCAAGCACCAAGTTGACGTGCAGGGAAAGGCACTGGATAGAAACATTCTTGAAAAGGTAATAGAGAGAGTAACGTCTTTCTTGAGGCCAAGCGACACTATGAGGATGGAGATAGCTGAAGTAGCTAGAACTGGGTATATGTATGGGCATGAAGCCGCAGAAAAGGCTCTTAACATGAACGTCGAACCCGACACCAAGATGCTAACCCAGATTCAGAACATGATGCTTAATGATGTCGTTGGGATGACCGACGACATAGCCAAGAACGTCAGACGGGTTCTTAATGACGGTTATATGAAAGGCGAGTCCATCAGGGATCTAGCCAATAGAATCAAAGGCGTGTTTGAGGGACTTACCGAGGCACGGTCTAAGATGATAGCGAGGACAACGCTCGTCAAAGCCGCGAATCAGGGGAGGGTTGAGGCCTATAAGGACAGTGGAGTGGTTCAAAAGCTTGAATGGATAACAGCTAAGGATAATAGGGTATGCAAGGAGCATTGTAAGAAACTGGATGGAAAAGTATTTGGAATCAAAGATGCACCGAGGCCGGTCATAGACACGCACCCGAATTGCAGGTGCATGCTAATACCATATTTTGAAAAATGAAAAAGAAGTGTAGAAAGAAATGATATTCGACTTAAGATGGGAGGATTTTCAAAGATTGATGGCAGGAGCAATGATACTTTATATAGAAGGTAATCTCGATATTGTAATGTATAAGTCGGCTGACGGAATATGGTTAAGGTGCTTGAAAATGTTTGCAGATGAGGAGGAAATGATTACATTCAAAGTTACTTACCTCAGGGACGATAACTCGGTCAAAGTACTGAACGCTGAGAAAGATATTACATTGAAAATTTCAACTTACTAAACTGAATAATGGCACTACCAAAAAGCACCGTTGATAGAGAGCGTAAGAAATTCGTGACTGATGATAGTGGCGACACGGCAGTAAGAATTAAAAGCCCTGATACTATCACCGTAGATGCCACAGGACAAGGGGATGTCCCAACAACGTTAGATGGGGAAAAAATACAAATTACTGATGGACTTGTAGCAGGACAATTAAGATTAGACAGGGCTACGGAAGGAGTACCTATACTTGACTATTCTCACCACGAGATACATAATGGAAATCATTTCTATGTCGCTGGGACTCAGGATATAGCTAACAATGCTAATCTAGACTTTTTATGGGTATGCCCAAATACGGATAAGTGGGCGCATGCTCTTTGGGAATTGGACTCGGAAGTAGAAATGACTATGAGCTTGTATGAGGATGTTATTACTTCTGATAATGGTACTTCCAAGACGGTATTTAACAATAATCGTAATTCAGAAACAACAGCAACCGTATTAGCATATACCACTCCTACTCTAAATAGTGGCTCATTAGGGGATGGTTCTGACGGAGGGACGCTAGTATGGCAAAAGACGATTGGTTCTGGGAAGAAACTAGGTGGGCAAGGTAGTAGAGATCACGAGTTCGTAGGTAAGAGAAACACGAAATATTGGTTCAGGATAGCTAATTCGAGTGGCAATACTGGATGGATTAACTATGACTTTTATTGGTATGAACTTGTAGATATAAATTGAATGGAGGACGCATAATGTATAGAACATTTAAAATTGAAGATGAGAGCGGAGATAAATATGAGTTTAATATTTATCCCTCTCAGAATAATTTAATAGAAATAGTGAATGATGAGATTAATATGACTCTTGATACAAAGAAAAATTTGCTGGAAATGATTAGCTATGTCAATCGTTTTATGTCTGGGAACACGATTTGCAAACTGGATGTGGATGAGGAAGAGTAATCTTTATTACAACTGAAAATTAAATAAGGTCGGAAAAATGCCTCTAAAACCAAAGTATGAGAAAATCAAGAGAGCCATGATATCAAAGTATGGCAAAAAGAAAGGCGAGCAGGTATTTTATGCATGGTGCAATAAAGAAGGGGTAAATCCAGATGTTAAGAGCATATTCGACATTGCATCCGAGCCGCTGACATTTTTCACTGATGAGACAGCATTTTCTGAGATTAATACGAAGGGGGACAAGAAATACTACGTTACTGGTTATATCTCAACCTCTGATTTAGATTCTGTTAATGATATAGTAACTAAGGAATGTTTGATGGATATGGTTAAGCAGCTAAAGAGCAGGACCATAAAACTTGATATAGAACACGAGGCCTATAGGAAAGACCCGACCATTGTTCCAATAGGGAAGATAACCGAGGCCAAGCTCGACGAGAAGGGGATATGGATTAAAGCAGAGTTGAACAGGCACAGCTCTAGGTTCAAGGAGGTATGGGGGAGCATACAAGAGAAAATGCTGGACGCGTTTTCGATCACATTTAAGCCCTTGCAACATATTGACAAGGAGATAAACGGCATTACGACGCGGATGTTGTATGCCATAAAGTTATTGAACGTCGCGCTGACGGGGAATCCAGCGAATGAGATGGCTACCATGACGGGGGCTTTTACAAAAAGCTTAGATTTAATCAAGGAGGATAAGAAAATGGCAAACGGAGATGAGGAAGAACAGCCAAAAGAGGGAGAGGAGCAGCCAGATACATCCGAGGCTAAGAAGTCAGCGGAGGAAGTAGAGGTTGTGGAAAAGAAAGACCTCAAGTCTTTGAGTGAGACTATTGAATCGCTCAAAGAGGAGGTCAACGGGATAAAAGAGAGTATCGAGAAGCAGACAGAGACCAAGGACGTAAAGGAGAAATTGGAGGCAGATATCAAGGTTTTGACTGATGAACTAGCCGATATCAAGAAAAAGCTCGCGGAGCCAGTGATAAAGGCCACTGCCCCAGACACGTTCAGGGAGAAGAAGGGAGTCGCAGTGAAAGAAGACGCACAAGGAATGTTAAGCCTTGTCAGATAAGGAGGAAAAGAAAATGACAACAGATTTCGGAGATGGTGGAGGAGTTAATCCACAGATAGCCTATCATAACAGCTTTGGAGGGTTGGTGAATCATGGGCAGTGTTATTCAGACCCCCTGGAAATCAAAACTGGCGATTACAGAGAGGAGCTTGGAAAAAGCTTTTTAGAAATGAGAGGTATTGAGGGGAAAGCCGTAACTGCCACATCAGGAGGTACTGGAACTGCTGGATATGCAATGATTCCTATTTATGTTGATCCACGGATTGTCGATATCACTAGGAAGTACACACCCCTGGTTGAGATAATCCCAAGGGTTGCAAACATGGGGACTACGGCGGATTTCAACAGGTTGGAAACAAAGGCAAGTGCAGTATTCGCTGGAGAAGATGCTGCATTGAGTGAGCAGACAGATACATATGACAGGAGTTCACACCCCATAAAATATCTATACTCAGTTGGTAAGGTAACTGGACCCTCGCAGGCCGCGTATCCGTCCTATATTCTCGGTGGGTTTACCCAGTCAGCAGCACCAACAGCTAAGCAATTAGACGTTGTTGTTAAGACCAGGGCGCTGAGGGAATTGGAAGAAAATGCGATTGTTACGGGTTCGACTGGTACTACATCAACATGGTTTGACGGTTACCAGCAGCAGATTGGGACAACTAATACTGTTGACAAGAACACTGCTGCAGTATCCTTGGATGATCTATATACGGCGGTTCAGTACGCGTTTGACGACGCAGGGAGGCCGAATATCGCTCCTTGTGGTTCCAGCGTGTTCACGGATATAGCTAACCTAATGATAGACCAGTTTAGGTACGGGCCAAAAGACCTGACCGCAGGGAAGTTACCTTGGGGCTATGAGACCATCCAGATTAATACAATGGTCGGGCAGATACCGATTCTCCCGTCTATGTATGAGAGCAATGTATCTGGGAGTAAGGCAATATATTTCATAGACCTGAATGAAACAGAAATGAGAGTGTTGCAGGATGTAACATACGAGGAGTTAGCAAAGACAAACGACTCTGAGAAGTTCATGCTGAAAGTTTACGAGGCTTTGGTGTTGAAAGCTCCAGAGTTTTGTGCATCAGTTACGGAGATTTCAACTTAATCTCCACTTCTCTTATTTTTTAAGGAGATATAGAAAATGGCAATCACAAGAGGATTGAGGAGGGTTGGAGGCGCAGGGGCAGCCCCACCATATGCACACGGCCCCTATGCATGGAGCGAACATATAACTTTTTCTAGTGGAGTTAGTGGAGCTAATACACCAGGAAACATCTGGTATGTTGACGGTGAGAATGGCACAAGCGGTGAAGATGGAAAGAGTTGGAGTAGTGCATTAGACACTATACAGGCAGCTGTAGATTTATCGGGTGATAATACTGCAGATGTGATATATGTCGCCCCACACAAATATACTGAGAATGTAATTATTGAAAGCCATGAAGGTCTGACAATACAAGCGATTATTCCAGGTTGGACTACGCGAGTTAGAGCTAGTGATGCAACAACTAAGTATGCTGGAACAGCGCCTTCAGTTAGTGGTTATTGCTTCCTGATATTGGATAGGAATGTCACGGTAGACGGATTCTGCTGTGATGCTGACGGCGGATATGGTGGTGTTTACATAGGAGATGGTGGTGAAATTACAGCAACAGGCGGTTTGCCAGCCTCTAACAACAACAATTCAGCTAATTCAACTGTTAAGAATTGTCTTATCAGGGCTGGAACGGCTGGTGTTACTTTGCATGGATGTTCCGATAACTGTTTGATAGAGAACAATGTATTTTCGGAGCTGAAGGGAGTTGGTGTTGACATCCAAGCTGGGACTAATAGGACGAACCAAAGACCGATAATAACAAACAACACGTTCTTTGCTGGTTCAAGTTCGACCTATGGAATTGACGAGGATAACTCAGCAACGAATGTAGGGACAGTAGTACACGGTAATGTGTTTGCAGAGCGAGCAGGACAGTGGACACATGCTATACGTTTCCAAGCTGCAGGTGTGCATTTCATAAGTGGTAATTATTTCATGTGTGATAATACATGGAGCGCACCAAGTACGAGCTGGATTGCAGGTAACTTTGGACCTAACGGAGCAGACGGCAGCGAAGTAGTATCGGAGGCTTAAAATGGATGAGATAAATTTAGCCAAGCTAGAGCCTCTTGAGAGCTTGACGGATGAGGCTGCAAAAAAGTTAGGGATAACGAGAGAAAATGCAGACAACAAGAAAAAGGAGAAGCCCAAGAAAAAGGGGCTTCTTTCTTAATTTTTAATATAAGGAGGAATGAAAAATGGCAGCTATAACAAGTGGAATAACCACAAGGGGGATAGTTCCATCCCTAAGTAAAAAGATATTGTATGTTGAGACACCATCTACTGCAGATAGCGCGGACACTATAGACCTGACATCTAGCGATGTCACAGGTGGTGAGACTCTAGCATCCGTGGACTTTGTAATAGCATGGGATCAAACAAGTGGTGATATTGTGACTGTTACTGAAAGTTCTGGGACGATAACCATAGATGCTGCAGGTGGTACTAGCGACCATACATACGGTATCCTAGTAGTTGGAGAAGCCTAAGGGCAATAGGTGAACCAAGGCCTTGAGAAATCAAGGCTTTTTTCATTTTTTTAGGAGGAAGAAAATGGTAAACTTTAAGAACATATCGAAAGAACCTATAAGAGTAATCGTAGAGGCAGGAAAAAGACGAAAGGGCGAACCTTTTGCTAGGTATAGAAATATGAAGTCTGGAGTTGTAAGGACGTTTACTGGACTAGCCATCGAATCAGCTAGGAAAGATCCAAGACTACAGGAAACAAATGAGACTGCCGCCCCAGACAACGACAAGTCTAAGAAGGCAGAAAAAGCGAAAGAGGACGAGAAGGTAGTTTCAACTAAGGCTATGGCAGCTACTTGAAAATGGCATACACCGTAACAAAGATTGCAACGAAACCTGTGGAGGAGATTCACACCGCAATAGCGACAGCGTGGAACGCCGCTTCGGTAACCACGCACCATGAAACAGTTATTGTCGTAACTGGTGGAAACGCTTATGCTTGGATAATATACGAATAGACAATGGCATACGCAACGACGCAGGAAGTAGTTCAGACTGGAGGATTTTACGAAGGGGTCTATGATAAGGAGGCAGTCGGAACCGGGAACGGCACTACCAAGCTATTCACCCTAGACCATAACCCAGTCGTGAATGGAAGCCTCGTCGTTTATGTTAACAGCGTTGCGCAGACAGAAACCACCCATTATACCGTGAACTATATTACTGGAGAGATAACCTTCGTAACCGCCCCGACGGATACCTATGCTGTTGAGGCGACTTATTGGTATTTCACGATTAAGATAGACTCCGACGTTATAAGCGACTTCATAACCGAGGCCGACGCTTGGGTGGACGAGTACACTGGGCAAAAATGGGAGACTACGACTGCAACAAGCGAGAAGTACGACGGCAACGATACCGACACTCTGTTTTTGCGGTCGGACCATAATCCAATAATATCTCTGACGGCTTTAACGATAGGGACTACCAGTATTACAACTTCATACGTTTATGTCTACGGTGATGAAGGGAAACTCGTCCTTGGAGACAGCGCGGAAGAGAGCGTATTTCTTGATACCGACCCGCAGTACATAACAGTATCTTATACTTACGGGACGGCGACCACCCCAGGAAGAATAAAGGGATTGGCTAGGACCATAGCGGCTATAAAAGGTCTTATAGCGGTAATGGGTGGGACGTATGATGACGTTACATCATGGACAGCTAGGGATATGGCCGCGAATGTCGGGGAGCCGTGGGTCAACTTGGCTAGAACTGCGGAAAAGTTGGAAAAACAGGCGAATGCAATGTTAAAGAACATAAGAAAAAGACCTTCAATCTACTAATGGCTAATTTAACAGTTTATCAAAGGAATGTGGACCAGATATTTGACAGAAATCAGGAATATGCAGTATTAGATACAGTATCATGGACAATAAATACCGACGGGGAAAAGACTACTTCAAGCTCCTCAAAATCTCTAATAAAAGTAATCATGCAGGACATTACGGCCGACGACAGGGTCAGGATAACAGCAGGGCACCTACCGAAGTCGGACGCCGTCGTTTTGGTTCCCAGAAGTTACACTTTGAACAAAGGCAAATATTTGGATGGGGCGACCACGAAACAAATGTTCATACACTATCCAGGCGACGGTTCTACCACTCCTCCGTCAGCGGCGAAAAAGTATGAAATTACATCTGTCGAAGTGGTCCCCCATCCAGCCGATAAAACGCCGGACAATTCCTCTGGTGCGAATAAACTCTATACCACTGCATTTTTAAAGGAGGTTCAAGCAACGGGATGACTGTCAAGATAGAAATGGAGGGCTTGGACGCCGCAATCCAGGAGATAACGAACAAGCTCAGGGATTACTGCCTCTTTTACATGGAGGCAGGGGCTAAGAGAAATGCACCTAAAGATACGGGTTATATGGCTAGTCAGATTTATTCCAAGCCCACTGGAAATGGTTCTGGGGAGGTTGTATCGCCGGTTGGCTATTCGGGTTATGTCGAATTCGGAACCCAGAACATCAAAGTTGGGACTCCAGAGAAGCCGAGGACTGAGTGGGAAGCGCTGCGGAAGCGCGGAGGCAGAGGTCAGACTATGCCTTTCATGAGGCCACAGGTTTACAAACTAGAGGCGCACTTAAGCGGATTAAGTGGAGAAGAATGGCAAGAGCTGATGAAATAGTAAGGGACACGTTGAAGGATAACAGGGCGAGTTACAGCTACCTAAACACCTGCGGAACTAGGATGTATTTCGAGTTTCCAGATGTGGCGCTGGGCGCTTCGTCATTTCCATTATTAGTATGTCAAAAGGTAGCGCACTCTGGGACTCCATGGGCGCTAGGCGGAGGCAACCAGAGGAATAGAACCCTAGTGCAGATTGACATATACATGATTCTAAACGACTACGAGACAGTTTCCACTGTTAAGTATTACGACAACCATCTCCTAAAGAAAATCGCCACAGATGTGTTTACATGCCTCAGGGCGAAGATTTACGACACGTCGGGGGTTTTCAGGTATGTAGAAATATCGGACAGGCGCATGCCAGAGGAAGAGATTGAGAAGTTTCCAGCGGCGAGAAGGACGTTGGAGATCGAATTGCTTTTAAAAGACGCGGAGTGAGGAAAATGAAACTAAAAAATATATCGGGTGGGGCGCTCAAGTTCAAGACGCTGGATAATTTCGTGGCTCCAGAGGGCTTATTCGAATGCCCTGATGAGATTGCTGAACAACTCTTAAACAATGACGCAATTAGAAAAGTAAAACAAAAAATAACAAAGGAGGCAAAAAACAATGGCTGAAACATATAGTGGGGTATTGGCGTATGTAGCGTGGGGAGAAGAAAGCACCTACGGTACGGCAGCAACGACAATAGACCAGTGGGAATTAATGAGAAATGTAAATGCAAGGCTTGGGCATAATTCCATACCAGTGAAGGGTCTGGGTGCCAGATATACGCAGGCAATAAAGCCAGGACCTACAGATGGAGCTTTCTCCGCTGAAATGGTCCTACAGGATATGAGGATGCTCACGGCAATAGGGGGAATGGCTGATACGAAGACGGGCAGTGGCGACATCACGCACACCATAGTCCCCGCGACCACCATAGATTCTGGAACAATAGAGCTAGGCCACAACGGAACTGCGGATGTAATTTATAAGTTGACTGGACTCATGATAAACTCATGGACTCTGAATCTAACGTTAAATGATGTTGCGACAGTTAGTTTAGATTGCATATACCAGGAAATCGACGACTCAGACACGACAGCTCAAACACCATCATTCAAGACTACTGATCCATTTGCTTTGGCAGAGATACAGGCGAAAGTCGGGGATTCGGCAGTGGCAGAAGTACAGAGCGGTAGTCTAACTTACAATAATAACTTGGTCCCGATAAGGGGTCTGGGGAGCGCGGATCTGACGGACATAATGCCTGGGCCGTTGGATGTGACCTGGAGCATGAACCTGAACATGAGAGACATAACGTTTCACGAGTATATAGAGGACAACACAGAGATAGACTTCGAGTTCGTATTGACGGAGTCCGCAACCAGAAACATAACGTTCACCATGAATAACTCCGTCATAGACGGCTGGAGCGAACCAGCGGATGTCGGAGGCGGAGTTGTTAACGTGACAATTGACGGAATAGCGAGATATGACAGTGCCGAAGGAGTAGCGGCGAACAAGAATATAATCCAGATAATAGAGGATAACGCGATAGACGTGGACTATGACGCTTAAGTGGGAGGAGGTTCCGACGTCCTGGGACTACGGAACTCGCCTCACCGATAGGGACGTCAGGGCAGCTACCAGAGACAGTCTGGTTATTGACCTGATAAAGCAAGCAGACAGCTATATGGTGAGGCGAAACCCATTTAACGACGAGATTCAGATTCATCTGCGGAGGATGAGAAAATGAATGAAAAGACAATAAAGCTGCCGGAGAGCGGCAAAACGGTAAAAATAAAGAAGCTTCTGGGGAGGGAGTACTTCGAGGCGAGCAAGAAGGCGAGGACGATGCTCCCCACAGGAGAGATGTCTATAGACCCCTATGACCAACAGCAGGAGGTCGTGCGGGCGTGCATCATTGACACGGACGAATTCAAGAAGGCGGACTTCGATGAACTGCTGGTGGCGGATACGCTTACCCTAATAAGGGAGGTTGACATATTCATATCCCCGCCGGACGTCAAAAAAAAATTATTAGAGCAGTCGCTTCAGGATACAAAGACATCAGGGACCCAGAAATAGTAAGACTGCTCAGAAATCGCATGTATGCGGAGAAATACGGTTGGACGTTTCGGGAGACCGAAGGACACTATGTCAGCGACCTCAGGGCGCTGGAGATACTGGAGTTTGAGGAATCCCGATTGAACAAGAACAAAGGAGATGGCGGGAGCGTCGACTTGACGAGAAAGCTCCCGAGAAGCATAAAGAGAGGATTGAAACATGGCAGAGGCTGAGTTTCCAGTAAAGCTGAAGTTTATTGTGGACAATGCAGGAGTCCAGCAGATTTCGAAGGCAATAGGCGGCGGCTTCATGGACGGAATGCGCGGTGGCATATTGGGCGGAGGAGGCGGCTCCGGGATGATAGGCGGTCTTGGCGGCCTGTTCGGGAAGGCTGGCGTATTCGGACTGATGGTAAAGGGGCTGGACCAGCTGAACACTACGGTTACCAATATGTTCAAGTACTCCCCGGCCATGACACAGAGCCTCAAGGCGCTTGAGACCTCGTTCTTCTTGATAATGAAGCCGATAGGGGACTTCATAGGCGCAATCCTGAGGCCCGTCGCGATATGGCTATTGGACTGGATTGTCAAGAACAGGGAGCTCGCGACACTTATAGGAGCTGTTATACTTGGACTGGCGGCGATTAAGACAGTATTACTCGGTAAAGGGCTTGTTGAAACTATAACTGGCGGCGGCGGTGCTGCCGTTGGTGCAGCTACTGGAGTAGGTACTGGTGCAGCTGCCGGGGCGGGTCTATTAGGACTGGGTGCCGCAGCCGCGGGTGGTGCTGCTACAGGATTAGGTATTTTATATCTACTAAGGGAAGCTGCAAAGGGAGAATATACTGGGAGAAGAGGGGAAAACATACAATATCAAAGAAGGCCTCTCAGTTTTGGAGGGACTTTTGGACCCGAGGCTGACATTTATGGCTCATGGCCAGATATTTATAGATGGATGCAAGACCAAGGGTTTTCTGGGGGGTACACTTCGTCAGGTATGGGACGTCCGTATATGAGCGAAATAGAAGAAATGCAGAAATTTGCCAAAGAGATAAATGTGGAACTTCACGCTCATAGAGACACCCTGAGAGAAACAGATTTGAACTTGAACAAATATGCTAAATATTTAGAAGATTCTAATAAGTCTGCAGAAGAAATTGCTTTGGGATTGCAAAGTTCAAGAAAACACGCACTTGAATATATAGGCGGTGGCGGAAAATTGCCCATAGGAGTTGGAATTGGGATGGGCTTAGAATTAGAAGAAATACCTAAGACCGTAGAAGCTATAAATAAGATGGAAAATGAGGTTGATAATACTACCTTTACAATTACTGAATATGCTGGTTCATTACGCAACTTAATAGATGCAACTGGGAAGTGTATACTCTCATTTAACGACTTATCGGAAGCCCAGTCAAAAGGCTTATTCACAGTCGGGAGAAGTCCCGCCAAAGGCGGCTATGGCGGAGAGAAACCGCAGAATTGGAGAGTTAGGACTGGAAAGACAAATCCTTACACTTAAAAATGACATACTCACTAGGTTCGGTTACATTCGCAGACGGGGAAGTCATAGAAGTTAGGAGCAATTTGAAGGCTGGTATAACCACTATCCCTATGCCCTTCAAGGAGAGCACCGACACGCTTGTGTACAACTACGAGGGGGTAACCAGGGAGGTGATGATACGGGGTCAGTTATGGGGCGCTTCGGACGCGGCTATGGCGGCGAGGGCGAACACGATAGAGGCGCTTCTGACCGCTGAACAAAGTTCCGTAAAGCTCATATGGCCGCTGAAAACCAGCGGGATATACGTCAAAATCATAGACATAACGTTCGACACCAGGAAAGACCCGGCTCCGTCGAGCTATACCGAGTTCATGATAAACTGCGTAGAGTCTTCGCAGGACTGAAATGGTTGAGATAAAAGAAAGAAGGACGAAAATCGCAGCTGGAAGCGGAGGATTGGTAATAATATTAATAATCTTGTTTTTTCTCTCAGACCAGCCAGGTATCATATATGGTGTTAAGTTCTATTTCCCAGTTTACGCCACGTGCGACGTATTAAACTGCTTTATAGAGGGCAACATTTCGCATAATTTCACCAAAAGCATCTGCTTCTCGAAGGACAGGCTAAGCGGGGAGTTTCCAGAAATAGCGCGGCAGATTAACTTTAGGTATCTGGGAAACGTATCTTTAGAGACTTATGTTTACGGGGTAATTGAGCGTAACTATACGTGTCAATATAGCGCTACTTGGGACGCAAACAATACGTGGTGTTGGTATCTGGACATAAACGGAAGCAATATCACAGTTTTTTCCGTGTCGAATTGGACCCACGGAAACGCACAGACAAAGACAGTCTACTGGGACGAGTACGGGATAATCGGAACTAAGCAGCTAACAGTTAAAGACTGGAAATCCGTCCCACAGGAGATTTGCCTTAAACCGAATGTTAATTACACTGTTAGGATAGATTTCGAAAAGCCCCCCTGGTCTATGGGGAAATTCAATATATCCGTAAGACTTCCAAACAATATGAGCGCCACTAGATTCGGACTGGACCCATGGTGGTCGGACGACTATTCCAAAAGAGTTGAGATACGTTTGGAAAACTTAGATAACGTAGACCACTCTGAGGAATTGATAGAAATAGATTACGGGGATCTTTTTACATCTAGTTTATATAGCAAAATAGAGTTTAGGATGGTTAACGAAACTGGCACCGACCAGGTAACCGTGAACGTGAGTATTCTGGGCAACCACATAGGCGACAGTTATCAGACAACTGCAAATTCTTTGACTTCATGGTATGCCGATAACGGAGGTTTTTATCAGTCGTTCAGGGCGAACAGGAGCAATATATCGGCGATAGCCATAAACCTAGCGCGGGACGGAACGGGAGATGTTTCGGGTTGGAGGACCCTAGAAATCCAGTCTTCTTGTGGGGGGATAGTATTGTGCAATACTTCTATAAAGAACCATAACAACGAGACTAATATATCGACTTCGAATGGCTGGGTGAATACCACTATCGTCTGCAACGAGTTAACCCCACTTGATACCTATTTTATATATTTCAAATGTAGCGGATGCGCTGGAAACAGCAATAATGATTTACAGGTCCATGGCGCGGTTAACACACCTAATTCTTATCCTTTAGGTCAGTTTCTTGATACTGGTTGCGGGGGCTCTAACCATGACGTTGCCTTTAAAATCTATTATGATAATGATACGACCTTTAGAGCGAATGAGAAATTGGCTTTCACTCTTGATGACAATATAATAAACGGGGACGGGAATGAGAGAACCTTGGAGTTATATTATAACAACAACGGCGCTTCAGACTTAAATTATACTTTAGATACGTCAAACCCATATTATGATACGGATAGCAATTATACAGTCGGCTCGGAAGAGAGTGCAGCGGCGGGCGCTGGCCTCACATGGGTCTGGAACATCACCAAGAACAGTACGTCTAACACTCATATGTCTATCAATGTTTCCGTAAAGGCTGACGCGGCTATAATAGCATGTAACGTTGATATCGATGGAACTAACTATACGATGTCAAAGGATAATAGTACGGGATTTGACTATACGTGGACAGTTCTCGCAGACGGTAACTATACTCTTAGAGCTTATTGTAATGATACGTCCAATATTACAACCATGACTACGATAGCATGGTATAAGTATGATACCACCTCTCCAGTTGTTTCATGGGCCTCTTGGACTGGTCATAATATTACCACCACGGTTAAGGATACCACAATTAGAACGACCGCCGATGAAACTGTAAACTGCACATTACACTTTAACGGAACCGATTATTCTAATGCCACCTCGGCTCTTTCTCATTCGTGGAGAATAACCAATGCGAATCAGGGGAACCATAGTAGTATAAATGTTACTTGTGATGACTTAGCCAATAATAAAGGATATTCTACTAGCGCATGGTGGAATGTAAGCTATCAGGAATGCGAGATACTAAATACTTCTGGACAATACTATCTAAGACGAGGGAATATATCAAATCATGGCAGCTCGTGTTTCAATATATCTGCTGACAACGTAACCTTGGATTGCGCTGGCTATACGATAGACGGAACCAGCCCCGGCTCTGGTACTGCTTCTGGGATCAATATTACTGGAGCCACCAATGTGACGATAGCGAACTGCACGGTAACGGAGTTCAGATACGGCGTTTACGCCAGGGGGATGTTCAACTCTACCGTCAAGAACAATACCGTCTACGACCATACGCATAGCGGGTTTTACTGGGATTCTGACGATTATAATTCCCTGCACAACAACACCGTTAACGGAACTACCTATGCGATGTATCTGACGTCATCCATAGGGAACAAACTCGACAACAGTAGCTTTTCCACTGTTAGCGGAAATGCCATGTATGTAACAGGGAGCTCCGCCGATAACCAGTTTAAGAACAGCACGTTTTATTCTAATACGGAAGATGTGTTTTATTATGGAAGTGGTGCTTATAGCAATACCATAAAAAATTGTTCTTTTAATGGGGGGGATGGAACTACAGATTATATGATAGACATCTATGGAGATAGTTTGACTGTTGATAATATAATTGTGGAAACTACATCTGCTTGTGGATTGAATTTAGATGGTTCAGAAAATGTTGTCGTGGCAAATAGTACAATAACGTCTAAGAGGTGGGGACTGCGTATACGTGCAGCAACCTTTCAGAATACAATAAAAAACAATACCATCTCTGCTACTACTACATCTTCTCAGTCGATGGTAGTTATTGGCGACCATAATAGTATCTACAACAACACTATCCTCTCTTCGAATGATGGTGTTCTCATATCATTTGACACGGGTAACCACAACAACTTCACAAACAATACTGTGTTTGTGGATGATATAGCAATAAAAGTAGCGGGGGGTGCTAGAGATAATATATTTAAAAATAATTCTATTACAAGTGATACTCTTGACTTTGGTATATGGGTAACAGATGGAGCCCATGACAACAACTTCACAAACAATACAATAACGAAAGCAGCTAAAGGAATTTATCTGAATATAGTAAATTCTGGGTATCCCGATTTAAAAGACAATTGGTTTATAAATAATACGATAGTAGGTACTACAATGTGGGGCGTGGATACTAGAGATTCTACTGGAGTCTGTGGACCTAACTATTTTCTTAATACTACTTATGACAAAGAATATGTAAGTTCTGGTTGCGAGCTTGTCAGGATGTGGTATGTTACGGTCAATGTAACTAACGGCTCTACCCAGCTAAACGCAAATTACACTTTCTACAACAACTCCCAGGAGTTGGCCTACAACGGCACCACGGGGGCTGACGGTCTGGCGACCGAGAAAGTGATAGAATACAAGAACATCTCCGGCACGACCTACTGGCATACGAATTACACTGTAAACATAACCAAGAACGGGTTCGATACGGCGAACACCAGCCAGAACATAACGACGAACAGGCGGTTGAACTTCACGCTGACTGATATAGAGTGCAGCGTAATCGTGGCGATAAGCTGGAACATATACGGAGCCGTCACCACTTTATTTTATCCAGCGTCCAACACATCTCAGAATGTCAGCGCTCTTGGACAAATAGACCTAAACAATTCCGATCAGGTTACGTCAACTATGGTAGTGTATAGCAACCATACCACAAACAGTTCTGGAGGAGCTTCAAACGCCACCGATGGGGACTTGACGACCGCGTGGTATTCTGCATCCGATTACCCCCTAAGGGCGTATTGGCAGGTGGATTTGGGAGAGAACATGACGAACATCTCCACAATGAAATGGTACTTCATAAAGGGCGATAATGCTTCCAGATACTTTAACATCTCATATTCGCTTGACAACCTGACATGGACGAATCCGAGTTGGGGATGGTTCCTATATGGGACTAACGGCAGTTGGAATTCAATATCGCCGACAGATGATATAACGGCTCGTTATATACGGCTACTATTTGTAAATGAATATACAAATGTGAGTAATACTACAGCTGGAGAAACCGACGTTGTAAGTTCGTTTTTAGGCGGACTTGCAGAATTTGAGGTCTATCTTGATGGTAAGGGAATCTTCAATATCACATCGGACGAGGATGCAAACATAACGGTCAGGATAAACGAAACACATTCAAACATTACTTTCAAGATTTCCAAGGATTTCAACGTCAGCCATAGCAAGGTTATGACAACGTCTTACCAGGAAATTTTAAACATAACTACCCCGAACACGTATTACCAGCTTTGGGCTTGGGCTAACCTAAGCGGGGACATAGCGGATTACAGTTATCTTTGGGACTTTTATTGTATTCCAGTATGACGACGATAGGAGGGACGGTCTACGCGCCGCCGACGGAAACTGGAAGATTGAGGTCGAGAGTAGTCTACAAGTTGGTCGACGGGGACGACTACGTGGACATCTCAGATTACGTCTACCGTTGGGTGACTGTGGAGGATATAGAGAAACCGATAAGTACGGCGAAAATCAACTTGTCCCCCGTGTTTATAACCGACGATTTAGACGATACGATTATCGACGGGACAGAGATACGGATATATGTCGGCGACTCAGTACCGAGCGAGCTTTGGTTCGCCGGGATAAAGACCGACCTGGAGCAAGACGGGGTCACGGGGGTAATGCACTGTGTGAATACGGGGATTGAACTGGAGAGGAGGGAGGTTACGCAGGATTTCATCTACCACAAAGACCCTGTATACTCCGGCAGGCTGGTTGAGATAGCCAAGTACATGATAGACAATTACACCACACTTGACAGCCAGGGGATAGAATATACTTCAACCAAACTATCGGACAAGATAATATGCGATCACGAACCAATCATAGACGTGCTCAAGAAAATAAAGGAAACCCTGCAGTGGGAGCATTACGTCAGGAACGGGGTGTATTACCTGCATTCCTCGAACTATATAGACAACAGCGTTACTTTAACAGTAGGAACCGACCTTGTTGCTTTCGGGGACTGGAGCAGGGATAATAGCAACCTTGTCAACAAGCTTACAGTTTACGGGGCGAGTGAGAGCCATTCTACCCAACAGCTTTTCAGCGGCGACGGCACGGAGAACCAGGAGTTCGAACTCACGTACCCGTATTTCAGTAATGTGAAGGTCGAGATTGACGTAGCCGGGACGTGGACGGAAAAGACAGGCGCAATCCCAGGCTCCACTACCGGGACATACGATTACACGATGCACCCAGATTCCAGCCAGAAGCTTATTAGGTTCGACGGAACGACCGGGTATAACCCCCCAGCGGCCGCGGATAATGTTAGGGTTACATATACCCATGCTTGGCAAGTTCCGTATACCGCACAGGACGACATAAGCATTGAAAAGTACGACAAATACGAGAAAACTATGTATAGACCAGATTTAAAAACCAAGGATGACGTCGTCGAGTTCACCAAGAAGTACCTGACGAATTATAGTTCCCCCTTCAAGATAGGGACTGTGGTGTGCAAAAGGAGCAATTTAAGAGTGGGGGAGCGTGTAACTATTGTTGACAGCAGGAACAACGTCAACGAGGCGTTTACGATAACTAGGATGGAAATGGCGTGGCCGGAGTATCTCTGCACCCTGGATGTCGGAAGCCAACCGAGAAACCTTGGGGACTGGAGGCGCGGGCTTAACGAGAGGGTCAGGAGATTAGAAGAGGAAAACCGCGGATACGCGTCCGCTTCTAGATACGAATGGTTACATAAACCTGAGGTAACTATAAACACCTCGATTTCTTATTTTAAGTTGGAAACGTCAGTTAAGGGCTCGAACTTTTTGCTTGGATCCAGCGGAACCGACATACTCGGTAGTTCCGGGACGGGAACCCCGCTCGGAGATACTACAAAAACTACTGTTATAGAGGAGACATTTTAAAATGACAACCACAGCTATGATAACGACGGCAGGTCAGGACCAGATACAGACGGACTTCTTACAACTGCTTGCAGACGCCATCCAATTCGGGGAGCTTGGAACCGGGACGACCGCCGCGACTGCTTCGGACACCGCCGTAGAGTCTTCAGTATCTGGGTCGAACAGGAGATGGGACAGCTTTGAGGTTGGTTCCGACTACGTCGAATTCGTCTATACCGCTGGGTTCGACGAGTTTGACGGAAACGATATAAGCGAGATAGTAGGGAAGGATTCGGAAGGAACCGTGTTCTTCAGGATAACATTCACGGCTCAATCCAAGACGACAACGAATGAGTTTATATTTACGATAAGAATTCCGATAACATTCACGCAAAACTAGATGGAAAAAGAAAGATTTAAGGGAAAACTTCGAATTGGAAAACCAGAACTGAGCATTTCGACAAGGACAAGAAATGACGCATCCGAGCAAGATTGACGGGGATACGGTGACCCATACGGAATGGAACAACCAGGCGGAGGAGTTCAGGGTAAAGGTTACCAGATTTCAGAGAGCCGGGCCATTAACCTTTGCCAGTTCGGGCTGGGATAAGCAGATTGTTGGAACGTTAAATCCAGAAGGCAGTTACAGCGCCGTGTTGGGGATATATGCTACTTTTGAAGTTGATGCGGGATATACTTCCGGCGGAATAGATAATGAAAACCTTATTAGATTCATAATTACAAATATTAATAATTCAGGACATGCAAGCGGAAATCAAAGTGTCGTTACTAGATATGTCAGAGAACACGAGGATTCAGGCGAAAACTGGATAAGCAAGACAATCTACTCCACGTTCAACGACGGGGATCAGGATTATGAAACGGATAACACTGAACCTAGACAATGCTATTTTCCATGCGGAGCTACGGAATATACGATATATATACAGGCATGTAGTATTAATGAGGATAATGGGGGATTCAGTGGGAAGAGTCCGAAAATCCGAAATATTGACGCTTACGTCTACTGGCTTGACAACTGCTATCTGATAACGGAGGGAATACCATGACTGTCGGAAGGATAAGACAAAAGCACGATACCAATTATCCATTAACTGGAGATGACTGGACTGAGAACGGGAATTTGCTTAGGTGCTATGTTAGAAGATTCAGTGATAATAATGAACATAAATTTGGGTGTTCTACGGCATATGAAGACTGGGACGCCACAAACTGGGAGCTAATCACACGGTGGGACTGGAACTTTAAGACGGACGACACGACATATAATATTATTTTGGGTATGAGATTCGAATGTGAGATGAAGAAGGACGGGGACAATCAGCCTTATGCACGTATACTATTGACAAATACTGGAGAGGACAGCTCTTACGATTACCAATCCAACAACAAGACCTTTGAATTAATGAGCGACAGTCTCACGAACTCTGGGACGAGTTACGCAGAGAGGGTAGTAACTTGGAATATGTGGGATAGAGTTGACAGAGCCACAGCAAGACAGTACCAGCCAGGGGAGCAGGAGAGATATAAGTTTGATATTGTAGCGACTGGAAACGGTTGGATAAAAAATATGACAGTTGATGTTTACTACTTCGATAGGGGATATATGTTTACAAGTTATTAATATGACATTTCACACGAAATCGGACGGGGACAATCTGAGCGATACGGAGTATATGGAGAGCTTAGATGAGGACTGTAGGATTTGGGTGCAGAAGTATACTAGAGCTGGCGAGAGCAGCGGAGATGGAAAGCAAGACGATATAGGGACTCTCACGGTACAGTCGGGCAGTAACTATGCCATTATTTTAGGTGTTGTATTGAAGACGGACATACACAGCGGCGAAGCGTTTGTCCGCATAAAAGGGACTGGTGGTAGTTCCTTTGATGTTTGTAACTTAGTTAATAATGAGGGTAACTACAAGACAATGCGATCTGTGCCATGGATGCCTGCAACTCTCTGCGAGACCAAGAGGACTGGGAGTGGAGATATAGATACTAGGGAGGACGCTCTACTCCATTACGCGTCCTATGACATAGACGTTTACCATAATGGCGCTGGGACTCATACTCAAAATGTAGAGGTTTATATTTATCACTTGGACAATGGAACACTACAATAAGGAGGAAAGACGATGAAAATGACGTATGTCTTGGTGGGGTTACTCGCCATGGGGCTCTTTTGGAGCGCCCACGGTTGCTGTAGCCCGACACCGATAAGTGGAAAAATACTAAGCGACTGCGACAGCAAGCCACTGGAAAACGTGAAAGTGAAATTGGAATCCGATACTTCAACGACCAATAAGTACGGGTGGTTTTTCCTTACCGCCCACGGAAACGGGTATAAATGGATTACAGCCACACTGGAAGGATACAAGAAGTACAGGACGAAGATAGATGTGAAATGCGGCCTGCCGGTATTCATGTACATTAGGATGGAACCAAATTATGGTTGCGAACCTGAGTATTGGTGTGGGGATGAGATATGCGATGAGACTGAGAACTGCTCTACGTGTCCTCAAGACTGCGGGGAGTGCGAAGAGCCAGAACCAGAGCCAAAACCGAAAACCACAAAAAAGAGCACACATGGTCACTGCGACCACTGTTTTTTTGTCGGTGGATTGGCTAGGTATTATCAAAACCTTCAGTTCGGCTGGTGGTACAAATATGCGGAAGACTGCGGAATAGAGTATGACCGCAAGATACCACCGCAGAATTTAAGGCATTTATGTAATCTAAAGGAGGCTATGAAATGACAATAGACGTAGAAGAAGTTTTAAGGAAATATATACGGGAAAGGGCTTCTAAGCCTGTTTATGACCCGTGTGGGGAAGATGCACATACCAAAGCGCAAGTGTTTGATACTTATCCTGTTGTAAGACTAGAAGAGTTGCCTTGGGCTGACGACAATATCTTCCATGTGGGTGAGGAGCTGACTATAAATGTTGGCATAAGAGACATGACCGCAGGTAAACCTGCACCTGTCATTCCAATCCCGAAAATAGAGGTTTTTGTAAGAAGACCAGATGGAATGGAAATCTCGGGTATAACAAACGAAGACGGAAAGGTGATGCTTACCCCCGACATAGAAGGAAGATGGAGCTTTTCTATTCCTGTCTTTGGGGTAGCGCCAATGTTTAATGTGGTGAAATAAAATGGAAATACCGATAGACATAACGACATTGTTCGGATTTGCCGTATTCGCCGGTAGCCTACTCAGCGGGATAGTCGGATACATAAATAGGCCAGATAGTGAGGAGTTTGAACTTCCGAAATTCAGCAAGACGGTGATTGTGGCAATAATAGGTGGTGCGTCCGCTTTTATGGCAGCCATAGATACGATAAACCAGCAGTCACCCTGGTTTCCGCTAGTATGTATAGGATTACTGGTAGGTTGGGGCGCCGATAGTGCAAGGAACGGAATCGGGCTGAAATAGGCCCATTTCTTTTTTTAAAATGGTTGGAGAATTAGAAAGGATTGAAAAGAAACTAGAGAAGATTGCAGAGGAGGTAACTGATATTAGAATATCTGCTGGCAGAACAGAAGAACACCTAGGCACTATAAATGGAAGATGTGAGGCTAGAATAAAGGATATCAAAGAACTCAGGCAGAAGATTAGCAATAACACCAAGGCTATTTGGTTGGCAACTGGCGGCGTAATGGTACTCGGCATTGTTTTATCCATCATCAGCATATTAAAATCATTATGAAACGCTCTCAAATTGATTTTAAGGCATTATTTGTCGGGTTGGTATTATTTATCTTCATAGCCTTAATCTTCGATTCTACGGCTATTTCCTATGTTCTAGCGCTAATTCTGGCGTTTATCTTGGGTTACTGGGCCAATGAAAAGAACAGACCACCTAAAATTTGTTCTTGTTCCCACTCCTGGGGCGTTGACTCTTCCACTCTTGATTATACAAGCGATTACACACCTGATTTAAGCACTTCTCAAACTCTTCAAGATTCGACAAATTATCATTATACATTTGATTCAACTCCTGAAAGCTCATTTTGTTTCTGAATCTTTCAATCCCATATAATATAAAGATTGCACTTATTATTAATTAATTATAATATATAAATTATTAATTATTAATTAATTATTAATTAACTGTCTCTACTACTCCCTATTATTTTTTATTTAAATAATTATTTATTTATATACTTATAACATCTAATATAACTAAGGAGGTAAAAAATGGCAAAAAGAATAAGGACCTTTTATCTGACTGATGAAGTGATAGACACCTTGGAGGAAAGGGCGAGACAAGAAGAAGTTTCTGTTTCATTCATAATGGAGAACCTTGCACGCGCGTATTGCGATTTGCCGCAGACATTCTCCACATTGATTGAGGCCGTAAAGAAGGCGTCCCCACAAGTAACTTCTGAGATGGACACGTTGCAGGAGGAGAAAAAGAAGCAGAGGGATAAATTCTTTGGGGATCTATTGAAAGACTATAATAAGAAAAGCCATAATCCTATATTCAACAGGAAGGGGTTTATCAACGCGTGGGCAACGGACATTGCGCTAAAATACGGGCTGCAGTTCCTAGATAGTGAAATTGAGGAGTATCTGGAGAAAAACAAAAATGGCGATATCAATTAAGGATAAGCTGGACCTGATTTATGGAGGATTGAGCGACGAGTTTTACATGCCTTGGGCAGTAAAGGAAGTCGCTATGGTACTCAGTCTAAGCGAGAAGAAGTCCAAAGAATACCTGAAGACTCTGGAGAGGCGCGGATGGATAAAGCAGAAGGACGGGGAGCTGTGGAAATTCATAAAACTACCGAAAAAGGACACCATACAGGACATAGATGAGAAACTCCTAGAGGAATAAGGTTTTTATACTTAAAATATATAAATATATACTTCATATAGAGCTTTGAGAGTCAAAGCGTGGAAGGGGGCGAAAGCCCCCCCGTCCGCTACATAGGAGGAAAGGATGAAAGAAAGGACCACGATAAACATAATGAAGGATACGAAGAGGAAACTCAAAATCGCCCAAATCAAGGGCAATTACGGCAGTTATGACGATATAATCCTCGATAAACTCAAAAACGGCTGAAAAACACAATATCTTGTGTTGTCAGCACCTCAAGAACACAATTTGATTTTTATATACTAAACTGATAATAATATCGAAATATATAAATTTCAATGAGGTGAAACAAAATGAAAAAAACTGAAAAAGGTCGTGAGGGAGGCCAAAAAGTTAATCTCAACACCCTCGTAGAACAGTCCAAAGAGCGAATAACAAAACAAGAGTATATCCGAAAGTGGAAAGACTATACCGACCAGTTGCGAGGAATAGGGTTTAATCTGGATTCTGATGGGGATACTAGATTAATGAAAACACTCAACACACTAAACGATTTGATAGAGGAAGCTGCAATTAGAAGAGAGCGTGATTTTACCGAGAGGGAATTAATGTGCGACGGCGGATGCCCGCATTACGAGGCTTCTGGCTGGGACAACAGGGGATGCAAAAACGGAGGCAAATATAACCAATGTGACGACTGCTACGATTACGTTTAAGGAGATTGAAAATGTGCAACGCGTTTAGCTGTCTGGTCGACAGGAGTGGAAAAGTCTACTGGGAGTTTGCAGTAGATTCTCATTCAGATTTGGTCGATAAATTCAAATTTAAAGACGACACAATAAATCCCGACAGGATGAAGTTCGCCAGGGCGGAGATTTCCCCGAAGAATGGTGACTACCTCAAACCCGATGAGTGGGAATTCAAGGTGGACGAGAGAATAGAACCGTCATGGCTGAATGAAAGGCATGAAAGGGCTTGTTGGTCTGCATGGAAAAAATGGAAAAAGCAACTAGATGAAATTATGTTGGTTAAAGAAATCATTCATCCATTCGAGATAAAGCCCCCGAAGAAGATAACAAAGGAGCACATCGAACTCCTTAAGAAGTGGGATTCCGTGTGGGATTCCGTGGAGGGTTCCGTGAGGGGTTCCGTGTGGGATTCCGTGGAGGGTTCCGTGGAGGGTTCCGTGGGGGATTCCGTGGGGGGTTCCGTGGGGGGTTCCGTGTGGGATTCCGTG
>Ga0180438_10001741_pt1 | contig 37805 bp, 56 predicted proteins | sample SS_ome_12_FD_132455 | JGI IMG/M metagenome (GOLD analysis project Ga0180438, IMG submission 132455) | Hypersaline lake sediment archaeal communities from the Salton Sea, California, USA - SS_3_D_2 metaG | ecosystem: Environmental > Aquatic > Non-marine Saline and Alkaline > Hypersaline >... | reverse complement strand
GAAGCTGTTCACGAGTGGGACTGGGGGGGGGTGAGAATGGGACTGAAGGCGTGAACTGGGGCATTCGTGGGTGACAAATTTGGCTGTTTTTGGACTGGGGGTTTCCAATATGTGCGCAGCGCGGGTAATATATGTGACACGATTTGGACGGGATTGGACAGGCAGGTGACGGAAAAACGCCCCCGGGTGGCCACGCCACCCGGGGGCTCACTCCCCTTACATCATATTATAGATGCGCCCGGAGAATGCTGAGCGCCTGTTCGGTGGCCGTGCGCGCCTGGGCGATGGTCGCCGATTTAAACGCGCCCCTCGATTTCCCCATCTGCTCAACAGCCTCCTGCAGCAGATTCCCCGCGCGCGCCAACTCCTCCGAGATCGCCGGCGGCCGGAGATAGCCCTCGATGTCCACGTCGCCCGTACCGCCGCCGTACCACAATTCGTTTGCCCAGATCTCCAGGCATGCGAGCTGCCACATATCGAGCGCCCGCAATGTGGTCAGCATCGGCTCAGACTCGATCCCCCATTTCTGCTCGTACCTCCCGGGATCGAGCGCAAACGCATCCTCTATATTAGGGATCATCTGCTGGCCCATGATACCCGATGCCAGGTACGTGCTGTTGCTGACATCGATCATCATCTTCAGTTCACCGTCGCCAAACCGCCGCAGCGTTTCCGCCAGCGTCTCCTGATATAGTCGCAGTAATTGCCTCATCGTCTCACCTCCTGTAATTATGAGCCTGCCCCTGCGACGGTGGCGCTTCATCCCCTGTCCGATTTTCGGCAGGATGTCGCAGGGCCAGGCTCGACACCTCCTAGTCTATATCTGCCGACATGTCGTGCGAGGCATACCGATACGATCCGGGCTGGAGCCAGATCGCGGCATGCGTCGGATGCTCCACAATTATCGGAGTCGTGGCGTAAAAATACTCTCCATTAATCTGGAGTGTTTCCGAGCGCACGGTATGCGACGGAGCAATATCGTGCTCGTCGTCGGCAGATTCGAGCCGCACATCATCAGGGATATTCTCACTCCATATTAATATTTCCCCTTGCCGCGTCGCGCGCTCAATGATATCGCGGCGCACGCCCCAACATGTCATCATCGCATCCACGACGGTAACATCGTAAGATCGATACACCAAAAGGCGGAACCCCCACTCCTCGCCATTATCGTCGATACCACAGAGGTGGGCAACTCCGGAGGGTTGGAGGCCGACGCCGTACCCCTCGTAATCGAGATCTAAAAATAGCGCTGCCCGATGGCGCTCGGAGACATCGACCAGTTTGCGTTTTCGGAATGGCACAGAAAAATAATTTTTCAGCGTCTGTTCGGAGCATTCCCAAAACCGGCCCGCTGCGAGAGCCTCTTTTTCGGCCTCGCGGTGCGCTTTCGCGGCGCGCCGGCGCTCGACGACTACCGCGCCATTGAGCCTGCGGATCTCCCGGATAATCTCGGACTGCCGGCGTTGGAGCGTCGCGATTTTTCGGACTCGCGATTTTCGCGTGCGTGCGAGCATGCGGTCCGCCGTCTCACACATCCGGATCGCCCGGAGAGTAGCATCCCGCTGCCGGGAGATATTCCGCGTGTCTACGCGGGCAGACACGCACTCGCCTAGCTGGAGCTGGAGGATGTCCTGCTCCAGTTGGAGCCACTCGTCTCGTAGCGGGTCGGCATCATCCCATGTGCCAGGCTCACTGCCCTGGAGGTGCAGGTGATCTATGGGGAGTTCCGGGCGGTACCACACGGATACATACGTGGTACGGACATCGATGCCGCAGCGCTGCACGGCATCATCGAGATGTGCGTAATCATGGACTGCACTGATGAGTCGTTTCGTGGAGGGTTTCATTTTTCTGATCCTTTCGCTCCCCGCGCCTCTCCACGGCCTCGGTGCCGAGTCGAGCGTCGGGTCGGTTTGTGGTTCTGGGCTGCTCGCCATCGAGCGCCTGGCGGAGGATGCGGACGACGAAATTATTGAGACTGCGGTCCTCCTCGGCGGCGCGCCCACGGAGCGCGTCGACCAACTCCTCGGGGACCCTCACATTTAGCTGCTGTCTCATCCTCGCACCTCCAATCTACTATCATTATAGCACACTGCTAGCAGTTTGTCAAGGCTTTTTCGGGGTTTTCGCAAAATTATTTTTTCCCCCCCCATGGGGAGGATCCCCATTACATTATATATAAGGCGCTCACGCGCGGGGGATGATGATGCGGCAATGGGGGCAGAGCCAGAGCTTGTCGGCGATGGAGCCCATGTAGATGCCGATGAGGATCGCGGGAATCCCGATGACGGCCCCGATGCCGGTGCAGCAGACGGCGAGTCCGACCAGGATGAGGAAAAGGGCAAAAATTTGTGAATGGCGCGCCCGGCGCTTGCGGACCATGGGCGCGTTGCATTGCTGGCAGATCGGGGCTGACATGTCCTCTCCTATTCCTTGGCCGCAGTCTCCTCCTCGCAGAAGTAGCTTTTCAGGAGGTCGTCGTAGCGTTGGGTGCTCCAGTATCCGTAGTATTTGGCGTGGCCCTGGCGGAGCAGCTCGCGATGCGCCCGCTCCTCATCCCGATCACCCATCATCGGTGCGGACAGCTTGTTCGCCGCCCGCCACGATACCGTCAGCAGTGCCTGCACGTCCTCCCGATCCATCTCGAGCCGCACCCGTTGCGCCTCGCTATTCGCCACCGGCGTCCGACCCACCATCACCATCGGCTTCCTGCCAAACTTGATCATCACGTCTCTCCCTCGGGGGTCAGGGGTTCAGAAATTGTCTCGTATTTGTGAAGCCCTGACCCCATTTCTTCTCGCCCCGTCCGCCGCGACTCGCGGCTCATTCCAAATCCAATTCCGGCTGTTCCCACGTCTCCGCCTTCGCCCGGGCCGCGAGCGTCTCGCCCAGGTGGACATCCAGCGCCGACAACACCTTGTCCTTGTTCTCCGGCGTCGGAACCCGGAAAAAATCGCTGAGCCTTTTCTGAGCCTCCAGGAACGACTCATGCAGATCGTTCTGCGTGTCCGTCCCCGCGCCCGCCGGCACGCGGAGCTTCTTCAACTTCACCAGGACGTGCCCGGTCCGCGCAGCCAGATGTTCGAGCGGCAGAAAGTCTCCCGTCGCCTTCATCAGCGGAATCAGTCAGGCTGTACTTCCGAATGGATCTGCAGATATATTGGAGACGAGCGGAATTTGGATAGCTCCATATCGCTCATTTTGTTCAACCACCAAATCTACTTTTTCATACGGGTCCCCGTCTCCTGTGAGAAGCCAATCGGACCGGCAACCGGTGATTTGGGCGAAGCGCTTCAGAAATTCGGCGCGTGGCTCCGTCACGCCCCTCTCATATTCCGAAAGCCGGACCGGAAGAGTTCCCAAAAGCTGTGCGAACTCTTGTTGAGTCCGCTCCCCGCGAATTCGGCGTAACCGCTGCCCCAGGGCTGTCTTAAAAGCCTCTCGATTCTGCATATACGGATTCCCGTAATATTTTACTTGACAACTTACGGACTTGCGTGTATAATCTTATTTGGACGTTATAACGATAACTGAGGGCGTTAAAAAGAGAGCGTGTTGGAGCAATGGCGGACACGAAGCGGATTAGGATTTTGATGATCGAGCAGGAGTTGACGGTGTCGGAGTTGGCGGCCGAGGCGCGGAAGAAGTTTGGCCGGTGCTCGCAGCCGTTCATGAGCATGCTGATTATGGGTGTCCGTCGTTCCAGGCGCATGGAAAAGTTTCTGGCCGCCCGTCTCGGGGCGGATGTTGTGGAGCTGTTCCCTCGGGGTTCCTCTAGCCAGGCTGCCTGAGGGGGCAGCTCCCCGTGTTTTGGGCGCATCATGATGCGCCCTACAACCTGAGGTAATTTTACCATGAAAGGCGCGAAGGGGTCAATTACTAATGTGGCGGGGAATTCTAACGGGAGGGCCGGACGTGCGGGTTCGGCGTTAGGCATTGGGGAAAGGAGATTGTTGATGAGGCGGGGGACATTGGAGGAAGTATTAGAAGCATGTGTGCGCGGATGCAGGCGCAAGAGCAGGGAGGAGATAGCCGACGATGTTGGGGTCGGCTATTCGCATTTCTGCAGGATGGTCAACGTGTTCGATGACGCTGTTCGTTTTCCGGCGCAGTGGGGACAATTAGACTACGAACATGCCGAGCTAGACAGGAACACAATCTGCCTCTTCGTCCATGGAGATTCGATGCTCCCGCTTGCTCGTGCAGGGCAATGCGTGCTCTGTAGCCGGGAGCGTTCGCTCAATGATGCCGACTTGGCCGCTGTTGGTTTCAAAGGGAAAGGGCCGCTCTTCAAGCGCGTCTACTATAATAAAGAAAGGAAGGAGTGGATCCTCGAGTCTGTCAACACGTCCGACCCAAAACCTCCCATCATCGCCAAAGATGAAGACCTCGACTATCTATATAAGGTTGTCGGAGTGCTGTTTGAATAGTCCTGCGCTCTATGATATAATGTAGCCCGCCAGCGCGGGGGCCTCGGACGTTGAATCCCAAACAGAGGAGGTACCCCATCATCACACGCATGACATTCGGTATATTGATCCTCACCATTTCATTCCTCGCTTTCTCACCAATCTATGGCGTCGCGGTTGATGAAGACCAAGAGTATCCGCCACCGGTCCGGGCCATGTGCCACTACGTCATCGACGGCGACACGATCAAGTGCGAGATCGATGGCAAAGTCGAAAAGATCCGCCTAATCGGAGTCAACGCACCCGAGCGCGGAGAGCCCGGCTACCGCGAAGCCAAAGCATACGTCATGGCCAGGTGCCTCGATGAGGAGCTGCGGCTCCATTTCGACAAAGCCAAACGCGACAAATACGGGCGCCTGCTCGCGTATATCTTCGCCCCAGGCTCCAAACCCGGCAAAGAAATCTTCATCAACGGCGCATTGACGGGCGCGCTGCGCGATGCGGGTTATGGAATCGTTACTGCCCCGGAGCCAGCCGGGGACGACCGCAGCCAGTAGCCGGATGGGAACGGCGAGCCGGGCGTAAGCCAGGCGTCCGGCCCGCCGACCACCGGCGGCGGCTCGGACTATTACGGACTGACACAGACGGACACGGAGGCGCGATGACCAAGCAAGAGGCTCTTACGCTGATATTCAGCGAGTTGGCCACGGCAGAAATAAAGCATCCTGGATGGCCCGATGATGTGGTCCATGGCGCCGCAATCGTCGGGGAAGAAGCGGGCGAGCTTTTGCAGGCAGCTCTCAACTACAAATACCAACGCAGCAAGAACGTTGATAGCATGCGCCTGGAGGCCGCACAGACGGCGGCGATGGGGATCCGATTTCTGGTTTATTTGGCGGGAGAGACGGATGGCGAGGATTGATAGTCTGGCGAATGGGATTCGGTTGCTGGAGGTCGTCGCCGAGGCGGGCGAGCCGATGGCGACGCCGGCCCTGGTGTTTATGTGCCGGGAGTTCCTCTCGGAAGCCTCCGTGAAGAACGCGGCTGAGACGCTGGTGAGCGTCGGGTGGCTGCAGAAGGTTGCGACGCCCGGCGGCGTGACGCGATGGGGCCTGGGGAAGAAGGCGGCGATGCTGTGGCAGGTGTACCTGGGGCGTAGGATCTCACGGCTCGAGGAGAAGCAGGATGATCTCCAGCACGAGATCAATGAGTGCAAACAGATGGCTGACCTGGGGAGCCTGGAATGAGAACGTGTTATCAGATGTTGATAACCACAAAGGCACGAAGACACAAAGAAAAGAAGAAGCTTTGGAACCACAGATTAACACGGATGGACACAGATTGAAAAAGCAAAGTCTCAGGGAAAAAGAAGAAAAAAGCAACCACAGATTTCGCAGATTTTCACAGCTTGTTTCGGTGTCCCACGTGTCCCACGGTTTGGGACACGTGAGTCATAAGTCGTTGATATCATTAGCCTCAATTTTCCAGATGTCCACGCGTGGACACGAAGACAGGGGGAAACGATGAAGAAAATAAAGGCCGATGCGGAGGAACACAATCGGAGGGTGATCGAAAAAAAGGAGGAGCTCGAAGGCAGGAAAAAGCTTGAGACGAAGCTTCTCCATTTGTATGCGAAGGGACTCTCGAGTGATGTCGATGTTTTGTGGTCGGAGGTCTCGGTTTTCAAGCGGGATGCCGGCGTGCGTTTGTGGGAGATGGGCCGTCGTCTGATTGTTCTTCGTGCGCGAACGCCCCAGGGGGAATTCAAGTCGGAGCTCGAGAAGAGAAGCATCCCACGAAGCACGGCATACAAAGCTATTGACGCGGTCATGAATATCCCGGATGCGGACCTGAAGGCTTTGAGCCGGAATCCTTCTCATGCATACGAGCTCGGCGGCGCGCTGACTGAAGAACAGGAGGCCCTGGCCGAGCAGATCGAGTCTGGGAAGTTCTCGCCGAGCGTCGTCGCGCGTCGGTCGCCGGCGGATGTGAAGAAGATGTTGTCGAAGATTGAGAAGCTCGAGGAGAAGTTGGCGGCTGCGGAGGAGAAGGGCGAGGCGCTGCAGGCCGAGGTCGATGCACTGAAGCTTGGCACGATTGATGAGCGGGCGCTCGAGAAGAAACTCGGCGAGTGGCAATGGGATTTCGATCGGGGGATCATGTGGCTGCTGAGCCTCTCGTCGGATATCAGCCAGAAATCTCAGATGGATATTTACCAGGGCATCCGCTGGATGGTGCAGCGGCTGCTGCAGGCGGAGGTCTACCTCTCGGAGCGGTTCCCGAAGTACGACAGCTATTCGGGTCCGGACCGGGGGATGATGCTGAATTGGCTGGAGGAGCGGAGCGCGGGGAAGAGTTTTGTTTTTTCTGAGGAGGACCAGGCGAAGATACGGACGGGCACGGAGAGACACGGATGAAAAAAGCAAAAATCATCGACAAGATCAAAAAACTTTTGGCACTCAGCGAATCGCCGAATGAAAATGAGGCGGCAGCAGCCGTTGTGAAGGCGCGCGAACTCCTTGACAGACACAATCTCACGCTGGCAGAGGTAGAGACGCTGACAGCGGAGGATCCTCTTATTATCAGAGCCCGTATGGGCACAGGCTATAAGCACCTTCCCGTCTGGTTGATCTATCTGGGAGCAGTCGTGGAAAAGCCCTTCGATTGTGTGGCGCTTCATAGCTCAGGCGAGCTCAGTTTTTGTGGAACGGAGACAGACGCTGAAGTGGCCCTCTATACCTTCACATATCTCTATCGCGCGATCTGGGACTGCTGGCTCATACATCGAGAAGAGCTGAAGGCGGATCAGCGTTGGAAGCGCAAGAAGCGGCCGGGCGTTTACCGGCAAAGTTTTCTTATGGGCGCCGTCACGGCTGTCGATGAGACATTGAGACGCCACCTTAAATCTGACAGGCGGAGAGCCCAATATGCTTCACCACACTGCAGGGCCTTGGTTCTGCGGAAGGGCCAAGCGATAGAGAAATATCTGGAGAATCTCAACATTCGAAGGTCGAAAGAGCAGAACCTAAATATGGACGATGACGGCTTGTACGCCGGATATCACGAGGGAAAATGGATTCAGATTCGCACGGGGATTGCACATCCCTCGACACTAGGCCTGGCGCGGTAGAGAGTGGACGTGGATATGGATTCGAGGACGTGTGAGGAGTTGGCGAAGACGCTGAAGGCGGCGTCGCGCCTGGGGAAGCGGGCGATCATCGAGGAATACATGGCGCGGTACAAGGCGGGGCGAACGACGGTGTATCGCTGGGCGCGCGCCGGCGGATACGACTCGGGCCGGAACGGTTGCGGGGGGCCGCCGCCGAAGCCGCCGCCCGCCGAGAAACTGGAGGTCGCGGCGAAGCTCATCCATGCGACCGCGACACGAAAGTACTCGCCGACGCTCACGACCGAGCGCGCCATCCGCGTCGGCGTGCAGTCGGGTTTTTGGGAAGAGGGCGAGCTGACCGTGGACATGGTGAACCGTTTCCTGCGCGAGCATTATCCCCGGAGGCCTCCGCAGACGGAGCCTCCGCACATTCCGCGCCGGCCGGATTACGTGAATCAGTTCGGCGAGTTCGACGTGTCGGTCTGCGCGCAATATTATTTGAAGCCGGATGAGACGGTGGGCACGCAGGACCCCACCATCTACTGGACGAAGAACAAGCGCGGCAAAGGCCCGCCGATTCTGCGCGCCATCTACACCGAGGTGATTACGAACGCATTTTGGGTGGAGTATTTCACGGGCGCGGAGGCGATGGAGAACGTGCTGCCCGTGTTGTGGCGCGGCTGGATGCCGAAGGCGGACGAGTCGAAGTATCCCCTGAAGGGCATGCCGGAGATTCTCCTGGCCGACAAAGGCAGCGGACTCAAGAACTCATTCTGCGAGAACCTGTTCGAGAACTTGGGCGTCGAATTTCGCACACACAAGCGCGGGCAGCCGCAGGCGAAGGGCAGCGTGGAGACGCTGATGTGGTATGTCGAGCGCGCGATCGAATCGCTGCTGCGCTTTCAGCCCGCGAGCACGGTCGAAGATTTGAACCGCAAGATACAGCCGATCCTCATTGAACTCAATGGTATCAACGAACACAGCCGATACGGCATGCCGCGCTCGGTTGCATTTTCATCCTGGGTCGAGCGTGAACACCTGCGGCTGCCGCCGTCGAGCCTCGAGCATTTTCTCAGCCTCGCCTATCGCGAATACGAGGCGACGGTCAGCTCGCAACTCGGCGTGCGATTCAAGGGTGTGCCGTATTCGTTCCTCGGCGACACCGAGAATTATTCCGACCCGGCGGTGCAGGCCCTGAAGGGACAGCGCGTGACCGTCATGTATTGTCCGTTCGACGAAAACCGCGTGAAGATCGTGACGAAGGACGGCCAGATGTTTTATCCGGCCCGCGTCATCAAAGACAAATACGGGTATCCGAGTTTTGCGGTCCGGATGAGGGCGCCCGGCTCGGCGCCCGCGATGGCGGCACCGGAATGGAAACAGCGGATCGATCGGCTGGATGAGATCGAGCTGCCGGGCGAGGTGAAAGCGTTTGCGAACGAGGACCTGCTCAAGAATATGCGGTTCATGACGAAAGCGGGGATCGAATTCGAGTCCAAAGTCCAAGGTCCAGAGTCCAAAGTCGCCGGCCCGAGCATGTCGCGGCTGGAAGCGAAAAGGGAATTGCAGGAGCGGCTGGGGCGCAAGCTCGAGAAAGAAGAGAGCGAGCGGCTCAACGGCGCGTGGGGTGAGATGGTGGCGGAGGAACAGATCGAGCGGGAAGAGAAGAAACTGCAACCACGGATTTGCACCTGTCTGCGTGCAACGCACAGGCAGACGGATTTGCACGGATTAGAAAAAGCGGCTGAGGGAGAGGTGGCAGCCAGTGCTTGAGGCGCGACACATGTTCGGGATCGATGAGGCGGGGCTGACACCTGAGCAGTGGCATGCGGTGTTTGCGTTCGCGACGAATAATTTCGGGAACGTGGTCAATGAGGCCACGCTCGCGTTGCTTTTGTGCCGCGATGGGCACTTGTCGCGGGAGCGGATCGTCGAGATCGAGAAGACGGTGCGCGAGGGGTATTGGGCGGTTGTGGCCACCATGAGGATGATGATGCTCGAGAAAACATCAAAAAACGAAGAACCGCTTGACCACGGAGGACACGGAGAGGACTAGAAATGTATATACCCGGTTGGTTGCTATGGATGCTTTTTGTTGTGGTGATCGTTGGAGTTGCAGTCCGCGTCGGCAAAGCGAAAGCGGATTATGATTTTGTGTCACCTATACTCGGGGGCGCCGTATTGCTGATCGGCATGGCGGTCGTTTTGGGATTCCTGTTTGGACGTTGCGGGAGGTGAGGCGATTGGGAGCAAAGGGGCAGGGGCTGAAGAGTAACCAGAAGGTTCGGCACGGGCAAGGCGTGACCGACATCGGCCGGGGACTCGTGGCGAAGCAGGTTCTGTACGATCTCAGCCTGACGTATCGGGAGGTGGCCGCAGGCGTGGGGGGCATCTCGCCTGCGTCGATCTCGAATCTGGTGAATCGAAACAATTGGCCGCTGCGGATCGAGCGCGAGGCGCTCGAGCAGAAGATCGAGAATTTTCTCATGAAGAAGGGCGCGACGCCGGCGCAGCTCGAGGGGCTTTGGGAGTGGTCGGATGGGATCGCCGTGGAGGAGCGCGCGGACGCGCCGAACGGCAACGGCAAGGGGCATTCCAAACGGCTCGGGATGAAACAACGGAGAATGGGGGTTCGCATGATTGATTTGGAATGTATGAAGCACTTCGGGCTTGAGACGAATCCGTTCCCGAAGAAGATTCGGTCGAAGGAGGACATGTACTGGTCGCGCGAATTCAAGCGGGCATTCGATAGCCTCCTCCGCGCCATCGACGATCACGAGTTCGCCTGTGTCGTTGGAGAATCGGGTTCGGGCAAAACGACGCTGCGGCTGATGATCGAGGAACGGCTGAGGAAGAATCCGCGCGTGCGGTTCGTGCAGGCGCTCGATGCCGAACGCGAGCACATGCGCCCGAACGCGCTCGCCGTGGCGATCTGTCGCGACCTGAATCCGGGGCGCACGTCGTTTCCGAATCGGCGCGAATCGTTGTATGACCTCGCGCGCACGAGCCTGGCGGCGCACCGACAGCAGGGCGTGAACGTTGTGCTGCAGATCGAGGAAGGCCATGCGCTCGAGAATGCAGCGCTGAAATCGCTGAAACGCATCCTCGAGCTGTCGGGCGGGTTCGAGACGGGCCTCGCCGTGATCCTGTACGCGCAGCCGGAGATTCTGACGCAGAAGTTTTCGGTGAGCAACCTGACACTTCGCGAGGTCGCGCTCAGGTGCATGATGATTCCGCTGCCGGGCATTTTTAGTCAGATCGACAAATACCTCGGCTGGAAGCTGGAGCAAGCGGGGAGCTCGCTCGATGCGGTCTTCACACCGGATGCGGTCCGCGCGCTGAAGCGCCGGCTGAAGCCCAGCAAGGATGCGCCGATGGTGGACACGCCCCTCCAGGTGCACGCGCTCGCGTCGAACGCGATGATGAAAGCCCTCGAGACGAGCGAGCCGAAGGTCACCGCAGAGGTGATCAACGCGCTGGATCGCTGGTGGTTCGTTGGATAGCGGCGGGTCGCCGCAGACGGAGCGGGCGCAGCATGCTGCGCCCCTACAAAACCCGAACACGCATGAATAGGGAGGTGATGGGATGAGGGAGATGACGACGGAGGAGGCGCGGCTGCTGGAGTTGTTGAGTGCGCACAAGGGCCGGGAGAACGCGATCCGTGGGAGCAAGCTCGCGCGGGAGCTGCGACACAGCATGGGCGGCATGCTCCAGCATCAGCAAACGAACGGGAGCTGGCAGCGGAAGCTGCGGAAGCTCGTGAACAACCTGATCTTCGAGTTCGGGATCCCGATCATCGGCGACCACTCGAGGGGCTACTACATGGTGGAGTCCATCGACGAACTCGATGCCGTTACAAACACGCTCCAGAAGCATGCGCTGCATGAACTGTGGAAAGTCAGCCGGCTGAAGAAGATCGCGCCGGCGGAGCTGCTGGGGCAGCTCACGTTCGAGTTCGATGACGGGGTCGGCGCCGACATGCCGGGGATCGCTGAGGCCGAGCGCATGCCGACGCACCTGGCGACGATCACGGCGCTGCTGGAGAAATATGCGGGCAACCCGGAGCAGTACGCGGCCGAGATCCGGAAACTGCAGAAACGGTTCGCGCCGATGTTTCTGTCGCACGAGGACGTGGTGAAACTGAAAGAGGCGCAAGGCGCGATCGGCGGGATACTGGAAAGGGTATTTTGAAACCAGGGAGGAACGGGGATATGAGTGAAGAACATACGATAACGGGGCTGGAGGATGGGCCGCCGCCGAAGTGCAGGGACTGCGAGAGGGTGCGACCGCTCGTGGCTCGGGGACTGTGCGGCACCTGCTACAAGAGAGCGCAGAAGGATGGCCGGCTCGATGAGTTTCCGAAGAAATTTCCGGCGGAGCGCGATAAGCGATCTCGCCTTCCATCGAGAAAAACGGAAGAACCAGATATCGACGAGGCGCTGGAGCCGGCGCCATTCCTCGCACTCGACGAGACCATCGAGGATGAGGCGCGCGCGATCGAGTATGTGTATGCAGGGCTCAGACCGCTCGAGCAGGATGCGCGCGATCGCGTGCTGGAGTACGTGACGAAACGGCTGGAGGCGATGGCGACATGAACGGGATACAGGAGATAGATTTTCGGTGCGATGCGGAGGAGTGCAGGCACTTCTGCGCCGACGTGGACGGCGGCTGCATGGCGGAGAGGCCACGCATCCAGGTGATGGACGGCCACTCGAGCGGACACGTCGCCCACGCGATCTGCCTGACGTATGAGCCTGCCGAGGCGCACAAACTTTTGCCCGACGAACCGGAGCGGGTTGGGGCCCGCACCGGGCACCTGCGCGATTGGAACGATCGGCCCGGAGCGACGAACTGATGATGCCGAAATGCGAGATGTGTTCCGCTACGGTAGACAGGCATTGCGTGCGCGTTCAGCATGGACGGTTCATCACGCATGATGAATTTGTGGTCGAGAGCGAAGAGTTCTTCTGTAACGGCGAGTGCTGGGCTTTGTTCCAGTATCAGGTGAACGTCCAGCCGGCATGTGCCTGGCCTGAGGATGATGAATGATGCATGCGAGTTTTACAAATAAAGAGATGTACAACACGTGGATTCGTGCGCTGTGGGGGACGGCCAGATCGTTCGGCATGAGCGACGAGCTGGTGCGCGACGTGGCCGAGCAGGTGACCGGCGGCCGCTCGATCTCCGCGATGTCGATGGATGGATTCAAAGCGTGGTTCGCGCGCGTGGAGGAGATCTACGGGGAGAAGCCGAAGCGGCGGATGAAGAGAACGAAGAAGCGAGACTCCTCCAGCGCAATCATCGAGATTGCGACGCCGGAACAGAAGGCGTTCATCCGCACATTCGCAAGGAAGAAATTGCGATGGCAGAAGGGATGGAACGAAGCGGGCACGGAGTGCAGCTCGATCTCGAAGATCATCGAGAAACATACGAAGGGGCGGAAGCGGGAGATCCGGCAGCTCACGCTCCAGGAGGCGCGCTCGGTGATCGAGGCGCTCAAGAAAATCTATGAGAGAAAACGGGGACCGGAATCGGCATGAGCGGCGAGTCGCCGCCGACGGGGCAAAAAGAATCTCTCAGGGGAGAGTCGCATGGGCGCGGTGGAAAATAAACAGGAGGGTCCGCCGTGTAGTTTTAGACGCGGTGAGAACGTTGGAAAAGGGATGAACGTGCAGAGATTGACAGACGCAAACAACTCACGGCACATCCACGGAGCATGCGCCCATGCCCCTGGGGAATTTTAAGAATTAGCCGCAGAGCGCACAGAGGAAAAGAAGAAGCTTTGAAACCACGGACTGAGAATATGGGGCCAGACCTTCACAGATACAAGGCGATCTGTGAACGTCAGACCCCTGTGCTCTTTGCCATGGCGTTTGCCGTGGCGTTTGCTGTGTTCTCTTCCACGGCGTTTGCGCAGGAGAGATGGGTTGTTCTTTTCAGCAAGGATGAGGGGACGCTGCCGGAGCTAGCGTTTCAGGTTCCGGCGGGCGACTGCGAGGCGCTCGTGTGCGATCTGGAGTGCGCGCCGTATGAGTTCTGGCTCGATGGGATGCAGTGTCCATGCCCGCCGATCATCGCGGCCGAGGACCTGCCTGATTGTTACCTCACGTTTCGGACGGAGTCGGCCGAGCCGGTGGCCGTTTTTCTCTGCGTCGGGATCGCGGTGCGCAAGGGGGACGCGAATCGCGACGGCTGGATCACGTGGGAGGACCTGTTTATCCTGACGCGTGCCTGGGGCGCGCGGTGCGGGGACGAGCTGTACGACGTCGTGCTCGATTTCGATGATGACTGCTGGATTCATCATCGCGACCTGTTCGATTTTGTCTTCGCCTTCCAGCGAGACAATCCGGGGATGAGCGCGGAGCTGGCGTTGAAGGTGTTCGAGGATCTGCTGCGCGCGCGCAAGCCGAGGAAGCCGAGGAAGCCGAGGAAGCCGAGGAAGCCGAGGACTGAAAAATCGGAACACGAATTACACGAATTGAACGAATGAAAGAAGAAGAAAAAGAAGAAGATTGAAACCGCAGATGAACACAGATGAACACAGATGGGAAACCGAAGATGGATTCTCGCTTGCGCGGGAATGACAGGGAGGATGGGATATGAGAGGTATAAGCAGATTGACGGCCGCAATCATACAGACGCGGGGCGATGATGTCCGGTGCCTTGCAGGTGGGCCGAATGATCATGGCAAATGGACCGGGTGGATCAGCCTGTATCGAGATAATATCTATGATCACGATCTACTAAACACTCAGCCCGTCTTTGATTCAGAGACGGCGGCTGTGAGCGCGATGGAAGACGTGGTCAGCAAGATCAGGGCGCTGCCACAAGTAGACATATTCGCTTCTATTCGCTTCTTTGGGGGGACGCTGAGGTGATGGAATTGTTTCCGGTGGAGGGGGCGAAGAGGTGGCCGCTGGAGGTGGCGCAGCGGGAGGCGGAGGCGCTGGCGGTTACAGTGGCGGTAGGCGTGGCGAAACTCACAGACCGGCTGGAACACCTGGAACAGCGTGTGCTGACGCTGGAAACGGCAAATGCAAACACAGACTGAGGGCGCGAGGCTGGATGCGCTGAAACGCAGGCAGCGGGCGCGATCGGCGGCGGTGCGGGAGAAAGAAAAAGCCGGCCAGGTGGAGTGGTGGCGCGTGGCGAGCATCGACGCGATGACGGATATCGCGACGAACCTGAAACGGGTGATGCGGGGGATCATCGAGGCGGATGAGGTAAAAAGAAAAGAACTGATGCGGGGGTTGCAGGAGATCAGGGGGGACGTGGGGAAGCTGAGGAGGTGCGCGGATGATCGGGGAATGTTCACCGCAGAGGCGCAGAGGGCGCAGAGAAAAAAAGAAAAAGAAGAAGATTGGAACCACGGATTAACACGGATGAACACGGATGGAAAACCGAAGATGGATTCCCGCCTGCGCGGGAATGACAGGGAGGAAAGAATATGACGGTTGGAGAGTTGAAACTCAAAATGACGGGCATCCCGGATAACTATCCTGTGTTACTAGTGGCGGAAAAAACCAGAGGGCGCAAAGGGGATACATACAATCAGGTCTTTGTGTCCGTAGACGCATTCTGGGGACCTATCACAGGTCCATTCGATCAGGCGACATGCTTCGCAATTGAGGTTGGGGAGGAACTCGGGAATGGCTGAGGGGATGGAGCTGTTTGAGGTGGAGGCGCCGAAGCGGTGGCCGCTGGAGGAGGCGCGGGCGGCGGCGGAGGCGCTCGCGGATGAGCTGGAGGAGTATTGCGAGCGGGTGAGCATCGGGGGCAGTATTCGGCGGCAGAGGCCGGATGTTCATGATATCGATATCGTGATCATCCCGGGCGAGGGCGTGTCGCTGCAGCCGTTTTTCGAGCGGCATCGGATCAGCCCGAAAGGCGGCGAGAAGACGCTGAAGTTCCGGTGGAAGGGAATTCCCGTGGACCTGTACATCGCGACGGTGTGGACGTGGCCGACGATTGTGCTGATACGGACGGGCTCGAAGGAGCACAACATCATGATGTGTCATCGAGCCTGGGACTATGGGATGAAATTGCATGCGGACGGGAGGGGATTGGAGGACAATAATGGCGAGCCGCTTTTTTGCTCAGCGGAGCGGAACATCTTTGAGGCGCTGAGGCTGCCGTATAGGGAGCCGTGGGAAAGAGAGGTGTAGACATGCCGGGGATGGAACAATTCAGAGAGGATTTATACGATCCTGAAATCATGAAGAGGCTGAGGGAGCTTATGGCGGAAGCGCAACGCAACATTGACAGCATCGAGGACGAACTGGAGCGACTGAAGGAAAAATAGGGCTTGGGGGTCAGGCCTTCAAACATAAACGACAATGTTTGAACGCGCTGACCCCATTAATAGGGAGGAGCGAATGGCGAAACGCGGAGCTGCCAGGAGCGAGCCGCTACAGACATGGGATGAATACCTCTCCGAGCGCTACGGAGACAAGGCCCTGTTCACACTCGAGGAAGTGTGCGGGATCCTCGGTTGCTCGAAACCAACGCTCTACGCCATGATCGGCTCCGGCCAGTTTGAGATTCGCCGCGTGGGCAGTTCCCCGCGTGTTACGCGCCTTTCTCTACTCGAGTATCTCAAATCGAACCCACCAAAATGAGGCGCGCCCCTACGCCTGGCGTGCCGCTCTGACCGAAATTTCCCCAAAAATTCTGTTAATAGTCGTAAGTAGTTGTAAATAGCCGTAAAGCCTGGAGCTTGCAATTCCAAGACCAGGCATGGCTCACTGGAGCCATGCAGAACCTACTTCTCTCCAATCCCGATGACCGCGCCGGGCCTGTCCCGCGCCTCAGGCCCGGCGCACTCCCTTGCGGCAATGGGCGCAGCATGCTGCGCCCCTACGAAGATGAGGAATGAGGAATGAGGAATGATGAACGAGCACAAGCGGCTGAGCGCGACCTCATAATGTTGGTGCTCATGAAGGCCGATCTGTTTCTGCTAGCGCTGACGGTCTTCCTCGAGGCACGCGGCGAGCCAGAGGATGGTCAGTATGCGGTCGCCCACGTGCCGATGAACCGCGTGGAAGAACCTCACCGATACGGTGAATCCCTTCAGGAGGTGATCCTGCAGCCCATGCAATTTTCCTGCTTCAACGATCTCCCGGCGAGCGTGCTCTTTCGCCGAATCTATGCCGAGCCGGCCGCATTCGGGAAGGCGCTGGCGATCGCGGAAAATGTGATGTGTGGAGGCGCGCGCGACAGCACCGGCGGCGCGAATCATTATTTCGCAGACTCCATCGATCCCCCGTCGTGGGCGGACCCGCGAAAACAGACCTGTCAAATCGGCCGGCACAAGTTTTTCAAACTGTAGGAGGCGGACAATGGGAAAAACACATCGAACGATTCTCTGCATTGCGCTCCTGATGCTGATCTTGTCTCCGCTGATCAGCTGTGCCGGCATGGCGCAGCTCGTGGAGGCCGAGGGCACGTATGCGCTGAAAACGTATGTGCTCCAGAACCACTCATGGAATATCGGCATCGGATTCGATCAGCCGGCGCAGGGCAACCTGCCCACGCCGCGAGTCGGATATTGGCGGACCGATACAGTCGTCCTGGCGACGCCGCTCAATGATACCGAGGGAGCGCGGTTCGTCAACGAGCACGATGTCACCGTCTCCGCAGAAAACGGAGCCGCCGTGCACACCGGCAACATTACCACCATCGAGATAGACGCGGAAAAATATTTGGCGGAATAGAAGAAAAAGAATTCGGAACAGGAGGAAGCAGAGAAAAGAAGAAAAACCGAAGATTCAGGGGAAAACCGTTTCACCGCAGAGGACAGAAAGAGATTCTCTCTTTCTCCATCTCCGGGGTCTCGGTGATCTCTGTGGCAAATAGCTTTTTGATAATCCTGGTGAACTGAGGAGGCGACAGTGGCAGGGAAAACGACGGGGCTCAAGGCAACGAAGCTGGATGCGATCAGGGGGATCCTCCTGGCCGACGATGAGGAGTCACTGAAATCGTTGGCTGAGGGTCTCATCGAGAAGGGCGCATTCAACGGGGCAGGGGCAAGCCAGCTCGGCGTGGACTTCGAGGCGGAGCTGCTCGAGGTGTTCGCGCTCATCAACAGCGATCCGGAGATCCTGAAAGACCAGGTGCTCCTGCGGATGGCGAAGCGCACGCTCGGGCTCTTGCGGGCATTTCGCAACGCGGCGAACATCACCCTGACGAGAGATTGAGCGCCGATGATCGAGCAACTGCAAAACCTTGCGCAGTCGCCGAACGTGGTGCTGCTGCTCAGCCTCATCGCGAACGTCGTGATGGGACTCACCATCGTGAGACTGTTTCGGAAGCTCGAGGAAAGCGTGAGCGCCAAAGAGCAGCTTCTCATGAAAATTCTGCGAGGACATGTGACGGGGGAAAAATATGATGGACGCAATCAAACGCCTGTGGCACCGCCTGGTCTTTAACTACCATTACTATCGCAGCGTCGAAGACATGAACGATGCGATGACACGCGAGCGACGGGAGCTTGCGAGCAGGATCTGACCGGGCCGAAGGCGATGGATCGGTTCACCAAAATATTCGTGATCTCCGTCGGGATCACATTCGTTGTTATGGGTTTGATTGTGTACGCGTTGTATGGATAACGGGGGAATCTGAGCGTGGGGTATCCGCAGGAAGCGGTGCAGAAATGCCAGAACCTGTACGTGCGCGGCGTGCCGCATGACCGCATCGAGCAGGAGATGCGCAAGGACTGGCCGACGTGGTCCAGAAAAAATTTGTACGGCGACAGCGGCTGGATCGATCGGCACGGTTTCGAGGATGCGCGCAGGCGCTACCGCGAGCGGGTAAAAGCCTACGAGGAGACGGCCGAGCAGACGACGAATGAGATGCTCATGGAGATGATCAAGCTCCGCAAAGATTTGTACAACGACATGATCGCCCATGAGGCGACTGCCGATCCGCAGAAAATCTACGCATACGACAAGGTCACGCGCACGCTCCTGCAGCTCCTGCACGCGGACGACGGCGCGCCGAGCGACGCCGTGGACCTGGACAACAATCAAGTGTTCCAGCTGCTGATGGAGATACCGGAAGTAAAGAATGCCATCGAGAAAAACAAAAAGGCGATCCTCGAGAAAATCGAGCGCGCAGCTTGAGGGCATCCGCGATCAGCTTCTGGCGGGTGATCTGGACGACCTGATCGAGGAATACCGGGACAAGCCCGTCGAGTTCCTCGAGCAATTCGGGAAAACATTCCCGCCGAAACTGCGCCGCGTTATTCTCGACATCTTTTATGAGCGGGTTGATCGCGCCGTCCTGGTGGCATGTCGCGGGGGCGGGAAGTCGCAGCTGCTCTCCTCTCTCGCGTCGGCGCTCTACGTCTTCAAACTGTTCGATGTCATCATGCTCGGCGGCTCGGCCGAGCAATCAAAAAACGACTACACCTACACCTCGGAGATCCTCACCGACAATCCGACTATCGAGAGCTTCTCCGAAGACGTCCTCACAACCGTGGCCGAATCGAAGAAGGGTAACTGGTTGAAATGCCTCGCCTGCAGCAGCACGGCCACGCGCGGGCCTCATGCGGGGGATCCCCACAGCGAGATGGGCTTCGAGCAGCACGGTGGCTGCCTGATGATCGACGAGGAATGCGAGGCGAAGGATACTGTCATCGAGGGCTCGTTGTACATGGTGAACACGGCGGACCCGGCGGTGATCATTCGCGCGTCCACGTTCCACAAGGTGGTCGGCACGTTCGCCACGCTGATGGATAACGCCTCCGACTGGAACTACACGGTTTACCGTTGGGACTGTTTCGACATCGCCGAGCCGTGCACCGACCGCTGCGAGGAGTGCTTCGTCGAGTTCGCCGGCGAGCTGCATCCGGAGTGGGCGGAGTTCATCAAAAAGAATCCCGGATTCGAGCCGGGCTGTGTCGGCAAGGCCAGGACGTCATCCGCTGGCAAGGGCTGGATGAAGATCAAGACAATCAAGCAGTTCTTCCGCGAGAAAAGTTGGGACGACTTCGAAGTTGAGATGCTCGGCAGACGCCCAAGCGCCTCGGGCCTCGTGCTCAAGCCCGAAGACATCGATGCATGCATTGTTCCCGACACGCAGTTCATGCCCGGCATGCCCGCCGTCATCGCAATCGACTGGGGGCTGATGGGAATGGCTACCGTCACGCTCTTCCAGGAACAGGAGGATCACACATTCGCCATCATCGAGGCCGACGACTATCATCTTGCGCCCGACTCGGTTATCTATCAGCGATGCGTGCAGCATCGCGATGAATACGGCGTGTGGGAGATCAACGCCGATGGCTCGCACCCATATCAAAACCTGAATCTGGCGAACGATTACGGTTTCACGGTGACTCCCGTGCCGTTTCAGAAATTCAAGGACCTCGGAGCGGGGTGGCTTAAGAACGTAACGGAGAAGCATCGGCTGAGAATCCCGAAGCGATTCGAGGAACTCATTTCGCAGTACAAGAATTGGCGGAAAAAGGACGGGAAGATCGTTAAGGACAAAGACCACTATCCCGACGGAGGCATCTGCGCGGCCATCAAATGGGCCGAGACGGTTGTCGTGTCGATCGAGGGGCAGAGCACGGGAATCCAGCGGGAAACGGTGAAGATCGGAAATCGATTCTAAGGCGTTGACAATGCACGGGCGTACAAGTGACAGGGGATTTCGTTCAAAACAAAAAATAAACCAACCTCGCGCGTTTGGCGGGGACTTGGGAGGCTAGGCGTGGCTGAAAATCAGACAGAGAAAACCCCGAAACCGGAGATCAACGAGATCGCCGGGGTCGAAAACGACATTTTCCGGACGTGGCTCGGGAAGACGCTCCAGAATCCGGACTACATCCTGCAGAAGGAATCGGCGGGCAAAGCGCACCAACTCTACGACGAGATGGAGGACAAGGACCCACACCTGTTTTCGTGCGTGCAGACGCGCAAGCTCGGCGTGATTTCCAAGCCCTGGGAGATACTGCCCGGCTCCGACGAGCCGCGTGATCAGGAGATCTGCGAATTCGTCCAGAGCGTGATCTGGAACATCCCGTATTTCGACCGCGATCTGAAGGAGTCGCTCGATGCGATCCCGAAGGGCGTCTCGTTCTCCGAGATCATGTGGGGCGTGCGCGACGGGATGATCGTGATCGAGGAGCTGAAGAGTCGCGATCCGCGCCGGTTCGTGTTCGACACCGACAACCGGCCGCGCCTGAAGACGCGCGCCGCGATGCTCGACGGCATCGAGGTTCCGCCGTTCAAATTCCTCGTGCACACGTTCGCGCCGAAATATGAGAATCCCTATGGCGAGCCGGTGCTCAAGAAATGCTATTGGTTCCATTGGTTCAAAAAGAACGGCGTGAAGTTCTGGGCGATGTTCGCGGAGAAATTCGGCACGCCGCCCACCGTCGGGAAATATCCGCCGGGCACGTCGAAGGAAGACCAGGATAAGCTGCTCGGGATCATCGAAAAGATTCAGACCGAGACCGGCATTGTCATCCCGGAGAACATGCTCGTCGAGATGCTCGAGCAGCAGCGCAAAAGCTCGACGGACACATATCAGGCATTCGCGAACTACATGGACGCGCAGATCTCGAAGGCGATCCTGGGGCAGACGCTCACGGCGTCCGAGGGTCAGCACGGCACGCAGGCGCTCGGGCGCGTCCACCAGGGCGTCCGCCAGGACTACATCGAGGCCGACGCCAAATCGCTCATGCCGGTCCTCAATCAGCTCATCACGTGGCTTGTCGATTTCAATTACACCGGGGTCCTCTACTATCCGGAATTTAAAATCCATTTCGAGGAACCCGGCGACCTGGAGGGCCTCGCCAAGCGGGATCGGATTCTGTTCAAGGAACTGACCGTGCCGGTCGCCGAGGACTATTTCTACGATACCTACGGCATTCCTCGACCGACCGACGAGCAGACGCTCCTCGAGATCAAAACGAGCGGTCCCGCGATGCCGCCGGCATTCTCGGCAGATCGGAAGGCGCACTTCGCCGATGCGCAGGACCGGTACCTGAAAGACACCGAGCAACTGAATGCGGCCGCGCAGAAACGCGCAGGCGACATCTACGAGAACTTGACCGACGCGGCGATGAAGCCGGTCGCAAAAAAAAAAGACGACGCCCAGGTGACCGCTGACATGCTGAACCTCATCGCAGAAATAGAACTCGACCCGAAGCCGCTCGCGGAGCTGCTGCGCGACACGCTCCTGGTGGCCGACCTCATGGCCTGGGTGCATTTCTATGCCGAGCATGAGGACGTCGTTGAGGAGATCAATAAGATGTCCGCTCAAAGGGGGCAGTTGGAGAATTTCAGGATTGGGCAAATCCGGAATATCGGGGCTGCCCCCTTTGCGGAAATCACCTGGGGGCCGATGCCGGCCAAGAAGGCAATCGAGTTCTTCAAGAAATTGATTCCGGTTACCGCTGCCGAGATCACGGAGCTGGACGAAAAGCTCGAGCGGTACGGGTTCCGGATCGCGGAGATCGAGAACGCGCGGATTCTCGCGCTCGCGAAGGCGGGCATCGAGGATGCGCTTGAATCGGGGATCACGGTCGGCGAGTTCCGCAAGCGCGTGAACGCGGTGTTCGATTCCGAAGGGATATCGAGGCTCTCGAAGCATCACATCGAGAATGTGTTCACGACGAACCTCCACACGGCCTACAGCGCCGGCAACTGGGAGGTCATGCACGATCCCGACGTCGCCGACTATTTTCCGTACTACCAGTACCTCACTGCCGGCGACGAGTCGGTGCGCCCGTCGCACAAGGCGATGCACCGGTTCATCGCGCATCGCGACGATCCCGTGTGGGACACCTGGTGGACGCCCAACGGGTACCGGTGCCGGTGCCGGGTGCGCGCCATTTCCAAATACGAGGCGGCGAAGAAGAAGGTCGCGCCGAGCGAGTATCCGGGCTTTGAGCCCGACGACGGTTTCGAGGGCACGCCGATGGAACAACTGGGACTCGCAGCATAAAGATGAGAAAAAGAACCGTGGAACACGAATTACACGAATTGCACGAACGAAGAACCGAGAGGAAAAGGGAAAAAGAAGAATCCTTGGAACCACAGATGAACACAGATGAACACGGATGGAAAAAGAAGAACTTGTAGGGGCGGTTCGCGAACCGCCCGTTAAGGAGGTGAAATGATGTTTGAGTTTGAAGTGTTCAAGCCGGGGAATTACGCGATCGGCGAGTGGACGCCGGAGATGGTCGCGCAGATCGTGGCGGATTACGATCCGGTGAATCTGATCGAGGCGCCGCTCACGCTCGATCACATTCAATGGGGTCCCGCGTTCGGATGGGTGTCGGCGCTCAGGCTCGAGGGCGACACCGTCGTCGCCACCGTTCGCGATATGCACCCGGAACTGTATGCGGCATATCAGAGCGGGCAATATCGGAAGCGGAGCGTAGAAATTTACACTCAGCTCAGGCAGACAGGCAGGCCATACCTCGGGGCGGTCACGTTCCTCGGAGCCGCGAATCCGGCTGTCCCCGGGATGATCGATCCGAAGTTCAGCGATGGCCAGCAAAAAGCATGCTTCGTCTATGACGAGCATGTCACACATGACAACCATGACACCAATGACACGAAAACAGGAGGAGGTGATATCGTGTCGAAATTTAAAGATGCATTGAAGCGATTGTTCTCAACCGCCGTTGACGGGCTCGACGAGAAAGAGTTCGGCATCGGCACAGCCGACGAAGCGCCCACAGGCGACACCGACAACAAATCAATGGATGTCGCGTCGGCCGCCGCGTTCGCGCAGGCGGAGTTCGACCAGCAGCAGTTCTCCACCCTGCAGGAGGAGAACAAGAAGCTAAAGGCGGAACTGGCGGAGGCGACCGAGGCGAAGCGCAAAGAGGAAATTCACAGTTTCTGCGAGGACCTCAAGCGCGAAGGCAAGCTTCTGCCTGCGTGGCAGGATGCCGGACTCGAGGAGTTCATGCTCTCGCTCGATTCCGAGGGCAAAAAGAAATTCTCGGGTGCGCTGAAGGATGAGCAAACGCCGGCGGAGTTTTTCAAGAACCTGCTGGGCGCGATGCCGAAGCTCGTCGAGTTCGGAGAGGTCGCGCCGCGCTCCGGCGACACGCCGGCTGCATCCGGCGAGGAGCACGAGTTCATGCAGGTCGCGAGGCAGTACGCCCAAGACAAGGACTGCGGGATGAGCGCCGCCATGACGCACGTCGTGAAGACGCAGCCCGATCTGCATGCCGCGTTCCTCGAGCATTGCTCCGAAACGAAGTAGCGACACAGATCGGGGACATGATTCTCATCGTGTCCCCGATGGGCAAACAAACCGAACAAGGAGGCAATCATGGGAAAGTACGTTGAAGGGCCGCTCACGCTGAAGTCCGGTGAGGCCCTCGAAGAGTATCGCCGCGTGAAGCTCGATGCGAGCGGCGACGCGGTCTACGCCGATGCGAATGACATCGCGATCGGCGTCACGCTCGAGAAAGTCGCCGACGCCACATCGGTAGCGATTCAGCCGATCACAGCGACCGGCACGATGCTGCTGACCGCTGCCGGCGCGTTCTCCCGCAAAGCCCTGCTCTATCCCGCCGACGACGGGAAGGTCGACGACACGCAGCTCGGGCAGCCCATCGCGATGGCGCTCGAGGCCGCGACAGCCGACGGCGACCATGTCGAATGCATCCAGCTCGGCGTCGCCCGCGTGAAGGGATGGTTGGGCATTCCACTCACCGATTGGCGTGAGGTCGGAACCAACGACATTCAGAACCTCGCGGCGCACGGCGGAATATTGGCGAAGGACGCGACGCCGAACCTCGAGTTCACCAACGCCGACACCGACTCGGCGATCCGCCTCACATGGGATGCGTCGGATTCGAATGCCATCGCGACGCAGATACCGCTTCCGCCCGATCTCAACGCGGGAGCCGATCTCGTGCTCCACATGCGCGCTGCGATGGCGGGCACAACGGACACGCCGGTCATCGATGCCGACTCCTTCTTCAATGAGGGCGACACGAAGGTCTCGGATGCGTCGGCTGCCATCACGGGCGCAACTGTCGCCGAGTACACGATCACGATTGCGGCGGCCGACATTCCCGCCGGAGCGCAGACACTCTCGATAGAGCTGACACCGGCGGCGCACACCACGGACGCCCTCTACGTCTACGCGACGTGGATGGAATACGAGGCACTCTCGGCATAAAAGCGGCGCACGCGTGCGCCAATGACAATGGAATAAACAGGAGGATCGAGAATGATACCCTCAAGCACAACTCAACGGCCCGACCTCGGGGCCATCGCGTCGGAGGTGATGCGCGATGCCGGCAAGAGCGGGTTCATCGGCTTCCAGGTGCTGCCGGCGTTCCGCAGCGAGATAGCGACCGGGGAATATCCGATCATCACGCGTGAATCGATGATGAAAATGCCCGAGACCCGGCGCGCAGCCAAGAGCGGATACAACCGTGGGGACTGGCGATTCGACCTCGACAATTTCGCCTGTGTCGAGCATGGCTGGGAAGAGCCCGTCGACGACAAGCAGGCGAAGCTCTACGCCCGGTATTTCGACGCCGAGGTCATATCCACGCGGCGCGCAATGAGCATCATCCTGCGCGCGCAGGAAAAGCGGATCGCCGACGCCGTCTTCAACACGAGCACGTGGACTGCCGTGTCGATCACGCATGAATGGGATGACGCCACGAACGCAGTGCCGCTCAGCGACGTGACGACCGGGAAAAAGGCGATCAAGGACGCGACGGGGATCACGCCGAACGCGCTCGTCATCGCGTACTCGACGTTCCTAGACCTCGGCCTCTGCGATGACGTGGTGGACAGGTTGAAATACGTGAGCCCGGCAGTACAGCGCGGCGAGATTTCCGCGCAGATGCTCGCCAGCTATTTCGCGCTCGACAAGGTGCTCGTGGGCGATGCTTACTACGACGCGGCGAAGGCCGGCCAGGACGCGAGCATGTCGGGCATCTGGAGCAGCGAGTATGCGATGCTCTGCCGTGTTGCGACCAGCGGCGACCTGGAGGAGCCCGCGCTCGGCCGCACCTTCGTGTGGACCGAGGAAAGCGGGAGCGGCGAGGACACGACAATCGTCGAGGAATATCGCGACGAGAAAATTCGCGGCAACGTCATCCGCGTGCGTCACGACACAACCGAGAAGATCGTCTGCACCGACGTCGGCTATCTGATGGACAACATCACGACGTAATCGTCGTGAACGGTCAGCGATTTTGTAGGGGCAGGCCCCCGTGCCTGCCCGCGAAGGAGGAATGACATGGCGGAAGAGAAATGGATCATCAAAAAGCGAATCCAGGAGGGCGACAAGGTGTTCATGCCAGGCGATGAATACGACGGCGTAGAGCGCAAGAAGCTCGGCCCGAACCATCCGTGGGTAAAGGCCAACTGGGTTGCCCTCGAGAAACCGGCGAAAGAAGAGCCGGAAGAGAAGGCTCCGGAGGAAGCGCCGGAAGAGAAAGCGCCGCCCGCTGCATCAGCGAAGGGCAAGGGGAAATGAAATCCGGGGGACGCCTGCACATTGGTCCTCGATGTCCCGGGTGACCCCCTGGCGACGAGCTCGTGAAGCTCGAATTGGCGGGGACACGATGAGAATCATGTCCCCGATGTGAAAGGCACACATGGCGTATTGCACCCAGGCCGACATCACGAAGCTGTTGCCTTCGGCGGACCTGATACAGCTCACGGATGACGATGAGGACGACGTCGCCGACGCGCTCGTCATCGCCGAGGGGATCGCGCACGCCGACGGCATCATCGACGGCTACTGCCAGGAGCGGTATACGGTCCCGTTCGACACGGTACCGGAGCTGATCAAAAACCTGAGCGTCGAGATCGCGATCTACTATTTCTACAGTCGCCGCGACATCGTGCAAGAGACCCGACAGAGACGGTACGACGCCGCGATCCGCATGCTGAAAGAGATCGCCGCCGGCACGCTCAAGCTGGGGGCGGATCCGCAGGAGAGCGAGACCGGCTCATCGATCCAGAGCACGAGCGAGGACCGCGACCGAATCTTCGATGACGACACGATGGAGAATTTCTGATGCCGGGCGTCGCGCTCATAATCACGATTGAGGACCTGGAGGAACTCTCCGAGGACCTCGAGGGGATCGCGCTGCGAGCGCAGGACCTGACGGTCCCGATGAAGGTCATCGCGATTGAGCTGACGAACTCGGTCATCGAGAATTTTCAGGCAGGCGGCAGGCCCGATCCGTGGGCGCCGCTCGAGGACTCGACGCTGCTCGCGAAAGCGCCGAAGACGAAGATCCTCATCGATGACGGCGATTTGTTCGATTCGATCATCGGCGACTCCGGCGAGGACTGGGCCAGGGTGAGCAGCGACCGCATCTATGCGACCACGCACCAGTTCGGCCACACATTCTCCGGGACGGTCACCGTGCCGGCGCATGAGCGGCGCATCCAGCAGGCGTTCGGCAGGCCGATCGCGCCGAAGACGGTCACGGTCAGGCAGCACACAAGGAAAATGAACACGACGATACCGGCGAGGCCGTTCATGCTCGTCCAGGACGAGGACCTCGACACGTATGGCCGCATCATCGGCGACTACCTGGTGGGGGGCTGATGGCATATTCGCTCGACACAATCGAGGATGCGATGATCGCGGCGCTCGACGTGTCGCCGATCAACACGTATGCCAAGACGATCAAGACCTACTCCGGGCAGCTCGCCCAAGACGTGAACAAAGTGTTGCTCATTCTGCCGGCGATCCTCGTGGTCTTCGGGGGCGATGAGTTTCGCTCGCCCATCGGGGCGAACACGGTGTTCAATCGCGTCATGGATTGGGACGTGCTCGTGGCCGCCCGCAACCTGCGCGGCGACGTCGGTGCGCGGCATGGCGTCGGCTCCGAGGTCGGCGTTTACGAGATGCTCGACGATGTGCGGAGCAAACTCGTCGGGCAGAAGCTGAGCCTGAACATCGAGCCGCTCAGGATCGTCCGGCGCAGGCCGGTATTGATAGACGCGCGCGCGTACATCTACGCGCTGAGGTTCCAGACCATGTGCGATTACGTCCAGACATAGGAGGTTCGCATGAGCGAAAGAGATTATGACATGAAAATCGCCGTGGGGCCGGAAAAACAATCGGCCTACGGCACGGCGCTCGTCGACGGCAGCCTCGACACGTTCTACCCGATGAATGGAGTCGCGTTCCTCGAGGAGGATCCCGGGTTCGTGCCGAACGATGACCAGGTCGGCATCGGCGAATGGCCCACCGACCAGAACCAGGAGATGAAAGATTGCCGCATGAGCCTCGGCTACGATTGCGGCACGTGGATGCTCGGGTGGGTGACCGCGTTCGGCCTCGGCAACAGCACGCCCGCGCTGCTCGACACGACGGCCTACAGCCACACGAACATCCCGATCACGGCATCCAAGCAACTGCCTGTCACGACAATCGCCGTGCAGCCGACTGCGGGCATCAAGCGGAAGGTCCGCGACATCGCCGTCGCCCGATTCAAAATTTCGGGCGAAGGCAAACAGCGGCTCAAGCTCGAGTTCGACCTGATCGGCTCCGGGCACGTGGCATCATCGGCGCTCTCGTTCCCGACCATCAGCGCCGACTCATTCCTGCGCACACACGGCGTCACGTTCGAGATAGGAGCGTCCGGGTCCGAGGTGGACGATTCGGACAGGCTGAAGAAGTGGAGCTTCGAGTGGGACAACCATCCCCTCGAGGACGACGGCTACTACCCGGGCAGCGGCCAGGTGCGCGGCCGACTCGAGCACGGCAGGCGCACGGGAACGCTCGAGTTCGATCTTCTCCTCGATGCGAACACCACGGAGCTGGACCATCTCGAGGCGAACGACGCACTCAAGGCGATCATCACCGCCCAGGGCGCATTGATCGAATCCACGTACTACCACAAGCTCGTGCTCACATTGCCGAAGCTGAAATACAAGGCGCTGCCCATGGGGTCCGAGGACAACATGGTCTTGTACAACGTCAAGAGCAACCTGTTGTACGACTCCGGTGTCGGCTACCTCGTGCAGGCCGTCGTCAACAATCTCTGCACCGGCTTTCTCACCGCCGAGGCATAACCTGATCGGGGAACGGGGACACGATGAGAGTCATGTCCCCGATAGAGGTGGGGACATGACTCTCATCGTGTCCCCGAACAACAAGGAGGCGCGAAATGACAGACGAACCTCGGAACAACGCGGAACAACTCGCAGCCGGCTTCGACCTCGACGAAACCGAAGTCGTCATCATTCTCAAGGCCGAGCAGCGCGGGAAGATATTCACACTCAAACACTATCTCCGCAGGCCAACGGCCAAACAGTGGAAAGAATACCAGGAGGCCATCAACAAATACAAAACGGGCGGCCGCGACATCGAAGTGAAGGACCGCACCCTCGCAGCCCGCGAGCGCCTGTGGAGCGAGGTCATCATTCGCGTCGAGGGCTACACGAAAGCCGGGCAGCCGCTAGATTGTTCCGGCGAGGACTGGAAGCGCCGGATGGATATCCTCCACAAATCGCAGGCCATCGTCAAACTCGGCCAGGTGTGGGCCCCCAACGCGGACGAGGACACGGAAAAAAACTTCGAGACGACATCCGACGACTGATCGAAACATCGGATGTCGATCCATGTCCCGGAGAAGAACAATGCACGCGACTGAAAATGGACCCGACGGCCTGCGAGGGATGCCAAGCGCAGGCCCCGATTGTTTTGCCATGGACGAGTCATATCCTGTGGCTCGATCGGCTCGTCCAATGCGGCTGCCGGTTCCTGCTCGACGATCTCAGCGTCCACGAATGGCGCGGCCTCGAGCTGCTGCACGAAGAACGAACGGCGCATCAGAACAAGAAAGCGAAAGATCTCGAACGAAGGAATAGGTAACCATGCCAGGCTATGACGTCGAAGTCAGGGTAACCGGCAAAGACGACCTCAGCTCAGAGGTCCGCAAAGGCAAAAACGCCGTCGACGAACTCTCCTCCGCCGCCGACCCTAAAGCCAAACGCAAGTTCGCGACATTCTCACTGGGAGCCATTGCAGCGCTCCAGCGCATTCGCTCCTACGGCATCGACATCGTGAGGCGGGGCCTCCAAACCATCGCCCCGGTCGCAACCCGCGCGTTCTCCATCGTCAAAAAGGCCGTGCTCGCGGCCGGCGCCGCCATCACGGCCGCAGGCGCGGCGCTCATAAAATTCGGCATGGATGCGGTCGAGTCGGAGAATCTATTCGTTGTCGCGATGGGAGCGATGGCCGACAAGGCTCGAGACTGGACCCAACGCATCAGCGATGCGCTCGGACTCAACGCGTATCAGCTCCGCACGAACGTCGCCGAAATATTCGTGATGTCGCAATCCATGGGCCTCGGCACAGACGCCGCCTACGCGATGGCGCGTGGCATCAGCCAGCTCTCATACGACATGGCATCATTCTACAATCAGAGCCCGGCCGAAATATTCGAAAAGCTCCGCTCGGGGATCACCGGCGAGGCCGAACCGCTCAAGCGCCTCGGCATCCTCGTCACCGACAACTTCATAAAACAGACCAACTACGCCCGCTCCATCAATGCGACGGGTCGGGAAATGACCGAGGCCGAAAAAGTGATCGCGCGTTACAACGCGATCCTCGAGCAGACCGCCAAGGCCCAGGGGGATCTGGATCGCACGCTCGATTCGCCGACGAACAAGCTCCGGCGCATGTGGGAGCAGATCAAGAACATCACCATCACCATCGGCCTGGCACTCGTCAACTCCGCCGCGTTCCAGCAGGTCATCGGCTGGATGGGCGACCGCGTCAAATCCGTGAATGACGTCGTCGGCAAGATGGATTGGGACAGAATCTTCGACAAGGCCCGCATCGTACTCGTGCGAACGCGTGAGACGCTCGCCGACATCGAGGGCGGCACGCTTCGCACGGCGGTCGCCTCACTCAAATGGTCGGAGGTACTCGTAATGCCGCTCCGCCTCTTGCTCGAGGCCGCCTACTTCCTCAAGGGCTATGAGCTCTTCTTCAAGAGTTTCGGCAAGGACTGGGAAGTGATCACCAACCGCGTCGCCTCCTGGTATCACTACCTCGAGGCCGGATTCAACATGATGCAGGCCAAGGCGCTCAAATTGCTCACGCCATGGGACAAAGAATCGACGCAGAGATACACCGATGCGGCCGAGCGCTCGCGGCTGTTGGCCGAACAGCGCGGCGCGCAGGCCGACGCGGCGAGAGCGGAACAATTCGACCTCATCAACCAGATGCTCGATTTCAGGAGTGGGATCGATGACATGATGGATGCATTTGGCGAACTCGACCAGGAACTGAGAGAGCAGATCGAGAAAGCGCGCTCCCGGTTGACGGTCGACAGGGACCTCGTCGATATAGCCGACAAGCTGCCCGATGTCTATCAACGCATACTCGAAACCACAGACACCGTCGCAGACCGCAATCGGACGCTCGCCGACGCGCTCGATACATCGATGAACGAATTGCTCGGTCTCGAGGGCTCGGCCATCAGTTCGGCGGGCGGCCTTGGCGACGTCGCGACTCAGGCCGATGCGACCGCACGACAGCTTCGCGTCGTCCTCGTTCCGGCGATTGATCATTTCGCGAATTTCGTGAACCGCGTTGTTGCGGGGCCGATCGGCGGTCCGCTGACGACCTCCACGACAACGGGGCCAGGCGGTGTCGGTGCGCCGCCTCCCGGGCAGAGCATCCTGCCATCCTCCGCGCCCGCGCCTCAGCAAACCAAGTACGAATACAATATCGCGCCGACGGCCGTCTTCCAGGGGTTCTCCAGCCAGCAGACAATTCGCGAAGCCGGCAAGGTCCTCGGCCAGGAAATCGAGAGACAGGTAAAAGCGGGGCAGCTCAAGCTGGGATGATATGGCCATCTATTTCAAATATCCCAACGCCGACTCACCCACAAATACGCTGACATTCACCTCGCACCCCAGTTATCCGACGCCGGCACAACCCGTCCTGCCTGCCGTCCGCGTGGAGACAATGGGGGGCACGCCGTACATTTCGCAAAAAGGACCGGTGAGAAACAAGACCACACTCGTGTTCAGGCACCTGGCCGATGGTGACGCGACAACGGACTACGAGGGGCTCCTCAATTTTTTCAAAACGATCGTGCTCGGCAAGCGCCGCGCGTTCGACTACGTCGATGCCGACTCGAACGTTCTCACGGTCCGATTCAGCAACGATCCGCAGGGCGGCAACTGGCAGCGCAACTGGCACAACAACTGCTCCGCCACTGTCGAACTCATCGAGGAGGTGTAACCCACCGTCATCCCCGCGAAAGCGGGAATCCATAATCACCATGGTCAAGACACTCACAACCGATTGCGCGGCGCAGAAAAATGCGCAGCAAAATTATCCCAAGCTGCTCGTGCAGATCGATTGGTCCGATACGGTCACTGGGTACTACGCCGCAGTCGCCGAGACGGTTGGCGGCAACCCGTACCTCGGCGTGCTCGCCGACATCTCCGACATCATGCTGAATCTGGCGCCCGACGCCGCGCCGATCATCGATAATTGCTCACTCATCTTCATCAACACCGACGATTTCCGCTTCAGCGACTACATCCATTCCTATGGCATCGAACGGAAGGAGGTCCGGATCTACCAGTTCTTCGACGGCCTCGTGGCCGCCGACATGGAACTCATCTTTCGCGGCATCGTCTGGACCGAGCCCAACGGCATCGATATCGGCGATGAACTCATCACGATCCCCGTCCAGGGCATCCTGAAAAAGTTCGACACGTTGCTGGGCGACATCATCACCGAGACCGATTTCCCGAATGCGCCGAAGGAAAGCATCGGGCAGATCATGCCGATCGTCATCGGCGACCTCAGCGATGAGGACGTGCCGGCGATCCCCGTCGCGACCGGAGGCCTCACGCAGCTCTCCGAGGGTCACACGGACAGCGTCACGACGATCACGGTGAAGGACGCCTCCACGTTTCCGAGTTCGGGCACCATCATCGTCGGCGAGGAGGAGATCACCTACACGGGCACGACGGCGACGACGTTCACGGGCTGCACACGAGGGGCGAACAGCACGCGCGAACTGCCGTACAGCGCCGGCACACACGTGTACGAGGTTCTCTCGGGCACGAATCCGTGGATATATCTCATCGCCGGGCACGAGGTGAAACAGGTCACCGGCGGGAAGATCAACGGCGTATCCTCGGCGTCGGCCGTGTACGAGACGGCGAACACGACGCTCGTGAGCGGGAAGACGCTCGCGCTCGTGAGGTTTCCCTCGAGACCGCTCGATGAAAGCGGTGATTCGGTAACGGCCACGATTCGACCCTCATCGGTCGAGGATGCGGAGACCGGCGACGGCGACAGCGAGACATATTATGATCTGGCAGACTACGACGAGACCACAAAACAATATTTCGAGGACACATACCTCGGGAAAATCCTGGCCCAGGATTGGTACGTCGAATACGACCCGTATGACGATATCGGCAACAAGGCGGATTTCGAGCAATGGGATGGCAGCTCGTGGAATCCCATCGGGGAGATGGGCGGCACGGCGGGTACGCGCAAGACGAAAAAGTTCCCACACGAATCCGCCGCGAGGCTGAAATGGAAATGCATGCGCGTCGCACAGCACAACGACGCCGGCCCCCACTGGCAGTACTATATCTACGAGGTGTGGCTCGAACTCACGTACATCCCGCACACGAGCATCGATTACGACCCGACCATCACGGCGAACGTGCAGGGACTGAAGGACGATGGCTCCGGCACGATCACCGGCACGCCCGATGCGCTCCTCGAGTACTCGCCCCACATCATCCGGAAACTGCTCGTGGATTATTGCGGGGCCGCAACCGCCGACATAAACACGACAGATTTTGCGACAGCAGTGACGGCGCTGACGTCGGCCGCCATGAAGAATGCCGGGCGCGTCGACATGCCGATACAATCGCTCCACCTCATCCAGCAGCTCGCATTCGAGTCGGAATGCTACCTCTGGGCGAAGGCAGATAACGTGACGATGCTCATGAAATCATCGAGTCTCGGCGCCTCGCAGCGGCACATCACGGACATGGGCGACGTGCTGCCCGATCCGCTCATCCGGCGCGGGTCGCCTGCCCAGGTCGAAAACACGCTCCAGGCCGAGTACGGGAAACTCTGGTATCTTTCATCGAGCGATGACGACGCGATCCAGATGACCGATGAGATCACCGATGCGACATCGATCACAGACTATGGGGAGCGGCGCAAGATATTCACGTTCGATTTTCTGAGGACGCAGGCACGCGCCGAAGCGATACTCACACAGAGGAAAGCCGTGAAGAAAGATGTCCACTACGTCGCGGAGGTGGAAACGCCGATAAAGAATTTCGACCTCGAACGCGCAGACGTCCTCGAACTCAGCATCCCCAAGCTCCGCGCCGTCAAAGCGAAAGGCGAGATCCAGCAGATTCGCCTGATTCCGGGCAACGCCAAAGAAGAACGCACCGACATCGTCGAGCTGCAGCTCTGGCTTGAGGCGTTCGATCCCGATTGGATGTCCGCCACCACGGGCGCGTTCGCGCGACTCGCCGACTCATCCTGGTACTTCGTCATCGATAACGAGATCGTCGCCCGGCTCGCCTCCGACGGCACGTTCTACATCAAAGGATTCATCATACAGGATCAAACGCTGGCCGCTGCGAGCGACAACCCGATCACGTGGGACGTCACGACGGAGCGGATCGATTTCGCGCTCAACGACGACACATGCGTCATGGAGATCGACAAAAGCGGCAACCTGCGCCTGCCGGTCGATGCCGTCGAAGACCAGGGCACGCTCGGGGCCGGCGGTACCGCCGACTCCATCGAGAGCGACGCATCAAAGGTGTGGTTCAACATCGGCTCAGTCCGGGCCGCCGAGGTGACCGCAGCCGGCGCGCTCTATCTACCCAAGAACGTCGTCGAAGACGCCAACTGGCAGGATCTGTACGACTGAAAGGAGGCACCCATGAAAAACATCGGCAAAATCTCAATCATCCTTGTGATACTTCTTGCGCTGGCATTCGTGCCGTTCATGCTGTTTACGCCTGAGCCGCCACCGGCCCGGGCCGCCGCCTACGACTACTACGCCACGTCTGCCGTCACAGCAGGCGACGTCGTGGTGTTCGATAGCGGGACATCCTACGCTGTGAAAACCACGACGACGGAGGCCTCCGAGCTCGTCGCAGGCGTCGCCTTCGAGACCGTCGCGATCAACAACAACTGCGGCATACGAATCTCCGGCGGGCGTGTGGCCGTGAATGTGACCGGCGATGCCGTCTCGAGAGGCGATTGGCTCATCACCTCGACAACGGCAGGCTCGGCTAAAGGCGTACAGGTATTCCAGGACGGCGTATTCGCGCGCGCCATCACGAATGAGGGCACGCCCGCCGCCGACCAGGTATACGCCACGCTGATGGTCAGTTTCCAGAAAGCCTTCGATGCGACAGAGATGGATTATGGCGAAGTCTCCGGCGGCACGCGGTATATCTATGTTGATACGTCTGCGGGCAGCGACTCAAACCTGGGGACGTCCAGCTCCAAAGTCGCCACCATCGCAAAAGCCTGGGACGTCATCCCCCCGCTCGTCCTCGAGCCCACCATCATCGACGTCGACGCCGACACATACACCGAGACTCTCGTTTTCTCTGGAAAAACCATCGCGGCGGCGAACGCCTCTATCACGATTCGGGGAACGCTCTCCAATTCCGATACCGGCACCGCCGAGGCAGGCGGCACGAGCACCATCCAGGATACCGACAAAGCGTGGGGCGTCAATGCCCATCAGTACGACCTTGTTCGCCTCACCGGCGGAACCGGCGACGGGCAGGAACGATGGATTTACTCAAACACCGCCGATACACTCACAATTGCCGGCAGGTGGGAAACCACTCCGGACGCCACGACGACTTATTCCATTGACACCATGGGAACCACGATCTCACCCGGAGCGGGCAACACCGCCTTCACACTGACAAACCAGGCCGGAGTGACCATCAAATATTTCCTGTTTTCCGCCGGGAAATACGGCGTCTATGCCCAGTCCGCGAGCGTCGCCAATACCGTTCAGGCGTGCGATTTCGATTCACAAACCACGGGTGGGCTCTGGATCGGCGAGGGATCCACAGTCTTGCTCCAGAGCAACCAGGTGGATTCCGACGCCAGGGGGATTACGCTCGACACATCAGCGGGAAATCTCTATGACAACTGGGTCTTTGATTGCGGTTCCGTCGCGGGCGTCCATTTGGTTGCCGCGAATTTCCAATTCAAAAGAAACTACATTGCCGCCAACCTCAACAAGGGCGTACTTCTCCAACGCAATGCCGTTGCCAGTTTTTGGACCTCTGGAAACGTGAATTACATCAAAAATCACGGCGTCGCCGGCGACTACGGCATCTACACCGAACTAGGCTCCATGGGCCTCAACGCAACCTCACAGAGCTTTGTAAACAACGACACCGACGAAGACGCCGACGCCAACACATTCGGCTACAACAGCTAGGAGGCACCCATGAAACTTTACTACTCTACCGCTCCCGTTGTCGATGATCTTCACCACATCTATTACGCCGTTCTCGATACCGAGGATTTCACGTTCTCGCACTCAACACAGGCGGCCATGTCCACGCTCGACATTGACGAGATCGAGGACAATAAAACGCTCTGCCAGGACATTCGGCGATACCTGGGGAAACGCGACGCCGAGGGCGACCCGAAATATCACGTCAAAACGGATTTAACTATTGTCGAAAAGGAAGGATGGACCGAACATGTCGACTTATAATCCCGTTGCCGTCGCCGAAGATGCCGACCGGCGAACGCTTGCAGCGCAGTACCAGACCGCCGTTGACCGGCTCCAAAATATCGAGGATTCAGCCGGCGGAATGGACCTTAACCAGGCCCGGGCCGCGCTCGGCGATCTGGCACAGATTCAGCGCCGTATGCTGCAGTTTCTCAGGAAATCGATCCAGAAAGAATAAAAGAGGGCAAGCATCCGGATTCAGCCTCCGGACACCGAGCCTTGCGGGAACAAGGCCCACGGCAAAGCCGCTGCCCCCTAGCATGATGAAACACTCTATTCCGTAGCGGCACACCATGTCAAGGAGGCTGATTCTATGCAGAGTCCACTATGCTGGATGGGCGGAAAATCCAACCTGAGAAAAACGATCATCCCCATGATCCCGCAACATAAGACCTACGTCGAGGCCTTCGCAGGCGCCGCCTGGGTCCTCTTCGGCAAAGACCCGAAAATGTCTCGCGTCGAGGTCCTCAACGATATCGACGGCGAGCTCATCAACTTCTATCGGGTACTCAAACGAAGGGCAAATAAGTTCCTGAACGGGTTCGAGTGGCTGCTTGTCTCTCGAGAGGTCTTCAATGAACTCAAGAAAGTGGACCCCTCCCGCCTCTCACCCGAAGAGCGGGCCGTGCGATTCTTCTTCCTCGTGAAGGCCAGCATCCTCGCAAAGCAGGGGACGTTCAGCACGAGTCCGGGCAGGCGGCCGGCCGTCAACCTGGAAAAGCTCGAGGCGATGGTGCGCGCGGTCCATGACCGGCTGAAGGGCGTGACCATCGAGCGGCTCGACTTCGAGAAGCTCATACGCCTCTACGACAGGCGCGAGACCTTCTTCTATCTCGACCCGCCATACTGGGGCATGCGCCACTATACGTTCAATTTCACAGAAGAACAGCACGAGCGGCTGGCTGAGGTGCTGGGAGCCATCAAGGGACGCTTCATCCTGAGCTACAACGACGTCCGCCCGATCCGGAGGCTCTACAAAGGCCACAAGCTCCAGAAGGTCAACCCGCGCTACACCGCCCAGAGCGTCTCCGGCCGGACCGCCATGAAAGGAAACGAGCTGCTCATTCGGAACTTCTGAGCACGCTCACAGCGATAGAGGGGTTTGCATATATTACACACGCTGCGCACCCATTACGCAGCATAGCGGTTCACGCCCGAGTCCCACTTTTCGCGCCCGCGAGTCCCACCCGACAACAGCTGAAATCCGTTCAGAATCGAAAACGGAATCTTCACTCGGCAAAGAGCGATATTTGAACGGTCGTATGGGTGAGGTGTTCACTTTCGGAAAGAAGGAAAAGTCAAAATTTCAACTGTAATTCTTAAAGGTCTATGCCCTTCGCTTATGTTGCTAGATGGGTATTGTCCCTGGGGCAAAGTGCTAATCCATCAGGGTTCCAGGTTCATTTTCTTTGTTAAGTCTCATATGGCCGGTATCCATTTCACCGAGAACTAGATAGACATTTGCTATGAGAGACGCTGGAACGTATTCAACCTCCGAGCACCTGAGCAACTCATCCAACAAGTCCTG
>Ga0180438_10001740_pt1 | contig 37814 bp, 36 predicted proteins | sample SS_ome_12_FD_132455 | JGI IMG/M metagenome (GOLD analysis project Ga0180438, IMG submission 132455) | Hypersaline lake sediment archaeal communities from the Salton Sea, California, USA - SS_3_D_2 metaG | ecosystem: Environmental > Aquatic > Non-marine Saline and Alkaline > Hypersaline >... | reverse complement strand
TTTGGGAATTATTTATAACACACTGAAGAACGATTGGGTATTTGAAGACTTCCCAAACTTTGTAATCGCAAATACTTAACATAAAAATAAATATAAATTGGAGTAGACTTTTATCATAGGAGACATAAATATGGTCAGGAGCTTATTTAAAATTTCGATTATAACGCTAATCAGTTTGGCTCTTCTGTCGTTGATTGGCTGTGAGAGCGATGCACAGACAGGAGCAGCTCTGGGAGGTCTTGCAGGAGCCGGTATCGGTCAGTTAGCCGGCGGTGATACGGAATCTACCCTGATTGGTGCAGGGGTAGGTGCGGGAGCCGGTTATATGATTGGAAACGAACAGGACAAGAAGAAGCAACAACAGGAAATGGACAACCTCAGAGCGGATATGAATAACGTCACCGTTAATATTACAAACAGCAACGGCTCTATAAGTCAGGTTACGTTGAGAAAACAGGGTACGGTATATATCGGTCCGAGAGGCGAAACATACACCAGTTTGCCGACTGAGGAGCAGTTGCGGCCAGTGTATGGTTTTTAGGTTAAAGAATCAAAAAGCCTAATAAAAACTTGATATCATCAGCTATTAATGAAGGCTATAAATCTATGATTCTTAGCCTTTTTAAACATAATAGAAGAGATTGGATTACGTAGGATTATACGTAGGGGATTCAGATTCAACACCTTTTTTGTCTTGAGGACGGTTAGGCCACTTTAAGTTATCAAACATAAATGCGGATGCCTGTCGAAGCAGCACCTGTGGTGTGGAAGGAGAAATCTCGAATGCGGCAATAACGTCATTGCCATAGTTGTTAAGCGCCTCGAGCAGATAAAGCCAGTTCTTGTGCGGAATTCCACCACATAAACCCGGAGGTTCATGGTCATTTTTTTTGCCGTAGTTATCACTCAAGTGCAGATGAGTGGTCCTTTCTGCCAAAGCATCCACATAGTGTCTGAAGTTGAACACTTGGTCTAAATTAATATAACCGGTATCAATACAGAAACAAATGGATTCGAAACGCTCTGAAAGCTGTTTTAATTGCGGGAGGCTGCCGGTTTCAATACAAAGTTTTACATTTTTTTCCTCGGCGAGACTTACGATGTGTGAGACAAAATCGGAACCATTTTCCTCTGCGTTATCGTATATGCCCAGGCTCTTCAAATCAGCGACGATATCGGCGTCCAACCGTTTTGCGCATTCAATTTGCTCTGCCCATTGTTCAAGGGTTGGGTGGTCGTTTCGAGAACGCATCGAAACCAGCATATCTTGTGTAGCGGCGAGGAGTCTAGGCCAATTTTTCTTTTCAAACCTGCATTCCTGCTGGCCTCTGACATAAGGCCATAATTCTATTCCGAAACCCTCAGATTTCAGGAATTCACATTCAATTTCGAATGAAAGTTTTGTTTCCCGCCACCAAAAAATCATTGATGAAACAGCATATTGAATACGCATCCGTAGCCTCCAATTTTTCTTGCTTATTTGTCGAAAACTAAAGGTATAAGTGTTATCGATAGAATATGGGCGCTACTTCAGGTGGATTTTGAAAAAAAGCTTGATTTTATGCATAAAATGAGGGATTTGTTGTGGTGAAAATGTTAAAAAGGGCGGTAAATGTGTTAAAAAGTATGACTTTTAACGTTAAAAAACGTTCTTTTTTATTAAAAAACCAGAAAAAAACCTGACCTATCAGGAAAAATCCTGTTGAAAGTTATGAAAAAAAAGTTAACATTACCTGTTTTGGTACCCAGGAGTCATTTTGAAATGAAAAAAGACATACATCCTAAATATGAGAAGACTACCGTTCACTGCGGTTGTGGAAATACGTTCGAGACCCGCAGCACGGTAAAGGAAATTCATGCCGAGATTTGCTCAATGTGCCACCCGTTTTATACCGGCAAGCAGAAATTCGTAGACACAGCCGGACGCATCGAGCGCTTCAAGAAGAAATACGGCGGGGATTATTTCAAAAAAAGCCAAAAAGATACAAACCAATAGCCTGATTTATTTGATATAACAGCGTTTAGGGTTTAACATTTCATCAACACCATTTTGTTAGACACTTGACGCTTTTTTTTTTGGAGAAAAGGTCTGCATGTCAGAAGAGAATAATGCTTTAATGTCGAAGCTGAATGAGTTAGAGTCCCGATATGAGGACATCGAGAAAGAGATTTCTAATCCGTCCGTAGCATCCAATCCTGCTCAATTAATACCCCTGACCAAGGAGCAGGGTAAGCTGAAAGCCATTGTCAATCAGTACCGTGAATATAAAACCGTCATTGAAGGCATCAAGGACGCTCAGGAAATTCTGAATGATCCAAAAGTGGAGGATGATTTTATTGAACTTGCCCGGGAAGAACTTCGGCAACTCGAGTCGCAGCGTGACTCTCACTTTGAGCAGCTTCGTAATATTCTTGTGACGTCGGATGATATGGCTATTGATGCAATTATTATGGAGGTACGGTCGGGAACGGGTGGTGATGAAGCCGCCCTTTTTGCGCGCGATTTGTATGATATGTATACGAAGTATGCTGAAAGAAAAGGGTGGAAAATTGAACCGCTCTCCTTCGGCGCAACAGAGATGGGAGGATTTCGTGAAGTCATTTTTGGTGTTAAAGGGGCCGGTGTGTGGTCGGAATTAGGTTACGAAGGAGGGGGTCACAGGGTTCAACGCGTCCCTGAAACCGAATCACAGGGTCGAATTCACACGTCGGCTGCAACGGTCGCCGTGCTTGCCGAGCCGGAGGAGATAGATATCGAAATCAATCCGGATGATGTTGTTGAACATGTCAGCAGGGCGGGCGGACCCGGCGGGCAAAGTGTAAACAAGGTCAGCAGTGCAATTAAGCTCGAACATACACCTACGGGGATTACGGTGAGTATGCGAGATGAGAAAAGTCAGCACAAGAACCGGACAAAGGCATGGCGCATTCTAAGGAGTCGATTATATGAGCACTACGAAAGCAAAAACAGGGCTCAACGCGAGTCACAGCGCAAGAGCATGATTGGAACCGGTGATCGCTCTCAAAAAATCAGAACCTATAATTATCCTCAAAATCGCGTTACCGACCACAGAATTAATTTATCGCTTTATAGTCTGGACAGAATAATGACCGGCGATATGGAGGAGTTAATAACCGCTTTGAAAAAGCATGACATCGAACAGCGATTAAAAAATCTTTAAGGCAAGGGAACAATGCGTGTTGTCGTCACAGGGATGGTTGGAATTGATAAAAAGAGCTATCTTGAAAAGCTCTGTCAATACGCTGCTGAGAGGGACAAAGATGTTGTCTTATGCAACGTGGGAGACTTAATGTACGCGGAGGCTCCGGATATTCCCGTCGGCAAGATTCTGGATGTTCCGATGAAACGGCTGAGCTTGTTGAGGCGTAGTGTATTTAAAGATATCATTGCGAAAAGTGAGAAAGCATCAAACCTGATAGTAAACACCCATGCTACATTCCGCTGGCGGCACGGCTTGTTTCCAGCGGTTGATTTCGACCAGATGCGCGAGATTGATACAGAAATGTATATTTGTATGATTGACGGTGTTGCGGCCCTGCATCGGCGGCTGAGTGCCGAACATACCATTGAGCATACATTAAAAGATTTGATTGTGTGGCGGGAGGAAGAGCTGATTGGAACGGAGATGCTCCGTAACGGTATAAATGAAAAAGTTCCGTTGTATTGTCTTGCACGGGGTGCGGAGGAGGACACTATTGGGACATTTTATCAACTTCTCTTCGAGCAGTGGAGAAAACGGACGTATTTGAGCTTTCCAATGACGCTTGTAGCCGATATGGAACCGGTTCAGGATGAGATTAAGCAGTTCCGTGATTTGATGAAGAAGCATTTTATCTGTTTCGACCCGGCGGACCTTGAGGAGGCATATCTGCCGCATTATGCCAACAAAGCAATACGGGAGGGTCTGGATTATATTGAAGTCATGATTTCCGACAGGCCGTGCCGGCTTGATTTGGAACAGGTGTTGCAGATTCAGCGGGATATCAACAGCCAAACCTACGCGAGAGACTTTTTGCTCATTGACCAGTCGGAAATGATCATTAGTTTCATACCGACACTGCCGGACGGCCGGCCTGCCGTTTCCAGCGGGGTGGAACGTGAGCTTCAACACGCTCATGAGGCAGCCAAGGAAGTCTATATTATTTGGACAGCGAAACACGAACCGTCTGTTTTTGTCACTCAGACGGCGACGAAAGTGTTTAATAATATTGAGACAGCGCTTGGATTTTTTAAAGAAAAGGGACATATAAAGCAGTGACCCTGACGACGTTCACAAGCAGACAGTCGGTCAAGTGCACCGTTCACCACAAGAAGATAACCTCGTCTGTAAAATTAGAGTCTTTGAGTGAACTATTTTCCGATTTTCACAGTGTCTCGATTCTCGGTGGCAACGCTGCGAAGAGCCAGGCTGACAGATTCAGTTATTGGGCCGCTGAGCCAAGAGAGGTGTTCGTCTTTCAGACCGGTCAGCAACAACCTTTTGAAAAACTACAGGTTGCGCTGGATAAGCATAAACTTGAAAAGCCGCATGTAGGTGAGTTGCCCAAAGGGATGTTCTGTGGCGGCTGGATAGGATACTTCGGTTACGAACTTGGCAGGTATATCGAACAGCTGCCAGAGAGAACTGTGGATGATCTGAAAATGCCGCTTATCAGGTTATGTTTTTATGATAAAGTTATTTGTTATGACCATAGAAACAAGGTGTTTTGGTTAACAGTGTTGGAGATGGATGATGATACTGAGCTGCCGAATGAAAAGTTGGCTTTTCTTGAGAATCTTCTACTCAAAGCAGAAACTGTATCTGTACGTCGACCAGCTTGCGGACAAATGGACGAGTTCGATTTCAATGGTATAAGCTCTAATATGAATAAAAGCCGTTATCTGAAGGCGGTTGAGCGGATAAAACGCTATATTTATGACGGACAGGTTTATCAGGTTAACTTCTCTCAGAGATTTGAAAGTAAATTTAATGGCCGGCCGGTCGACCTTTTTCAATGGCAAAACGATTATAATCCAAGCGAATATGCCGTCTATATTGATGCGGGTGATTTTGTGATTGTCAGCGCCTCGCCGGAGATGTTCATAACCGTCCGTAATCGTTTTGTCAGCACCAAGCCGATAAAAGGGACACGGCCGAGAATAAAAAACAACTCTGCCGTAAACAAACTATATTTCGATGAGCTTGCAAAAAGCGAAAAGGAACAGGCCGAACTGAATATGATAATTGACCTTGAGCGAAATGATTTAGCGAGGATTTGCAAGCCGGGGACCCGAAACGTCATACAGCCGAGGACAATAGAGGCTTATCCGACCGTTTTTCATGCAGTGGCAACTGTTGCGGGGGAACTGAAGGATGAAGTGACCTTCTGCGATATATTCAAAGCGATGTTTCCTGGAGGGTCGATTACTGGTGCTCCCAAGATAAGTGCGATGGAGATTATAGATGAAACTGAGCCAACAGCCAGAGGTGTTTACACAGGTTCAATAGGCTTTATCGGTATCGATGGAACGGTTTGCTTGAATATAGCTATTCGAACAATTATTATCAAAAACAAAAGAGCTTATATTCAGGTCGGCGGCGGTGTCGTCGCTGACTCTGACGCGGAAGCTGAATGGCAAGAGACACTAACAAAAGCAAGAGCGCTGGTGGCAGGATTGGAAATTATAAAATAATATGAGTGAGCACATTTTTTTAAATGATAAGCTGGTTGATAAAGACAAGGCATTTGTCTCGGTCTCAGATAGCGGCTTTTTGTATGGGTACGGGCTTTTCGAGACGATGCGAAGCTATAATGGTGTTGTTTTTGCATTAGAGGACCATCTGGACCGACTTTTTCTTAGTGCCGGTACGTTAGGTATAGAAACACCTTATGATAAGAAATATATTGCTGATGCTATCAACAAACTCCTTGAGATGAACGAATTGTCAGAGGCACGATTACGGCTGACGCTTACGGCCGGGCTGCCCACACAAGCTGTTGAAAAACGTGAATCAACATTGCTGATAACATCTGTCACGCTGCAGCCTTATCCGCCGGAGTACTATCAAAAAGGAGTGCTGGTTGTGCTGTGTCCCTACAGGCAGAATACGACCGACCCACTGTGCGGTCATAAAACAACCAGTTATTTTAGCCGAATGCTGGGTTTGCTGACAGCACATCAGAAAAGAGCAGCTGAAGCACTATGGTTTACCGAAACCAACTATCTGGCGGAAGGGTGTATCAGTAATGTTTTTTTGGTAAAGGATTCAATGCTTTTGACACCCATGGTTGAGACACCGGTTTTACCTGGAATAGCCAGAAAAACGGTTTGTCGGTTAGCAGAAGAACAATCCATTGTTATTAAGGAAAAGAACTTGTCTATTGATGATGTATTGGATGCGCAGGAGATTTTTCTGACGAATAGCATCATGCAGATTTTGCCGGTGGTGGCCGTAGAGAAGCACGCAGTTGGAGACGAAAAGGTCGGGCCGATGACGAAAAAGCTGATGAAATGTTACGATGAATTAGTTAATAAGGAGTGCGACAACAAGAATGAACGTTAAAGAAATACAAGAGAAAGTTGAGACTATCGTATCACTGGAACTGGCCCAGGACTGGGACAATGTGGGACTGCTTGTAGGCGACTCGCAGCGTAACATAAAAAATATTCTACTGACTATTGATATTACTGCGAAGGTGCTTGAGGAAGCTAAGAAATCGAAGACTGATCTGATTATCAGCTATCATCCGATCATCTGGGACGGCTTGAAGAGGATAACTAAAGAAGGAGATGCGGGTATCGTCTATGAATTAATCCATTCGGACATCGGTGTATTATCGCTGCATACCGCTTTGGATGTTGTTGCTGGCGGAATCAATGATATACTGGCAGAGATTGTGGGAATCCGTGACGGTAAGCCGATTGGGGATTATGTAGAGAGTCCTTCGTCTGAGCGGTATAAGGTTGTGGTTTTTGTACCTAAAGAAAACGTCGGTAAGGTTTCGAATGCAATGTTCAAGGCCGGTGCGGGCACTATTGGCAACTACAGTCATTGCAGTTTTCGGACCGAAGGGGAAGGGAGCTTTTTGGGGCTTGAAGAGTCTAAACCAGCGGTCGGAAAAAGAGGCAAAATCGAAAAAGTAGCGGAGATTAAATTTGAAGCTATTGTTCTTTCGGATAGACTTGAGCAGGTTATTTCAGCGATGTTAAAAGCGCATCCCTATGAAACACCTGCATTCGATTGTTATAAACTATTCAATCCGCAAGATAAAACGGGTCTCGGCAGAATCGGCAAACTCGCTAAACCAGCCCAATTAAAAAGTATTATTCAAAATATAAAAAAGGCTACCGGCGCAAAAGCTGTAGGTTTTGTAGGAAAGCAGAACAAAATTGTTAAGAAGGCGGCTGTGTGTGCCGGTTCCTGCGGAAAGATAATCAACACGATAATCGCGGAAAAAGCCGATTTATATGTTACAGGTGAGCTGAAACATCACCATGCCCTGGCGGCGCAGGAGGCAGGCTTGACCTGTTTATGCCTGTCACATACGGTTTCAGAACGTTTTATTTTGAAAAAATTGGCCAAACAGTTGCAAAAATTGTTAAAACAGGTAAAAATTAGCATCAGCAAAACCGATGCTGACCCCTTTACATGGAAAGAATTATGACAGAAAAACACGAAGAGATTATTGAGACGAAAACACAGCAAGAACCGTTGGCTCAGGACATTGAACCTGCAGAAGAACACAGTGAGAATACACCTGAAACCGAGGAGGATTTCGAGATTGATATTCAATCGGTTGTAGAAGCGGTGCTGTTTGCCAGTGATGAGCCGTTAAGCGCAGTCAGATTGGCTAATATTGTCGATGCGACAACACAGCAGATACGGACCGCCGTTGACGAACTTAATGAGAAATATAAAACCAACAGGAATGCATTTCGCATTGAGAAAATTGCCGGCGGGTTTCAAATGCTTACCCTCAGCCCTTTCAATCACTGGCTTAAAAAGCTGCTTCGGGTGCGAAGCGAGAGTAAATTGAGCCCGGCTGCACTGGAAACCCTGGCAATTATTGCCTATAAGCAGCCGGTCATCAGGGCGGACGTCGAAGCTATCAGAGGCGTTGCAGCCGGAGAAATGATACGAAATCTTATGTACAAGGGATTAGTTAAGGTTATCGGCAAAGCAGAAATCGTTGGACGACCTATGCTCTATGGAACAACGAAAAAATTCCTCGAAACGTTCGGTTTGAATTCTATAAAAGACCTGCCTAAGATAGAAGAACTGAAACAGCCAGACAATTAGAAAAGCATAATTTCAAAAACGCTATCAACAGAAAAACAATCTTTCTTAAAGCAGTTCGTTAATAGCGTCGGTAATATCGTTTTTACCGGTCAGGCCGACCCACTTTTTATGCACCTCTCCTCCGTTGAATAAAATAATCGTTGGAATGGACTGGATGCCAAACTCAATGGCACTGTCGCGAGCGTCATCAGTGTTTATTTTACAGGCTTTAATTTTGTCGTTCATTTCATTGGCAATTTCTTCTATAACGGGACTCATCATTTTGCATGGGCCGCACCACGGAGCCCAGAAATCGACAAGCACGGGTACGTCTGAGCTGTGCACCACATTATCAAAATCAGCATCAGTCAACTCAACCACATTACCAGCCATTATTTTACCCTTTCAAGCTTACTATAAAATTGCCTGCTTTTCGGCATTAAAATCCATTTGCACCTATCATAAATCAATTTTTGAATTAAATCCAGTTTATTTTCGAAGTATTTTTTCCGTGGATTTTTGCGTTATTTTACCATCCTCCGGGTGAAAGTTCATCACTGGCGGGTTCATTCCACCAATTGGGATTCCTGAAATACTGTTTCATCATCAAGGCCGCAATAACACCGTCGCCTACGGCCGTTGCCAACTGCATGGCAGCTGCAACCCGACAGTCCCCGGCTACAAACACTCCCGGCACACTCGTGCGCAGATATGCAAAATCACACTTGATAAAGCCTTTATCCGAAAGCTCAACGAATCCTTTCAAAAATCCCGTATTGGGTACCATGCCAACAAATATAAATACACCATCGCACGAAAATTCTTCCTCTTCATTGGTTTTGACGTTTTTAAGCCTTACAGATTCGACCTTGTTATTTCCTTGTATGGCGGTAGCGATAGTGTTGTATTTGACGGCAAGATTGGAGTTCGGTTCTTCGGTTTTTTGTATCAGCTCATCCGCTAAAACCCTGCTGGCCCTGAATTCATCTCTTCGGTGTATCAGTGTAACTTTATCTGCGAATTGAGCTAAATGCAGGGTTTCTTCGACTGCGGTGTTTCCGCCGCCCACTGCGAGGACCTGTTTTCCTTTAAAAAACGGTGCATCGCAGGTTCCGCAGTAACTGACTCCTGCCCCGGCAGAACGGAATTCGTCTTCGCCGGGTATGCCGAGCTTGCGATAGTCGCTGCCTGGTGAAAGAATCACCACTCTGGCGGTTAATGCTTCGTCAGCGCACTGGACTTGAATCCTGCCGTTTTCGAGTTTTCCAAGACTTTTTACTTCGCAACCATTCTTGATTTCAGCCCCAAAATCCTGAATTTGTTTGGACATCTTTTCTATCAGGTCCGGTCCGGTAATGCGTCCAAAACCGGGGTAATTTTCTATCCTGTCCGTATTGATGATTTGCCCGCCGGGCATGAGTTTTTCAAGTAAAATGGTTTTAAATTTGTCGCGTGCGGCGTAAAGCCCGGCGCCTAATCCTGCAGGGCCGGCACCGATGATAATGCAGTCATATTCCTTTGGCATAATAACTCCTAATTATTAAAAGCAGTGAACAAATTTCTTTTTCCCGCATAAAAGCATTTATAGGCAGTATTAATCGTATAACAAAGTATTCAAAAGTTCTATGATTATTCTACGTTTTAAGGTAGAAACTGACCAAAAAAAACAATACATTTTGCGATACTTTCTTCGATATGTATTAGAGAGAAGAACAACACAAAGAGTTATTTTCCATAAAAAAAATGAAATAAAGAATTAAATTACATTTTTTTGATAAAGAGCGGATTTCTATTTTTCTTTACACGAAAACACCGCAGTGATAGAATCCTTTATAAATTTAAAGCAAATAGTTAAATAATTTATATAAAATGGCTGGCAGAATCGAGATTAATAAAGAGCGATGCAAGGGATGCGGCTTGTGTCTAACGGCCTGTCCTCGAGGTTGCATTTTCATATCACAGATGTCCAACAAGATGGGTTATTTCCCCGCGGACACATCAAATGAAGACTGCAGCGGCTGTGCGATGTGCGCATTAGTATGTCCGGAAGCCTGTATAAAAGTGTATAGGGACAGCCACAGAAGCAAAACAAAGAATGCTGAAGCTGAGCATAAAAAAGAGAATAGAGCCGAAGAAAAGGTGAAACGTAGTAAAGAAAAGGTTTAGAATTTCTATAAATTACCGCAGTTTTTGGTTTTTTATGAATAAATTTAAAGCACTTTTAGAGGAGGCTTGTGAGGGTGAGTGAACGAATCCTGATGTGCGGCAATGAGGCCATGGGCGAAGCAGCCATCCTAGGCGACTGTGATGCCTACTTCGGCTATCCTATCACGCCTCAGAACGAATTTACTGCATACATGGCTCGCCGAATGCCGGAAGAAGGCAGGATTTTTGTACAAACCGAGAGTGAATTGGCGGCTATTAATATGGTTTTTGGTGCTTCTGCAACCGGAAAAAGGGCAATGACCAGTTCTTCAAGCCCAGGTATAAGCCTGATGCAGGAGGGGATAAGTTATTTAGCCGGTGCAGAGCTGCCGGCTGTGATAGTCAATGTTATGCGGGGCGGCCCCGGTTTGGGAAATATTGCCCCGTCACAGGGGGATTATTTCCAGGCCACACGAGGCGGCGGACATGGGGATTATCGCACCATTACTCTCGGTCCCTCGACGGTACAGGAGACAATTGATTATATGCAGCTTGCATTCGAACTGGCGGACGCGTATCGCATCCCGGTGATGATTTTGGCAGACGGCATTCTGGGTCAGATGATGGAACCCGTCGTGTTCGAAAAAAGAAAAGAAAGAAAATTGCCGCTGAAAGACTGGGCTTTGACAGGCGCCGAAGGCAGAGAACAGCATATTGTGCGTTCGCTGTGGCTTAAGGAAGGTGTGCTTGAGGAATTAAACGATAAGCTCCAGGCCAGATATAGGGAGATAGAGAAAAACGAAGTTATCTGTGAACAGGAGCGAGTGGAAGATGCTGAGATCGTTTTAGTTGCTTATGGAGTAGCCGCCAGAATGGCAAGAGCAGCCGTCAGAAAAGCCAGAGAAGAAGGTATTAAAGCGGGACTGATACGACCCGTCACCCTCTGGCCTTTTCCTGCCGAGCAGATTAGCAAGGCCGCGGACGATTGGCGAATCTTTTTGACCGTGGAATTAAGCTGCGGTCAAATGGTTGAAGACGTCAAGTTGGCTATATCCGGAAAATCGCCCGTTTTCTTTTACGGCAGAGCGGGAGGGGGTGTCCCCAGCACCGAACAAATCCTGGAAAGAGTCAGACAGCTTTCTGTCAGACCTAAAAAAGTTTTAGCAGAGCATGGATAATCAAATGGAAAAAGTTTTCGAAAGAACGGTAACATTGAAAGACTGCAGGACTCATTACTGTCCGGGCTGCGGTCACGGAGTGGCTCACCGATTAATTGCCGAAACAGTTGATGAACTGGATATTAAAGGGCGTACGATTGGAATCGCCCCGGTTGGCTGTGCCGTTCTGGCTTATGATTATCTCGATGTTGATATGATTGAAGTGGCACACGGCAGGGCTCCGGCGGTAGCTACTGGAATGAAAAGGACCAATCCTGATAAGATTGTTTTCAGCTATCAGGGTGACGGAGACCTGGCGGCCATCGGAACGGCGGAAATTATCCATGCCGCCAATCGAGGTGAGCAGATAACGGTCGTTTTTATTAATAATGCGGTTTTCGGGATGACAGGCGGGCAGATGGCTCCGACAACTGTGGAGGGACAGGTAACGGCCACCACCCCGAAAGGCAGGCAGGCCAGCAATGAAGGATATCCGCTTCGAATGTGTGAGTTGATTTCCAGTATTCCCGGTTCCGCGTATGTTGAACGCTGCTCATTGAGCGGCCCGTCTGAAATTTTAAAAGCCAAAAAGGCCGTCAGACATGCGTTCGAGCTGCAAGTTAATAATGTACCCGGATTGACATTTGTGGAGTTGCTTTCGGCCTGTCCGACGTATTGGCGGATGAGCCCGTCGCAGTCAATGGAATGGATGCAAAATGACATGGTTAGGGTTTTTCCTCTTAAGCGCTTTAAGGATGCCCAATGAGCGAGAACCATTTTTATGAGGAAATTATCGTTGCCGGTTTCGGGGGGCAGGGCATCATTCTGGCCGGCAAGCTTCTTGCGCAGACCGCGATGGAAGCCGGCAGAGAGGTCACATATATGCCTTCTTACGGTGCTGAGGTCAGAGGGGGAACGGCCAATTGCATGGTCGTGATTTCTGATGAGCCCATTGGCTCACCCCTGGTGAGCAAACCGGATTCGCTTATCATTATGAACAAAGCGTCACTTCAAAAGTTTCTACCGCGTTTGAAGAAAGGCGGTCTTTTAATCTACAACAGCTCTCTTGTTGAGAAAGAGGATTTGAGTGAGATTAAAACAAACGGTCAGGTTTTAGCGGTGCCTGCTAACGAGCTGGCGGTTGAATTAGGAAATGTTAAAGCCGCTAATATGGTAGCGATTGGTGCATTTCTACAAAAGAAAGGACTTTTTGGGCCTGATGCGGCAGCCGCCAGTTTACCTAAAGTTCTTGCAGAAAGATATCACAAGACAATACCCCTTAACACGAAGGCTCTGCAGGGAGGGGCTGAGTACGCCAAAAAGAACTGAAGAAATAATAGAGGCGTTCAAGGTGCAAACACAAAGAAGCGACCTTCAAAAAGCTCTTCATGAAAAGCTGTCAAAAGGCAAAAAAAGTTCGTTTTCGCTTCGCATGACAGCCATGATTGATATGATTTTTCTTCTGCTTATCTTTTTTCTCGTCACAGCCAAGTGGAGGCCGCCGGAGAATTTTTTGCCTATGAATGTATCCACAGCCGGAGCATTTGAACCGGTTATCGGCAAAGCCGAACCGCTCATCATCCGAATAGAAAAAGTCAAAGACGGATGTCTTGTACAGGTAGGACGGCAGGAAACTATTCAGGTCAGAAACTCGACCATAGAAAACGATTTAGCGCTTTTACTTGATTCATTAAAAATAAGCCTGTCAGCTCAAAAAAGATACGCGTCGGATCCCGTCGAAATTATTTGTGCACCGGGTGTCAAATGGGATTATGTCGCCAAGATATATAATACGCTGTATGGAGCCGGTCTGACCGATATCACCTTTCAGATGACGGAGCAGTCTCAAGATGATTCCCTCGAGTAGGCGTTTATTAACCATTCGAGCCGTTTTTTTTCTTTTTGTTCTTTCCCTTCTTTTCTATTCACAATCTGCCGCAATGGTTCGTTTCGAAGATGTAAACAACCTGGCTGATCATACAAAACGTGTCATAGACACTTTTTACAGGGACAGTTTTCTTCCCCGAATGCAGTATGAATACAGCGGCGAATTTATTTCTTCAGAACACAGAGAAAAGCTAAAGGAAACAGCTGAGGGTGCAAGTAACAGACTTTCACAGATTTTATCAAAGCAGGAAGTGTTAAAAAAACAGATAGAGGAATATGAAGGCGAAGACTGGGACGAGCTGTATGGAAAAACCGGTCTCTGGAGGAAGTTATCATGGGATATTTATACAACGAAATTAGCCCGATGCCGTAACGATTACTTTGTTGCCTTGGCACTTGAGGGGACTGCACAAACCGATTTACTTAAGCAGTTGGTTGAAAAAACAGAGATGATTGACTCGGATTTTAATACCGCCGATTCCAAAATGCTGAAAGCAAAAGTTTACGCGGCATTGTCTAAGAAAGAGCCGGATTACAGGGAGCTTGCATTCAAAGAACTTGAACTGTTTATGATATTTTCTGATGTCGAACACCCTGTCAGCGCTGCCATTATAAAACTAAACATGATGGATGATATCGATTCCGAACAGATAAACATGCTGATTAACATCCTTTCCCAAAACAGGGATAAGCGTTATTTGGAACTGGTTCTTTCAGTCGCTTTCTTACAGAGAAGACATAACCCAAAAGGACTTGACAAAATACTTGAATTGTTTCCTGAAATCGAGAGTCTCATAAGCACTCTTAGTCTGAATGACTTATCGGTACAGTATCAGCAGAATCGGTTGAGCCTGGATGAACTGCAGCAAAAAAGTATTCTGGAAATTGAATTAGCGGCACAGACTGCATGGGAAGCCGGTGCCAAAGAATATCGAAACCTCTTTGAACATATTTTGAAGGTTGATAAATTTTATACGCCGTTAGTTACTTATGCGGCTGCGGCTTCCGTCGTCGATTCCTCACCGTCGTATGCGGTTGCACTTCTTATGAAAGCGGCAGATCTGCAGGAACGAACCAGTAGCACGAGATTACCTATTTCAGCACCTGACATAGCCGAGCAAGGTGCCCGACTTGCTTTTACGATATTTACTGAGGATGTAAATTATTGCGAGATTGCCATTGAAGCATTTATAAATTGTTTTGAGAGAGTGGATGATTCTTTAGATGAAGAGTTGAAGTATCAATATGCTGTTCTCTTAAGAGAATGCGGACGAGCTGAAGAGGGGAAAAAACTCTTAATGGAAATTGCTGACGGTAAGCAAAGCCAATGGCGGGACAAGGCTGTCATTGAACTGGCGGTGGATGCTATTAGAGAGAAAAAATATCAAACGATCGAACAGCAAGAAGAACTGCTCAGCCAAGTTATTGTCGTTCTCAATAAAGAGCAGAGTGAAAATTTTTGCGATTATGCGGAGTATGTTTTAATCCTTTTAGAGTTCATAACAGAGCATTTAGAAGAAGTTGAGATTCAGGTAAAAGATTTTTCTTTATTTCTGAGCCATCTCTTGGGATGCGCGGAGTTCTGTTATGGTTGTTTAGAAGATTCCGAAAAGTACAGTGCCGGATTGTTATGGGGTGAGTTGCTGGCCTTCACAAGCTCAACCCAGACAGAAAAATTTTATGAGCTTGAACGGTTTCTCCACTCGGAAGCAGTAAATGCACAAGCAGGTGAATTAGATGAGCTGCGTTATATGGCAAGAATGTCGATGGCTAAGGGCCTATTTTCAGAATCAGCGAAGAAATGGGCGCGAATTTGTACTATTCGAAAAGATGACGCTCCTCTCGAAGACCAAAAAAGCTGGAAATGGTGGCGGGCCAAATATTATGAGTTATATTGCTGCCTGCATATCGCCGAGTTTGACAAAAACGACCTTATGCATACCATTGATATTTTGGAAGCTGCGTACTCAGATATTCCACATCTATGGGCTGAAAAGCTCAATTCTCTAAAAAATCAATCTCAGCAACCCCGATAACCGATGTAAATCCTTGTCCAAGCAGTCATTATGCACTATAATATTTTAATACAAAAACCTCAAAAACAACGGGAAGCAAAATATGGATAAAGACAATGAAAAACAGAAAGCAGTTTGCAGCTTTTGCGGCCGACCAGGCAACCTGGATGATATGTTCATCGAAGGACCCAACGAAGTCTTCATATGTCCCGACTGCGTTCAGTTATGTCATAATGTAATCCAGGAAAACCGAAGACGGTTTACCAAGCCTACACTTACCATAGATGAGATACCGGCTCCGAAGGAAATCAAGGAATACCTGGACCAGTACGTTATCGGCCAGGAATATGCCAAGAAGTATCTCTCCGTGGCCGTTTATAATCACTACAAGCGTCTTGTACATACCGACAGCGATGACAGTGAAGTTGAAATAGACAAATCGAATGTTCTGTTAATCGGCCCGACCGGCTGTGGAAAAACGCTGCTCGCCCGCACCCTTGCCAGAAAACTGCATGTGCCCTTTGCCATCTGTGATGCCACAACGGTCACAGAAGCGGGATATGTGGGAGAAGACGTTGAGAATTTCCTGCTTCGGCTGGTGCAGGCAGCTGACGGTGACATTGAAGCTGCCCAGAGGGGCATTGTCTATATCGATGAAATAGACAAAATCGGAAAGACGAGCCAGAACGTGTCCATCACCCGTGATGTATCCGGCGAGGGGGTGCAGCAGGCACTATTGAAAATGCTTGAAGGGACGATTGCCAACATACCGCCTCAGGGAGGCAGAAAACATCCGGAACAGTCGTATATACAACTTGATACCAGCCAGATACTTTTTATCTGCGGCGGTACGTTTGTCGGTCTTGAGAACATTGTCAAAAAACGCCTTGGAAAAAAGATGATTGGTTTTGATTCGGAACTAAGCGCCCAGGCGGATGCAAAGACCGAATACAGCGACCTCATTCAGCAGGTCATTCCTGAAGATATCATTGAATATGGAATGATCCCGGAGATGGTCGGCCGACTGCCGGTCATCACTACTTTGTCGGCTTTGGATGAAGAAGCACTTATCGATATCCTGACAAAACCGAAAAACGCCCTTGTTAAACAATACCAGAAATTGTTCCAGATGGAGAATGCCGAGCTTGAATTTACCCATGAGTCCCTTCACGCCTTGGCCAAGAAGGCACTTGAGCGGGACACGGGTGCAAGAGCGCTTCGCGCGATTACCGAAAAACTGATGATTGATCTGGTGTACCAATTACCCGAAGAAGCCAAACCCGTTAAGTATACAATCACAAAAGATATTGTTGAGGGTAAAGTCGACCTGTTGGAAGCAAAAAAGGAATCGGCATAACACCATTTTTATATCTATGATATCAGCCTGCTATTCATTGCTGCTTTTTTCCTTCAGCGCAGAAAGTTTAATATCCGTTGCGATGCTTTGGGCAATTCCCGCAAGGGCATATTGAGCATGGTCAAAACATACATCCTTATCAATTCGCAACGTAACTGTTCGTTGCTCGCCCGGTAAGCTTTTTAATTTTTTATTCAACAAATCTACCATATTTGTTATCAGCAGGTCGGTGTTGGAGGTTTTAATTTGTTCTGCGTCCACGGCGAAAACAGGTTTATTATCAGAGGAGTTTACCACGGTCAGGGTGGTCACATTTGATTTTTCTTCGGTATCGTTTTGGGCAAACTCACAGAGGTCCGGCACATTAACGGGAAAATTTTCAGCTTCAATGAACTGACAGACAACCAAAAAGAACAATATCAATAAAAAGACAATATCAATGACAGGCGTCAGATTGAACGTACCTGTGTCAGGATGTCCGTGACGTTGTGCGATTTCCTTTAGAAACATCGTTTTTTTCTACGATTTCAACGAAAATGTCTCGGTTGATTTTTTATGTGTTTTACCTGTGACCGATATAACATTTTGCTGAACTGATTTATGAGGTTTGTCCTTTTTGTGCTCAGTTTTTTTCAGGCTCCGGCGAATATGAGGTATGAGTTCTTCAACGTCGGAAGCGGCATCGCTGGCGAGAGTTTCGATTCTGTTTCGAAAAATTCCGTAAATCGCAAGAGCTGGTATGGCAATAAACAATCCCCAGAAGGTTGTCACCAGTGCGATGGATATCCCCTGGGCCAGTTGAGCCGGCTGCGGCTGACCTCCAGAGGTGACGATGGCGTTAAAGAGCTTGATCATACCAAAGACGGTGCCGAATAATCCAACCATGGGCGAAACATTTCCGATGAGATTTGCCCACTCTATTTTCCTCATTAGTGACCATGAATGCTCCTGAAGAGATTCGGTGAGTGTATTGCGCATCCTCAACAAGTCGTCTTTGCCTTGTCGGGCGGCTTTGACTACGGCTATACTAGCAAGGTCCCGGTTATCACCAATCTTTTCTTCCAGCTCCGGTAAGCCGGCTTCGTTAATAGCGTGGATAATGCTGTCTTTGATGCCGGATGGGAGAAGACGCTTTCGCCGAATGGTAAGACTGTATTCTACAGCCAGGTAAACGGTTATAAGAGACAGCGGAAGCAGAACAAACCAGACAATCGGCCCGCCCGAAATGAAGAATTGTTCGAAGAAGGTGGGTGCTTGAGAAACCTCTGTAGTCTGTGAAGTAAACTCTCCCTTCATAGCGGTTATTATCACTGCGAATATGATGGAAAGAACAAGAAAAAGAAAGATACCTTTAAATATAACGCGATTAATCATAATTTCTCTCTTTACATAAAAAACTCATTTGTATTCTGAATTTTTAATGTTCTGATGTTGTTATCATAACAAACTCACCGCCGCTTAAAGCAGCGACGCTCTGAAGAATAATGCGGTCCTGCTCAGTCGGCGAATAACCGATGACATTGATTTTTGAATCGGGTGCATAGTTTTTTATAAGTTTACGGATTTTTAGGTTCAGATTTCCATCTTTACGTTTTGTAAGCTCGAACCCGTCAGTCAAGAAATAAAACACCGACGCCGGCCGGCTGGCATTATCCACAATTGTCATAGCACGTTCGAGTGCGCTATAGGCATTCGTTCGCCCACCCGCCCGGATATTGTTAATAAAGTTGTATGCAAGTTCTTTGTTTTTTTCTGTGGCGCGGATGAGTTTTCCATGACCCGATTCAAAAAGCGTATTATCGCCGAAGAAAATAATGTAAAAGTACTGGTCGGCAAGGAGGTTGTCGATTGAATCCTTGAGCTGCGATTTTACCCGTCCCATCAGTCCCTGCATGCTGCCGGAGCAGTCAACCACATAGCAGATTTTACGTTCGTAGGTGCTACTTCCAAAGAATTGGACCTCGCCGAGGACCAGGCGGCTTTTAACCGCCTCATAGTCCGGTATGTTTTGAGTGGATGAATTTAGAGAAAAACTTTCAAGTTTTTTGGATCTCTTTATGAAACGAGTGCTTTTGCTGAAAACATCCTCTTTTTTTTGAGTCTTTAATCCCTGAGATGGTTTTTTGACTTTCGGTTTTGGAATTATCGTATCTTGATGAAGCAGCGTTTTGACACGGCTGACCTTGGCAGTGGGGATATGATTACCTGACATTGCACTTGATGGATTGGACAAGCGAATAAGTCCAAAGACCGCCAGAATCGACAGATGCACAACAAGAGAAACCATCCAGGCCCAAAACGTTACGCTTCCTGCTCGTTTTTTGAGAACCTTCCTTTGGTTCCCTACCACAGTTCACTCCTTTTTAATTTATGACCCTGACCTTTGAAACGCCTTCTTCCAGTAGCTTGTATACCAAAATCACATTGCCGTTATGCAGACGAATGCATCCCTGTGAGCTTCTGGTCCCGATAGAGTTTGGGTCTTTCGTTCCGTGAATCGCAAATCCCTGACGTCCCAATGCATCTCCGTCCAATCCATCGAGGGCTATCCATCTGGAACCCAACGGGTAATCGGGGTCATCGGGTTCATAGGTTCTGCCGCTGAGAGGATCTGTCCAGCGCGGCTTTATTAGTTTTCCGCCTTGCTGGACTACCCACAGGCCCGTCGGAGTTTCCATGTCTTCTTTTCCCAGTCCTACTTCAAAACTTTTCACATAGGTATCCTGAAGATAGAGGTCTAAGATAAAATCTGAGCGGTCTACAATAACATGGAAGGGTCCGTGCACAATTTTAATAACCTGGCCGGCCTGTAATTTTGAGGGGTCTGAAATTTTATTGATTTCCATAAGGGCTTCGTAAGGAACGTTGAAGAGCCGGCCGATATTTCTTAACTGCTCGCCGGGCTCTACCTTGTAGGTTCCGCAAAGTTTGTCCTGCGGAAAGATCGTTCTGCTGAAAAGCCATTTATCAGAAAGCTCGGCAAGTTTTCGTTTGATGGTATTCTGCTGCTTCTTATTTGTCGTCATTTGTAACGCATCGTTTAGTATTTGCCTGGCTTCTATTATTCTATCGGGATTGTTGTTGAGAATAGTCATGGCCTCATCGATAAGGTCCGTCGTTTGCGGATTCGGCGGCAAATTCGGTTCAGGGGCAAGCGAGGATGTTATTAGTGTATTGGAAGTGTCCGGAATTCTTTGTTCTTCAGGCATCATAGATAGCTTTTCCGTTTCAGGTTCTTCTAACGTCGGCTGTTGTTTGATGTCGACTTTCGTTGTATCGGTTACAGATAAATTTGTTGTCTTTTCCGGGCCGTTTTCAAAGGGATTATAGTCAAATAATACAGCTACCACTACAATAGAAGCGGCTAAAACAATTAACACAGGCAGCCATTGTTTCAATGGATTATTATTTCTGTTATTAGTAGATTTTGCCACTTTATTACCCTTTCTTATCATTAAAGTATAATATTTGTTCGTCTGTTATCAATATGTCCATCGGCTGGTCATCTTGCGTAACCGGCAGTTCGTCAACGACTTGTTCACTGAAACCAAAGCCGCATCGTTGGGCACGAAGCTCCTGGTGGGCGAAGAAACGGTCATAATACGCTCCTCCGCGACCCAACCGGTTACCTTTTGTATCAAATCCCAGTGCCGGTGTGACGACCACGTCAATGTCAGAAAAGGGAACCGGTATACCTTTTATCGGATTCCTTAGTCCGGAAACTTCAAAGGAAAAATCCGCTTCAAGCGAATTAATCTGAACAGGAAGCATATGCTTATCTTCCCAGATTATCTTAGGCACCGCAACGGTTTTACCAAGCTGCCACGCCTTCAATATCGCCTCAGAAGGGTCAGCTTCATAGGGTATTGATAAATACATCATAACCACCGACGCGTCCTGAAAACATTTCGAGGACATCAGTTTTTGACATGCCCTGCTGCTCTTTTGAATCCGCTCGTTTTCTTTCATTTTCTGCAGTAAGGCAGATAGTTCAGAACGCCATCGTTTTTTTTCCATCTAACACCCTTATTTTGTTTTACCATCACCCTTCATAGTTTGTACCAATCTTTCAAGCTTTTGTAAATACTGCCTGATATTTTTTTCATACCCTCGCTGTGTAGGATTGTAATATTTCTGTTTAAACTCCTTCGATAAGTACTGCTGCGGCACAAAAGCTTCCTCGAAATTATGTGGATACTTGTAATCTTTGCCATATCCCATCTTTTTGGCCCCCTGATAGTGGCTGTCCTTGAGATGCTCTGGAACAGCAATAACAGGCCTGGAATTGATGTCCGAGACGGCATTCCATATCGCTTTGGCACAGGCGTTGGATTTGGGTGCACAAGCGACATAGATGGCGGCCTGGGCCAAAGACAGTTGAGCCTCCGGCAGGCCGACGAATTCGGATATCTGCACTGCAGCCGCCGCCAACACGGTCGCCATGGGGTCAGCGTTGCCCACATCTTCGGCAGCGCAAACCGCTATTCTACGGGCTATAAATCGGCTTTCTTCGCCGCCGGCTATCATTCTGGCAAGCCAATAAATGGTCGCATCGGGGTCACTTCCGCGCATGCTTTTCTGAAATGCGCTGGCCAAATCATAGTGTGTATCGCCTGTACCGTCATATACAATCGCTTTCCGCTGGATAGACTCCTTTGCCACGGACAGGTCAAACTTGATTGTGTCATTCTTTTCTTCCGCAGCCTGAGATAACACTCCCACTTCCAATGCCGTCAAGGCCCTGCGAGCATCACCATCACTGGCAACCGCCAAAAAACGAAGGGTCTTTTCATCGATGTCGATATCATATTTACCAAGCCCTCTATCTTTATCCTTAATCGCTCTTCGCAATATCTGAAGAATATCCTGTTCATCAAGTAATTCAAAGCGGAATATCGTGCTTCGGCTTATAAGAGGGGAATTCACCGAGAAAAAAGGATTTTCTGTGGTAGCGCCGATAAGGATAATCACGCCGGTCTCGACGTCATCTAAAAGTACATCCTGCTGGGCACGGTTAAACCGGTGAATCTCATCAATAAAAAGGACCGTCCGTCTGCTGTCGGCTGTGATTCTGTCATGCGAGCGGGCTATCGTTTCGCGGAGATCCTTTACTGTCGCAGAGGGGGCACTGAGATATACAAATTCCGCTTTTGTATGATTTGCTATAACGGCTGCAAGGGAGGTCTTGCCGACTCCCGGAGGTCCGAAAAAGATTAAACTTGACAGTGAATCCGCTTTCAGCATTCTTGCCAGTAATTTCCCAGGTCCAAGAAAGTGCGTTTGTCCCACGAATTCATCCAGTGTTCTCGGCCTCATCCGTGCTGCTAAAGGGGCCGCTTTAGCCAAATTGGCAGCTTCTGAATTGCTAAAGAGAGTTTTATTAGACTTCTTTTTGTGCATAGTTGCTTAATTATAAACCAGAAAAGCAAGGTATCGAAGTTTATTTTACACGCTTTTGATATACATTATAGGACATAAAAATAAAAAAATTGTCTTTTTTTAATTTCGCTTAAGCCTTTATGACGATTAAATTGCTAAAGTTCGCAGGGGAAGAGTTTATTATAGGTGATGTATAGGTAGCCGAAATTAAAAGAAAGTTGGTAGATTTTAGGAGCAAGGAAATGAAGAAAAATGCGATTTTATTGTGTACCCTGTTTATGCTTTGTCTTGGAACAGGAGTACAAGCACAAGAAGGCGAATTGCATGGCGCTGTAGGAACAATATATAATACGAAGTATGTGTGGCGCGGCTTCGCGATTTTCCAAGGCAGAGGTGGAATTCACCCCTTTATCAACCTGGACCTGTATGGTACGGGATTCGGAATCAATGCTACGGCCAATATGCCTCTGTCAGGCGGAAATGTCAATGGTGAACGCTGGGATTATAACCTGTATTACCGGAATGCTTTGCTTGCAGGCGAACAGTGGCAAACAGACTACATGCTTTCCTATATTTACTATGATTACCCGGACAATCCATCTAAAGGAAGCCTTACTGCGCCTAATGCATCGCTGCAGGAAGTCAATTTAATGCTTTCCTGGCCAAACGCTTGCACAGCAGGCTTTATTCCTCGCTATGTTTTAGTTAAACTCTGGCCCTCGGAAAGCGATTCGTTTTCCGGAACCAATTCCCCTATGGGAGGCACCGCTTCGGGTTGGGCTCATATCTTCATGATTGACTATCCTATGCCGATTATGTGCCCTTTAACCAATGAAGAGAGAATTTTAAATTGGCACTCGGAGTTGATTTATAATGATGGAGTCGGCCCGGCCGGTCAAAATGTAGACAATGATTGGACAAATGCTGTATTTGGTGTATCAACAGATATGGATCTAATGGAAAACACGATTTTCACGCCCGGGATTTATTACCAGATAACGATGGACCAGTCAGTCAATGGCGACAGAGATAATTATCTATGGGGCGGCTTTACGATTAAGCATCTGTTCTAAGCTGATGCAGCATTATATAAGATATAAGTAAAAGAGGCCGGTAATGCTTACCGGCCTCTTTTTATATGTCAAAATTTTTACTTTACTCTCGCTAATACAAATTCGGCGGTTTTTATCAAAGCCTGTTTGAATTTGCCTTCTTCAAAATGTTTTAACGAGTCAGTTGCTTTAGAAGTAAATTTCTTTGCCTTGTCTCGTGTATATTCCAGGCTACCGTTTTTTTCCAACATCTGTAATATGTTTAGTTTGTTTTTTAGCGGATTGTTTAGTCTTTCAACAAGTTTGTTGCTTTCGTCATCATTTAATGCTTTTAGTAAATGTATCACAGGCAAGGTTGGCTTTCGTGCTTCTGCATCGCTGCCCAGTGTTTTTCCGGCCTCGCTTTCGCTGCCGGTGATATCGAGCAAATCATCAGTGATTTGAAATGCTATGCCAAGATTCAAGCCGTAGTTTGTCAAAGAGTTGTTCTTTTTTTTATCTGCATCGCTCAGCATGGCGCCCAGTTTACATGCCATGCTAAAAAGTGACGCACTTTTGTCTGTGATAATATCAATGTACTCAATCTCGTTCAATTTCCAGTTTCGTTTTTGAATTATCTGTCTTAACTCACCTTCGCAGACTCGTGATGTCCCCGCGGAAATGACCTGTACCACCTCCGACGGTAATTGAGCGCACATTCCAAAGACTCTGCTGAGTAAAAAATCTCCCAGCAAGACCGCCGATTCATTGCCCCAGATAGCGTTTATCGTAGGTGCGCCGCGACGTGTCTTACCCTCATCAATAACGTCATCATGAAGCAGGGTGGCGTTATGTATGAGTTCTATGACAGCGGCGACATCTATGTGTGAGTCGCTAAGCTTTCCGCAGGCTGCGCCTGAGAGTAGCACCAGAGCGGGCCTGAGCATCTTGCCGTGATAAGAGCCTGTATACTGAAGCAGTTCATTGACTCCAACTTTATCGGGACATGAGTTTATTTGCTTAGCCAGTAATTTTTTAACACGGGATAAGTCTTTATCAATACACTTGAATATCCCGGATGTATCGATGTTAGCGGGTATCTGCATAATCAAATCAGGTCTAAAACACCCCCTGTTTTTTGGCGTACCGATTCATCTTTCCCGGCCTTTCCCATGAGCATATTCGAAGAATCTATCCCTCAATAATTTTGTAACGGGTCCCGGCTTGCCATCGCCGATGGTTCTGTTGTCAATCTCGACAATGCCAATGACTTCGGCCGCTGTGCCGGTCAGAAAAAACTCATCCGCAACATACAGGTCAAACCTCGTGAGATTCATCTCGATAACTTCAAGGCCCTCCTTTTTAGCAAGGTTAATCACAACCGTTCGGGTGATACCGGGCAAAGACCCTGCTTGAACGGGCGGAGTATAGATAATATTGTTCCTGACGATGAAAACGTTGTCGCCGGTGGCTTCGGCAACAAAACCTTCGTGGTTATACATAATCGCTTCAGGAACATTGTAATCCAGGGCCTCAATTTTAGCGAGGATGTTGTTCAGATAGTTTAAGCTCTTAACCTGTGGAGGTATGGCCAGGGGATGATTGCGAACCGTTGTCGCGCTGATTATCTTCATCCCTTTTTCATAAAGCTCTTCGGGATAAAGCTGTATGTTATCCGCTATGATAAAGATGGTGGAATTTTCACAAATAAAAGGGTTCAAACCCAGGGTTCCAATGCCGCGTGTAACAACCATTCGAATATAACCGTCAATAACGTTATTTGCTTCGACTGTTCTTTTTGTCGCCTCGACAATTTCATCCGGACTCATGAAAATATTGAGGCGAATTGCTCTGGCTGACTCGTACAGGCGCTTGATATGCGCCTCGAACTCAAAGATTTTACCGTTGTAGACGCGGATACCCTCGAAGACACCATCGCCGTATAGCACTCCGTGATCAAAGACTGATATTTTAGCTTCGGATTCATCGACAAGTCTATCGTTAACCCAAACTTTCATATGTGTATCTCCGGTCTGTCATCATCAATAATGATACGCTATGCACTTTCTTTAATTTTTCCATCTTCAAGAATTACAATGCGGCCTGCTCTTTTCGCTACCCTTTCATCATGGGTCACCATCACGATGGTCTGTCCTGATTGATTTAATTCTTCAAAGACCTCTAAGATACCATTTCCTGTCTCAGAGTCAAGGTTTCCTGTGGGCTCATCAGCCAAAAGCAACTGCGGCTGGTTCATTAGGGCTCTGGCTATCGCCACTCGCTGCCTTTCTCCGCCGGATAACTGGTAGGCTTTATGGTTCATCCTTTCGGCTAATTTGAACCGCTCAAGAAGCTCTTTTGCACGTTTTTTTGCCACTTTTTTTCCACCCAACCACCCAACAAGCCCTTTGGATATCATTGCAGGCAGATAGACATTCTCCAGTACGTTTAGTTCATCCAGAAGATGGTAAAACTGGAAAACAAATCCAACCATTTTGTTACGGAACCTATTCAACTCTCGCTCGTTGAAGTTATCCAAGTTTCGGCCGTCAAAAACAACTTTCCCCTTATTCGGCTTGTCTAAGGCTCCGAGAATATGCATTAGGGTACTCTTGCCGCTGCCGGAGGCGCCAACCACCGCTACAAATTCTCCTTTCTTTACAGCGATGTCGACCCCTTTGAGCACCTGAACGCGGGTAATACCCATTTGATAAGATTTAAATACTTTTTCAGACTTGATTAGGTATTCATCACGGCTCATAACCGGCTCACCTGTAATGCATCAATCGGATTTAATTTCGAACCTTTCCAGCTCGGCAGTAATGCACCGACCAGGCAGGCTATGATTGCACTCATAATTATAACTGTCAGTGTCCTAATCTCTACGTTATTTGGGATATCCTCTATAGCATATATGGTTCGGTCCCACAATTGAAAATCAAAATGTTCGAAAAGCCAGGATTCAATTTCATTAATTTTGCTCAAGAATAACCAGCCGAAGAAAGCCCCCACTAAAGACGCTGATAAACCCATCACAAAGGCAAAAAAACTAAATAAATGAATGACGTTTGTTTTTGATACCCCGATGCTTCTTAAGACGCCTATATCCTTGCTTTTGTGGGAGATAATCATATAGAAGACAACAAATACGATGAATACGGTTGTCAGCCCGACAAGAATAAACATCAATGTCATCATAACCTGTTCCTTTTCCATGGCCGCAATATAACTTCGGCGGTGTTCTCTCCAGCTTCGAACGTCGACGCCTGCAAGAAGCTCCGCTCCGGGTTTATTGCTCAACGTTTGTTTATACTCCAGCCATAATGAACGCACTTTTACGCAGCTGTCTTCAAGCTTGGTGTCCGGAGTAAACTTAACATGAATCCAGGATGCTCTTTCAATGGGGCTTTGCATACCGCAGAGCAGCTGTGCTTGGTTAAAGGGCAGGTACACGGTTGAGTTGTCTACCCGCGCAAGGCCGCTGTGTGAATTGTCACTATAATAAAATGTCTTGGTATTAACCAGGCCCAGGCCAGCCTTCGCCAGTGCGCCTTTGGGTGTCAAGGGGAAAACACTGATCGATAAGCCAAGTTCGAAAGGCCTCTCAAATTGACGATAGTTCCCTCTTTCATCGCGCTCCAGTACAAGGTCTATTCCCGGTACGCAGCCGGGAAGATTGGGTTCATAGGGTGGAACAAAAGCGTTGGATACATTATCACGATGGTAAAATAATGATTCCTTAAATGCCGTGGTTCGGCTGTGTTTGACCGGGTCAATCCCGAGCAGTTCAACACCCTGGTTTAAATCGCTGTAACGAGGGCTTAACAATCCGTAATTTTTGATGACCGGTGATACAGCCTCAACGAAATTCTGATTTTCAAGGATGTTTATAAACTCTTCATAATAGGGGAATCCCACCAATGATTCGGTGCCGATCACACAGTCGCCGATGAAGTTGTGGTTTTTCTGCTTGAAGTCTGTTACAAGCCCTCTCAGCACCGTCATAACGATAACCACGATGAAAACACACAGTGCCACAGCTAAAAACGCTAAATAGCTGATGCGTCTTTTATACATATACCGCAATGAAAGAATGAATTTATACATCTGCTATTCGTATCTTAAAATATTTACGGGTTTTGTTTTAGCCGCCACGATGGCCGGCAGCAGGGCACCCAAGGCTGCCGCCAAGACAGCAAAAAGTATAATCTGCAAAGCCAGGCTCCAGTCTATCTGGTTCGGTATTTTGCTGAACATATAAACGCTGCTCTTCCAGAGCTTTAGACCCAACAGTGAGCTTATCCACTTTTCTATTGTGTTGATATTTCTTGTGATTATATAGGCAAAGACCACCCCGACCACTGAACCCAGAACACCTACAAAACAGCCGAGACCTACAAAAACTGACAGCACCGAGACGTTTGATGTTCCGCAGCTTTTTATGATTGCGATATCCTTTTGACGTGTGTCCACAATCATATAGAAAATACAGAATATCAACACAACTACACCCAGGCTGACAACGCCGAATATCAGCATCAAAAGTCCCATCTGTTTATATAGTTCGACAACGAAGTTTTTCTGCAGTTCTTTTGCGGTGATAATCGTCGTTTGGTGTATCAGTGACTGATCCCAGCCGAGCCGAGTTTGGGCGAAGTCTTCCCATACACCTCTTATCTGAGCCAAAGCTGTTGCCTCGTCCGCATTTTCGGAAAGCTTTATTTGCAGTTGGTCGGTGACAGGACTTTCTTGTTCAGGGTATAAGAGCTTCTGAAGCTGCTCGATGGGCACATATACAAACCTTTTATCGAGGTCATAGACCCCGGTGAAGACAACATTCTGTATAACGAGTTGAAGTGTCTTTCGAGTTATCTTGGGGCTTGTCTGGTCATCGGTAGATTGCTGCCGTGAAACTGTTCCGGTTGTAAGAATGATGGTGCTGCCTATCATTTTTCTGACGGCGTCCATGTCATATTCATCTGTTTTCTCATCCGGCTCGGAAAGGACGGCAATCCCAACAAGTGCATTGACTGCTGTCTCATAGGTCGAAGATTCAAAAAGCGAAGATTCCTGACTAATCAAAGACTCTTTGAACCTTGCTACCCGAGAACGGCTGACAGGGTCTATCCCCCATATATCTACGGGCCGAACATTCCCGTTGTCGAGATGCACCAGGCCTCGAGCGGACAATACCGGCGTAGCACTGTCTACGGCGTTTGTCTGTTCCAGACGATGTATAAAATGAGGGTAGTTTGTAAACCGGGCCGGTGGAAAAACAACGACATCCCCAATGGCTTCAACAGCGCTGCGTTCAAATACTTCGATAAAACCTGCGAACAGGCTGGAAACCACAATTAACAGGGCTACGGAAAGGGCCACCGCGACGACGCTCAGCAGTACAATCTTTCTTTTGCGCAGATATCTCAGTGTAAGAAAAAGTTTTAACATAATGTCGGCTCATATTTTTTAGCGGGGCTTAGGTATTAGCCGCTATTCTTTAGGTTTCAGCAGCGGAAACAGCACAACATCACGAATACTCGAGGCTCCGGTAAGAACCATGATAAGCCGGTCTATCCCGATGCCCATCCCACCCGCGGGCGGCATGGCGTATTTCAAGGCCGTAATGAAATCTTCGTCCATCGTCGCCATCGTGTCTTCCTGGCCGCGGAGCTGAATACGGAAGTTTTCCTCCTGCACAGCCGGGTCATTCAATTCCGTATATGCATTCGCTAATTCCATCTTCCCGATATACAACTCGAATCTCTCGGCGTAACGCGGGTCATCTTTTTTTCGTTTGGTCAACGGGCACAACGGGGCCGGATAGTCGAGGACAAATGTCGGATTGATAAGGTTTTCTTCGACCGTGGCTTCAAACACTTCATTGATAACAACAGTGTCATCCATTGTGGATTCATTGATGTCCAGCGTCCTGGCTTTCTCTCTTATGGACTGGATATCTGAAATGTCACACCCGCTAAATTCCTTGAGCAGTTCAGCGTATGTCGCTCGTCGCCACGGCTTAGAGTAATTTATGTTCATACCGTTGAACTCGCTCTTCCGGCTGTCACAGTAGTTTTCGATGCAGGAATAAATCAACTCCTCCGCCAAATCCATCATTACATTGTAGTCTGCGTACGCCTGGTAAAGCTCAAGCATCGTAAATTCCGGGTTATGCTGGCGGCTGAGACCCTCATTCCTGAAATTTCGGTTAATTTCGAAGACCTTCTCCATGCCTCCAACAAGCAGTCTCTTGAGAAACAGTTCCGGTGCTATCCGCAGAAACAAATCCATGTCCAGGCTGTTATGATGCGTTATAAAGGGTTTTGCGGCGGCACCTCCCGCAACGGCCTGCATCATCGGTGTTTCCACCTCAAGGAAACCCTTGTTTTTTAGAAAATCCCTTATCGTGGAGATTATAGTGCTTCGTTTTATGAACCGCTCCATCTCTTCGGGATTTGCCCACAAGTCCACGTATCTTTGTCGATATCGCTGATCGACATCCGCCAGACCGTGGAATTTTTCCGGCGGCTGACATAAGCACTTGCTGAGAAACGTAACCTTATCTGCCCATATTGTGATTTCGCCGGTCCTGGTTTTACCGAGTTTTCCCTCTGCTCCGATGATGTCTCCCAACTCGAACAACTTTGCTGCCTGCCATTGTTCACCGAGCAATTTCTTACTTAAACCCACCTGTATCGTCCCGCTCCAGTCGCGAAGTGTAAGGAAAATCAATTTGCCGATATCTCTAAACAGGACGATGCGTCCAGCGCAGCAGGCGCGCTGGCTATCGTCATTTTCTTTAAATCTGCTTTTGATGCTGTCAGATGCTTCCGTATTGTCATACCTGCTTCCGTAAGGGTGAACACCCAGTTCGATTAATCGTGCTAATTTCTCCTTCCTCTGTTTCTCGAATCTGCTGATTTCTTCTGTTTTTGCCAAATCTGCCGCCTCTGCAGTAATGTGGAATTCTTCTAATTCAGCGCGAGGGCATTTGCCTGAATCAACTGAGTTTTCACAACCAAAAGACCTATCGCCAACTGCGGGTCAGCGGCCAGCGTATCTTCAAGGGTATGTTTGGTCGTTGATTCATCTTCATGGTCTGCCTTAACAAGAACATCGTTACCCCTTTGTATTTCGAGCATATTTCTAAGCTCTTCTACCGTTAACTTAACCTCTACATCAGGAGAAATGCCCCAATCCTTTCTGCCCTCTCTTTTTACAGTTTCCCGGTTTTCGACCCTATCACCGGAAGGCAAATGATAATAGGCCATCGTATATTTCAATTGCGCTCCTCCCTCGGGATAGCTTGTTATTCCCTGCACGCTGCCTTTGCCGTGTGTCCGCTCTCCAACAAGGATTGCTCTCTTGTGCATCGGGTCCTGAAGTGCGCCGGCAACGATTTCTGAGGCACTTGCAGAAACAGAATTAATAAGCACCGCAAGGGGATAATCAGGATGTGTATTTTCGGCCTCTGCAGAGGCATAGGTCCACATTCCATACCTGGGTCTTGTGCTCACAATTAACCCTTTACCGATAAACTTATCGGCAACGTCAATCGCACTGGTGAGAAGCCCGCCGGTATTGGAGCGCAAATCCAAGATCAAACCTTTTAAGCCCTCTTTCTCTAATTCATCCAGCACCTCTTCTAAGTCATCGGCGGTTTTCTCTGAAAAACTTGTTAGACGAATATAACCGATTTTCTGACGTTCGTCCAGAAAGTGAAGCCATTCGCCCTGCTTTGTTCGCTTCCATCCTCGGATTGTTCGAACAACAATTTTATCCCTTGTTATGACAATATCGTGCGTTTCATCCTCTTTGGGATTTCTTACGGTTAAGGTAACTTCAGTTCCTGCCGGACCGGTAATGTTTCGAACGGCACAGGTTAAAGACATATTCTTGGTTGATAAACCGTCGACTGCTTCAATGATATCTCCGGCATCTAAACCTGAACGATAAGCCGGGGTATCGGGTAGCAGGCTTGATACCGTTAGCCAGCCTTTTTGTTTCGATATCTCGATGCCTATGCCGGTAAATTCATTGGTCATGAGTTTTTCGAAATCTTCTTTTTGTTTCGGCCAAATCATCACCGTATAAGGGTCAAGAACTGACAGCGCAGCCTCTGAGAATTGAGCGATTAGAATGTTTTCCGGGAACTGGGCGGTCGATTTGTTTATTGATAAAACCTTGTCAAAGAAATCAAGGAATTTATCTTTACTAATCCCGGTCGTTAGGGCATTGACTTCATCAAGTAAACCGTCCATAGTTACAAACCAGGTAGTGAGTTTCTTCTGGTCTGTTGGCAGGCAACCGTTTTCGACGATATCATTCACATCACCCTCTAAGTGCAGTTGTGCTATCTCCGCGAGCAGTTTGCATCGTTCTATTCCTTCGATTATCATTTCTCGATAATCAATGTTTATGCTTACGTAATTAAAATTTAAAGCTTCAATGGCACGTTCAAGCATGCTCCTTTCTACATTTCTATATCGATCCTGTGTGGTTTCACAGGGGCTGTCTCGAAACGAGGCTCTCACATTGGCTTTTTCCAGTAATTCATCCCCGTATTCTGCATATTCACTGTTGTCTTCATGGATAACACGCAGCCAATAATAGCATTCGGAGTATGCCTCCAGCCATTTTCCTTTGCGTTCGTATTCCCAAGCTTTTTCTTTGGCCTGATTAAACGTATCAACCACAAAAGGCATAGATAGCAGCTGTTTTTTCTGCTCCGTGTTTGCAAACTCGGAAGCGTCAGCTATAATGGATAGCACGGAAACCAAATCGTTCGCATCATTCACATCATTTGCGTCGGATGTACCCTCCCTGCTTTGTAACTTTTTAAGCTTATTAAGTTGCTTTCGATATGACGCTTGGCGGGATGACTCAAGCATATCCTGCAATGCTTGATATTCACTGATTACGTTTTCCAGATGAACAAGCTGGTTGCTTTGTGTGGGATTTACATCGTTACTGCCGGCCTGTTTAACTAACGAACCGGCATCTTTAAAATCCCCTTGATAGATAAGCCCGCATACCTGATCAACAATTCCACGGTTTCCATAATGGGAAGAATCGAGCTGTGCTCTTTGAGTTGACCGGTCTTGTTCTACCTTGTCAAAATCAAAAAGATCGAAAATAGATTCGCCTTGTTTGGCAATAACCGGATTACTGCATAATCCAAGAATTGCTGTCAAAAACAGGCAACTGAATAACGGGACAGAAAACCTATAAAAATTCATCAATTCACCACGTATTTTTTGTTTTTTTTGGTGCAACACAGCACTCCTTAAATTGTTTATTCTTATATACCCTGCAAGAAAGTCCTCTGTTCAAACTGCTTGTTCGCAGATGAGTAGATTAACCTTTCCTAAGATGCTTACATACATTCTTTGGCTTTTCCGGCACAGCCTAAAATATCCAATTTGTGCATAACCATATCCTTTATGGCTTCCCTGCCCGGCCCAAGATATTTACGAGGGTCGAATTCTGCGGGTTTTTCGCTGAAGACCTGTCGTATCTTGGCTGTCAAGGCCATCCGAAGGTCTGTGTCAATGTTCACTTTGCAAATTGCCATCTTGGCCGCTTTACTAATGGCATCCTCCGGAACCCCCATGGCATCGGGCATATCGCCGCCGTATTTATTGATAAGGTCTTTAAATTCCTTCAAAACACTGCTCGAGCCGTGCATCACCAATGGAAAACCGGGAAGCTTCTCAGCAATTTCTTCGATAACATCGAAAGCCAATTTTGGCTCGGTCTTGAACTTATAGGCGCCGTGACTTGTTCCGCAGGCAACTGCCAGTGAATCACATCCTGTTTTTTCAACAAATTCAACGGCCTGATTCGGATCCGTCAGATGTTTGCTGACCTCATCGGCTGAAACACCCACTACGTCTTCTTCAATGCCGCCAAGCTGGCCTAACTCAGCTTCTACAACGACTCCATGATTATGAGCATATTCCGCGACCTGCTTTGTGAGCTTTATGTTTTCTTCGAAGGGCATTTTTGAAGCGTCAATCATGACAGAGGTAAATCCATCATCTACACATTGTTTACAGAGTTCAAACGAATCTCCATGATCCAGATGCATCGCGATTGGTATATCAGGGTTTTCTGCCACTGCAACATCAATAATCGCCCTCAGGTAAGACATACTCGCATAATTGCGAGCCCCTTTGGATATCTGAAGGATTAGCGGTGCCTTTTTCTCAGCTATCGCGGAAACGATACCCTGAGTTATCTCCATATTATTCACGTTGAATGCACCGATTGCATAACCGCCTTTGTAACCCATCTCGAACATCTTCTTCGTACCCACTAAAGCCATAGTTCACTCCTTATACATAAGTGATAATATTATAGTTAATCGACTCGTTACACCTTTGAAAATAATTAATTCTTGAAACCCGTAAAATACCCATTTAAAGTGCAAATATACAGAATATTCACGAAAAATTACAGGAACGTGTCTTTTACCATTTCAGCGGCCGTTTCGTCAAGAGGTTTAGTGGGCAATTCCAGTATATCTTCTTGGACCAACCGCCAGCTCAGGAACACCTTGTGGCCAGATGCTGAAGACAATCGCCTGGTCATCCAGGGTTTCGTCTGCACTATAGGTCAAAGCGCAGAAAAGTCTGTGATATCGTCTAATGATGCTGATATCACTCCTGAGACTGGCCTCATAATCAAAATCATATTGCTGTGAGAATACCAGCGTGTATCGCGGATCAAGTTTGTAAGTGGCCGCAAACGTTAAAATATTGGAGCCGTTTTCCTCCAGGACGTCCAAGCGCTTCAAATACCGGCTTCCGATGTAATAAGTTAGATTAGGCCAGCGCATTCTTGATATCCCGATATCAAACTGCTGGACGTCACAGCTCATTGTGTCAAAATACAAATCGCTTAAAAAAGCGGTGGTATCGCTTATCCGCCAGATATAATCAGCCTCAAAATAGTTTCGCTTCGGCCCCCATACAGAAAACCGCTGCAATGACGGCATGAGGTCGCCGTTAAAGATTTCAGGAGCGGACATGTGTCGAAGAGGAACAAAAGGCTTATTCCAGATGAACCGATTCGGTCCGGGCCCGGCGTCGGTTTCACTCATTGAGTTTTTTACCCATGTGAAATCAAGATCCAATCGCATCCAGTCAACAGTTCTTTCCTTTCCCTTCGGCCCCCTTTTGGTTTGAAGACGCTGAGAAATTCCAAAGTTCAATGTATCCAGTTGCTCAACCTCGAATGCATTTTCTTCATAAAGAACCGTTGTAACGTGTGGTTCTATAATATGCCGTAATTGATTTAAATCCCATAGACGGCTTTCGATATGAGGGTAAGCTTTGTGAAACTGGGTTGCAGCCCGAACACCCAACTCCCCGACCCAGGCATGGTCTTCACCAAACTGTCCTGTGTTGCGCCCGTCGATCAATGAGCGTGTAAATCCGCTGCGGTCATCATAACCGAAGGTGCCCGCTACGAAAGGTACGAATTTGATTGTTTTATATCTCAAGGGCATATCCAGCTCCATGCGGTGAGAAATGAACGTATAGAAGTTTTCATCGATGGCGATCATATTCTCATTTCCGATTCGCTGTTGAAATCGGCCTATCTGGGTATCGCTATACAGGGTAAACATATCGTCGAAGAGTGATTCCCCCGTTCGATGGTATTCGAGGGTAGGCAGTTCTTCAAGCTGATCTTCGAAATCGTTCAGGCGTGCTTTTGTCAAGAAAGACAGGCCCCAGTTCTCTTCTATTCGCTTAAGGTGGATATATGTTTCCCGCGGAAAACCTGAATTGAATTCCTCTCTATAAAAGCTTTCCAGAAAATTCTTATCGGATATATAACTCAATCCTGTTGTCAGTTGCCAGTTATACGGTAGAAATTGTCTGTGACGCCAGTTAAATCTGCCGCGTAACTCACGAGGCGGTTCAACATCTCTCCTGGCCCTGATACGTCCCAGCCGGTCCTCACCCGAATCGTCAATAATATAGCCCTGCATATTACCGAAGTAATTTTCCCTTTTGTAATCAATCTCCGCCCCGGCTCCCAGCCCTCGCTTGCTATAGTAATCAACTGACAGCGTACTGTCCGTTCCTTCAGGTTCTCGAAGTCCTAATAAACGCGATAAGTACCATTGTGTTTCAACCGAAGTGCCCCAGGATTTATCGCTGCCAATCTGAACTCTTTTAATGGGTACATCAGGCCGCTGCAGATTGCCCCGTAATCGCGGCCAGTAAAAAACGGTCGTGTCGTAGTATTTCATTCGGACATCCCGCATATCGGCATCAAAACTTCTCTCTGAAAGGCTGTCTTCCCGTATGTCGGTGGTTGTGGTATCTGTTATGATGATGCTCGATGCATTGAGTGAAACCTGAGGTTTGTGAAACTCGCTGGTTGTGAGGGTTATGTCTTCCGCAGCGAATTTATTTCGGGCGATTTGGCGGACTTTATCCGCTCTTACATAAATAGGAATTCGTCTTTTGGCATCAAACGTCTTAATCTCAGCATTTACAGCCAGGGCCTTGCTTTGTTGAAAATCATAATACAGCTCATCGGCCCGGATTGTGCGCTGCCCTTCGGTCATAACGACATTACCGCCAAGGTAAAGTCCCTTGACGGAGTCTGCGCCTAAAGAGCTGTTGTTATTGAGGGAGTTGGATTGCCGGTCTTCAGGCTCCTCATTTATGTAATAAATAACCGCGTTATCGGCCTGCAATTCAAGCAAATTGCCCTTATCGTCTCTTTGCTGCCATATATAAAACCTGCCGATGATGGTAATCACATCATACCCGTCGGGGGTTTTGGCCGGACTTCGTTCAAAGGTAGGTGGGATTTCGGCAGCCGGAGCGATATTTATCGGGTACTTTGATTGAAACTGCGGTATAGATTCAGCTTGTCTTATTTCTTCTTTCTTTCTTGGCTTTCGAGAGGGTTTTTCGAGCAGTTCTGTAGGCAGGTCGGGTGAAACCTCTTCCGGCAGTCTCATTTGTCTTTTGCCCGCCACTGCCACGGCGGCCTGGGCCCGCATATATATGGATAGACCTCGAGGGTCTTTGATTTGCCTTGTCTGAGCCGTTACAAAGATTTCGCCCCTGATGTTAAACAGCAAGACAGCCGTATCTCCTTCATCAAAAACGACCTCTGTAATATGTGTGGTCAATTTCTCCTCGGGTTTTGTTGAACTCATGTTTCCTTCGAGGTACACTCTTGCATTATATTCGGTATATACGCGGCCGCGGGATTCTGTGGTAATGCTGCGGAGCAAGACGACGGCGTCATCGCTGGAATACTGGGCGGGGCCGGTGGTGAGTTGAAAATTATTGTTGAAGACGAGCACGTGCTCGCCGGTGGTTAGCTGGTAGCTGGTGAGGTTGTCGCCGGAGAGGTTCAGATCCTGGCCCATGAGGGTTTTGGCCTGTCTGTCGTCAATTGAGAGGCATATTGGTGCTGTTGTAAGTATAGCAAAGGCAATGACTAACGAAAGAAGCGTTTTGTTTTGCATAGTGACCTTCCGGGTATTAGAATCCTTTCATACACAGCAGAACATTTGAGAAATTATAGTGAGTTTATTTTTGAACGCCAGTAAAAAACGGCCTAAATAATACTGATAACTTGATTTATATGAAAAATATTCATAGAAAAACGGGTTTGGCATATTAAGGATACAGAAGGGAATTTTATGGGACGAAACGAGATGTCGAATTATCAGAAAAGTGTTATCTCCAGTTATTACAAGAACTTAGATGCGATTTCGCTGGAGCGGCTGCAGGGGCTGGTCAGTGAATTGTATCTGGCGGATACGGAAAAGAAGCGGCAGCAGCTTTGGGAGCGGGTGGGCAAGGCGATGAAGAACCTGGGGGTGCCTAAGTCCATAGCCGGCCATATCTTAGAGAAGAAAGATGTGGAAATTTTGGCGAAGAATCTGCAGGACTGGCTCAAGGGGAAATGATAAATTATGTGTGATAATTGATTAATAAAATCGTGATTTTTGGGCGATAAACGGGGGTTTGTGAATATGTTCACGAAGTCGGTTTTTGGGCTGAAAATGGGGGTGGTCCGGTTCGTCTTTGATGTAAGTTGTTGCTATACAGTCGGTTATGAAGAATTTGGAAGAATGGGGAAGAAAGCGTAAAACGATGGAAGATAGAAGATAGAAAATGGAAGATGGAAGAAAGAAGTTGGAAGATGGGGTGGAAAAGTTGGAAAAAGAGGGATTGGAATTGGAAGGATTTTGCGGGAAAATGGGGAAATTTACGGAAAAGTATAATATACTATAACAAAAACAGGTATAAGATATTATAACAAATCGGAGGTCAGAGGGCGGAGGACAGAGGTCAGAGGTCAGAAGTCGGAGGTCAGAAAGAATTTTCGATTTTCAAATTTCGATTTGGGATTTGGTTTTTAGACGGGGATTTAGGTGGGTTGTCACGGTTATAATTTTTGCCACAGAGGACACAGAGGTCACGGAGGGAGGACTTCCTGCCGGCGTCCGAGAACGCCTAACGGTTCAAGCTTTAAGCCGTACTCTAAGCGAGCTTATGCGTTCAGCTTTAAAAGCTTTA
>Ga0180438_10001739_pt1 | contig 37816 bp, 25 predicted proteins | sample SS_ome_12_FD_132455 | JGI IMG/M metagenome (GOLD analysis project Ga0180438, IMG submission 132455) | Hypersaline lake sediment archaeal communities from the Salton Sea, California, USA - SS_3_D_2 metaG | ecosystem: Environmental > Aquatic > Non-marine Saline and Alkaline > Hypersaline >... | reverse complement strand
TCGACCAGGAACGGGCCCTCGTAGGCAGCGGGCTTCTCCTCAAGGTAGTAGACCTCGATCTGGCCGGCCGGCTCGCCGTGCAACGCGATCGGCGCCGACTGCCGCCATGCGGTCCGGCGGTAGTTGAACGTGCGGAACTCCCGGCCCTCGAAGACGATCCGCGCGCAGGTGGCGTCGGGGTACTGCCACGCCGGCGGCAGGATGTCGGCCAACCCTTGCAGAACGCCGTCCAGCGTGATGTCGGGCTCCTCGTCGAGCCGCGAGAGGCCGAACAGGCAGTTGAGCTCCTTGACCCGCTCGCCGAGGTCGTGCGTGCGATGGCGCAGGGCCTCCTCGGTCCGCTTGTGGACCGTGACGTCCTGGGCCGTTAGCACCACGGCCGGGCCGTCTGCGTAGTCGGACAACGAGCGGAACGAGCAGACGACCCAGCGGATCGTGTTCCCCTTGGCCAGCAGGGGGTGCTCGATCTCGACGCCGGCGTCGCCCCCGAACGCCCGGGCGAAATGGCTCTCGACCTCGGCGCGGACGCTCTTGGGGACGAACCGCTCGAAGTAATCGGCTCCCCGTGCCTCCTCGGCCGTGTAGCCGGTCAATTCCTCGCCGAAGGCGTTGAGGTAGGCCACGGTCCGATCCAAGCGGACGATGGCGATCATGCACCGCCCGGCCTCGACCAGCGTGCGGAACAGCTTCTTCTCCGGGTCGGTGGTGAGAGTCCGAAGGGCGTCCCGGCCGGCTTCCGACGCCGCCGCGGCTGGGTCGCGTTGGCTCGCACTACGCACACGCATCTCGACCGATCTCCCGGAGTCCCTCGGCACCGGAACGACACGGTAAGCATATCAGATATCGGTTCGGGGGCGTAGGCGAGAAGCCTTCGCGAGGGCTATTTCAAGCCGCGTCCCAAGCCGCTTTGGCACGTGCCACGGCCCGCGGCCACACCAAGAGGGGGCGGGGTAATGAAAACCCGTACGGGCCGCTCCGGGTAATCGGGTAGGCCCGCCGCGCGATCGGCCGCAGCGGCGAGGCGCGCTTTCCACCATACCGGACAGGCGCACTTCTTGACCGGGGCTCCATGCTTTTCGGTATTTGCGCGATCCGCAGGGCGCGGTACTTGTTGTATAGGTCTTAATGCGTCACTGCCTTTGGCAACAATGCCGGCGTCCCGACAAAGGAGACCGCCCCGATGAGCACGGTCGTCGAAGATACGCTCGATGAGATCCTCGATCGTTACACGGACGAACCCAGATACCTCGTCGAATCCCTCCAGGACATCCAGCAAACGGAAGGGTACCTCTCGCAGAACAGCATGTGTGCCGTCTCCGAGCGGCTTCGCGTGCCGTTGATCGAAGTCTATCGCGTGGCGAACTTCTACCGGGCGTTCAGCCTGAAGCCCCGCGGCCGCCACGTGATCACGGTCTGCACGGGCACGGCCTGCCACGTGCGCGGGGCACCGCGGATGCTGGACGAGGTCGCCGGCCAGCTCGGGGTCGAGCCCGGCGAAACCACCGACGACGGGCTCTTTACAGTCGAAACGGTCAACTGCCTGGGGGCGTGTGCCCTGGGGCCGGTCGTGGTGCTCGACGGCGTCTACCACCACCACATGACCCCCGCCAAGCTGCGAAAGCTCGTCACCAGGCTCCGGAAGGCCGAAAAGGAGGCGAAATCTCATGCATAAGCTAGCCCCCCTTCCCGTGCCCAAGCTCAGCTCCGTCGCCGAATTGACCGCCCTGCGCAAGGAGCTGATCGCACGGTGCCAGACGGAAACCGCCACGGTCACCCTGTGCGGCGGGACCGGCTGCCAGGCGTCCGGGTGCCGGGCCGTCGTCGACGCCGTCGAGGCCGAACTGGCCCGGCAGGAAGTGGCCGATACGGTGCAGGTTCGGGTGACCGGCTGCCACGGCTTCTGCGAGCAGGGGCCGCTGATGGTAATCGAGCCGGGCAACGTCTTCTACTGCCACGTGCAGCCCGACGACGCTGCCGAAATCGTCGCCGAGACGATCGTCCGCGGCCGGGTGATCGACCGCCTGCTCTACCAGGACCCCGTCAGCGGCGAGAAGGTCCGCACGGAACGGGAGATCCCCTTCTACGCCGCCCAGGACCAGGTCCTCTTGGGCCAGAACAAGCGCATCGACCCCACGTCGATCGAGGACTACATCGCTGAGGGGGGCTACTCCGCGCTGGCCAAGGTCCTCAGCGGCATCGCTCCCGAGCAGGTCATCGAGCAGATCAAGGCGTCCGGCCTGCGGGGACGCGGCGGCGGCGGCTTTCCTACGGGCCGCAAGTGGGAGTCGTGCCGGGCCGCCGGCGACGGCAACGGAAGGTACGTCATCTGCAACGCCGACGAGGGCGACCCGGGCGCCTACATGGACCGCAGCATCCTGGAGGGCAATCCCCACGCGGTGCTGGAGGGCATGATCATCGGCGCGTACGCAATTGGCGCGGACCAGGGATACATCTACGTGCGCAACGAGTACCCGCTCGCCCTGGAGCACGCCCGCACGGCCATCGAGCAGGCCCAGGAATACGGACTGCTTGGCGAGTCGATCCTGGGTACGTCCCTGGCGTTCGACGTGGAGATCGCCCGGGGCGCGGGGGCCTTCGTCTGCGGCGAGTCGACCGCGCTGATGGCCTCGCTCGAGGGCAAGGTGGGCGAGCCCCGCCCGAAAGACGTCCACACCGTCAAGCAGGGGCTTCGTGACCGGCCCACCACGCTGAATAACGTCGAAACCTGGGCCAACGTCCCGGTGATCATCAACCGGGGGCCCGAGCGGTTCGCCGCCAAGGGCACCCCCGAGAGCACCGGCACGAAGGTCTTCGCCCTGACCGGCCGGGTGAAGAACACCGGGCTGGTCGAGGTGCCCATGGGAACTTCGCTGCGCACCATCGTCTTCGACATCGGCGGTGGGGCGGCCGACGGGGCCACGGTCAAGGCCGTGCAGACCGGGGGCCCCTCGGGCGGGTGCCTCCCCTTGAGCAAGTTCGATCTGCGCGTCGACTTCGACACGCTCACCAGGGCCGGCTCGATGGTCGGCTCGGGCGGCATGGTCGTGATGGACCAGAACACCTGCATGGTCGACGTGGCCAAGTACTTCCTGACTTTCTTGCAGGACGAGTCGTGCGGCAAGTGCGTGCCCTGCCGCGTGGGGATCGATCGCATGTTGGAGATCGTCACCGACATCACCGAAGGACGCGGCCGCCCGGAACAGCTCGACCTGCTCGAAGAGCTGGCCGAGACCGTGGCCGAGACCTCGCTCTGCGCCCTGGGCAAGACCGCGCCGAACCCGGTCCTCTCGACGCTGAAGTACTTCCGTCGCGAGTACGAGGCTCATATCGAGGAAAAAAAGTGCCCGGCCCACGTGTGCCGGGCCCTGATCCGATACGAGATCGACGAGAAGACGTGCAACGGCTGCGGCCTGTGCCGGAAGGCGTGTCCGCACGGCGGGATTTCGGGCGAGAAGAAGAAGCTGCACGTCATCGACCAGTCCAAGTGCGTCAAGTGCGGCATCTGCCGCGACGTCTGCAAGTTCGACGCGGTGACCGTCGCCTGAGGAGGAACCCATGATCCAGTACGTGACCATTTCGTTGGACGGGGCCAAGGTCCGCGCGGTCAAAGGGAGCACGGTCCTCGACACCGCCCTGGGCTACGGCTTCTGCATCCCGCATCTCTGCCACATGCCCAACTTCTCGGGCCTCGGGGCCTGCCGGCTGTGCATCGTCGACGTGGTCAAGAACGGCCGAGGCAAGGTGACTACTTCCTGCACGCTCGACGTCGAAGACGGGATGGTCGTCGAGACCAGCTCCGACAAAGTCCGGCGGCTCCGCAAGAACGTGGCCGAGCTCTTGGTGGCCGAGGCCCCCAACTCCCGGGCCATTCAGGACATTGCCGTGCGCTGCGGCGTCGAAGAGGTCCGCTACCCGTTCCGCAACAAGGACTGCGTGCTGTGCGGCCGCTGCGTGCGGGTATGCGCCGAGATGTGGCAGGCCAAGGCGATCGGCTTCGTGGGCCGGGGCAAGCAGCGCCGCGTCGACTTCCCCTTTGGCGTCCGGCCCTCCTTCTGCAAGATGTGCCTAAGCTGCGTCGACCTTTGCCCGATGACGATCACCCCCTGCGACGGCCCCATGAAGCCGGGTGAAGAGTACCTTTGCGGCAAGTGCCGGTCGCAGCTCACGATGAACGAGGAATCGCCGGCGACCTGTGTCCAATGCGACCTGGGCAAGGGTTTCGGCTGTTCGCGGGCCACCGTCGCCTAGGCCGGGCTGCCACTTGCCCCCTACGGGCGCGGGAGGGGGCCCTCTTGGCAACCCGCCCCCCGTCCGGGGCGTCCCCGGGCCGTCGCCAGCGCGCGGCCTCGGAATCTCCGCCCCTCCCCTCCCATGGGTGTTGTTCCTTGGGGGGGATTTCGTGTAGCATGAGGGGTGCTGGAGGTTCGACGGACGCGGGAGGTTTCCGGCATGAGCGAAGCCGAAAAACTGGTGGCTGTGGTCTCGCCTTGGGACCGGTTGGGCGAGTTGGTGAAGAAGGAGTTTCGCGTGGAGACCTTGCCCGCCGAAAAGCACGTCATGGTCTGGCGCGACGACCTGCAGACCGAGCCGAAGCTTTCCGGCGAGCTGAGCAGGCTTGGGATTCCGTTTATTGAAATCAAGAAGCGACGGGTCACCACGAAGTGGCGAGACGTCGAGTAGAACGAGGAAGGGACCAGGTTTGTTTTCTGCGATGCACCCTTCGGGCCGTTCCGGCAGAGCAAACCTGGTGCCTTTTCCCCTTTTCCGTTGGAACCCGAAAGTGGGGCTAGTGCCATGCCGTCACGTTCCGTCCGTATCTTGGTGTGCTTCTTGGCGGCCGTCACGGTGCTGACGGCCTCCGCCGCCGACGCGGGGAAGAAGAAAAGGGGCCACAACCGGGGTGACCAAGGCCGGCAGGCGAAGCTGCGCGCTCTGCAGGCCAGGGAATCGGCGCTGCGCAACGAGATCGCGATGCTCGAGCGCCGCATCCCGATGGCACAGCAGATGCTCCAAAACGCGCAGAACCACCTCGGCGCCAAGATCAGCAGCGTGGGAGACGTTCGCGGCGGCCTGGAAGAGGCCGAAAGCCGAGTCCAGGAGCTGTCGGAGAAGCTGGAATCGATTGCCCTCTACGCCGAGGAAAAGCAGGGCGACGATACGCCCTGGGGGCGCGCCAAGGCCGCGATGCTCAAGGCCCAAGAGGAACGCGACGCCCTGATCCAGAAGATCCTCGACTCGGCCGCGTACCGGGCGGCCTGCAAGCAGGCCGAGAGCTCGCCGGAGCGCGGCCGCCTCCTGGCGGAGATTCGCAAGAGGTTCATCGACACGAACCCGGAGGTGGTCGGCGCGCGGGGTCTGGCGAAGCGCGCCGAGATGGACTACGAGCAAGTCAAGCGGGACGTGCTCGCCGAGGATTCCCAGTGGGTCCAAACCGTCGAGGAGCTGAAGCAGGCCAGGGCGCAACTGACGGAGACCAAGACCCAGCTCTCACAGAACTCGCGCGATCAGATCATCACCCGGCACACCGTAGACCGGATGCGGTCCGCCCTGGCCCTGATGCAGGCGGCACTGGTCAAGGACAAGGCCGATCTGAGTCGGGTCGAGCGCGAGAAGAAGTCGCTCCAGTCGCAATCGAAGCATCGCGGCCGCAGATGACGCCACCGGCGGGTTGCGTCCCCCGGTGCAGTTGCGGGCACGCGCTTGTGGCACGGTCTCCCGACCGTGCCACACTGTCGTTCAGGAAGACCTGCGGTCGGGCGGTCGGCCGGGTCGGGAGACCCGCGCCGAACAAGAGTACCCTCCCCCTTGTCCGGAGGGGGGGCTTCCGGTAGCTTCGGCTCCAGGACGGCGAAAAAGGGACCAGGTATATCTTGCCGGAACGGCCCGCAGGGTGCGTCGCACAAGACATACCTGGTCCCTTTTTCGCCCATTTCGCAAAACCCTTCGCCGGCCTGTCTCGTCTGTATCTGCGAAGCATGAAACCAACGCCCGCAGCGCGGCACGCGGCCCCGGCTGCCGAGCCCTCGGCCGAAGCGAGGCTCGAGAAGGTCTTCGCGCGCTCGCAGGCCGAGCTGCTGGGGACCTTGTACTACCTATTGGGAAACGTGGAGGACGCCCGCGACGCGCTGCAGGACGCCTTCCTGAAGTGCTGGCGGCACCGCACCGAGCTGGCCGAGATCGAGAACCTGCGTGCCTGGGTGTTCCGGGTGGCGTTGAACGCCGGGCGCGACCTGCGCGCGACCGCCTGGCGCCGAAAACGAAAGCCGTTGGACAAGGGGGAGGCCGTGTTGATCGCTCACGACGCGGGACCGCAGGCCGACGCCGTGCGCCGCGAGCGCCTGGACCTGGTGCGCCGGGCACTGCTCGACCTGCGGCCCGAGGAGCAGGAGGTCTTCCTGCTGCGCCAAAACGGCCACCTGACCTACGAAGAGATCGCCCGATCGATCGACGTGCCCGTGGGCACGGTCAAGACCCGGATGCGCCTGGCGCTCGGCAAGCTGCGGGAAGCGCTGAAAGGGAAGTGAAGACTCGATCGGTGGGCGAGGCCGCAAGGAAATCCGAATATCGAAATCCGAAACAAATCCCAAATTCGAAATCCGCAATGCTCGAAACCCGGCCCGAACCAAGTGATGGAATCCGGCCGGCCGTGTTCGAGGAGTTTGGGATTTAGGTCATTCGCATTTGGGATTTGTTTCGGATTTCGTGCTTCGGATTTCGGATTTTGAGCGTGCTCGCACGGTGCGCGCACATCACCGCTGAAGACCCTACTGAAGCCCCAGACCAATGGACGATTCCACCCGCCAGCGACTGCTGGAACTGATCTACGACCTCTTGCCCGAGGACGAAGCGGCCGAGCTGCGCCGGCGGATCGGCGCCGAGCCGGAGCTGGCCGCGGCGTATGACGAGGCGCGGGCCGCCGCGGAGCTGTTTGGCGAGGCCGCCCGGCTTCCCACAAGACCCATCCAACTGAAGCGCCCGGAGACCGCCATGAGCACGCCCCCGGAACCCCCGCGCCCCAAACCGGCCCTGAAGCCCAACGGCCCCGCCACGCCCGTCTGGGCCCGGGTTGCCAACTGGGCGGTCGGGCTGGCCGCCGCCCTGCTGCTGCTCGTCTCGGCCGGCAGCTACTGGTACCATATCGAGCAGGTCCGCGAGCTGGAGGCCGAGAACATGCGCCTCCGCGTGACCGGCCCCGCCACGATCCAGGCCGGCGTGGAAACGACCTACCGCATCGACACCACGGCGATCACCGGCCAGGGGATGCCCGCCGAGATCGAGTTCGCCGTCTACTCGCCCGACGACAAGCGCCTGCTCTGGCACAAAGACACCACCGGGGACGACGGGCGTCTGGACGTGTCGGTTCCGGCCAACATGGACCTGCCGCAGCGCGCGGTCCTTACAGTAGCCGCCCGCCGGGCCGGGCCGGGCGCGGGCGAGAAAGAGGAGCTGGTCGAGACGAGCGTCTCGGTCGAGCGGGTCCGTTACGCCACGCACCTGGCCCTGGACAAGCCGCTCTACCAGCCGGGCGAGACGGTCTACTACCGGTCGTTGACCCTCTCGCGCTTCGGCCTGGCCGTCGAGCAGGAGATGCCGATCCACTTCGAGATCCTCGACCCGAGCGGGGCCGTGGTGCCCGACTCGCAGCTCGACGGCGTGACCGAGCGGGGCGTGGGCAACGGGGCCTTCCTTATTCCCGCGGGAATGGCCGGAGGTGAATACACCCTGGTCGTGCGGAGCCTCGACGAGGCCTTTCCCGAGGAGCGGCGCCCCTTCTTCGTGCGCCGCTACCGCCTGCCCCGGCTGAAAAAGGAGCTGGAGCTACAGCGCGACAGCTACTCGCCGGGCGACACCGTGGTGGCCGACTTCCTGGCCGAGCGGGCCGAGGGCGGGGCCGCCGCCGACGCCCGGCTGCGCGTGATTGCCACGGTCGACGGCCACACCGTCCACCAGGAGGACGCCCGCGCCGACAAGGCCGGGGCCTGCCAAATCGAGTTCGACCTGCCGGAGAAGATCGAGCAGGGCGACGGCCAGCTCGTCGTGGTGGTCGACGACGGCGGCACGCGCGAGACCATCGCCGAGACCGTCCCCATCAACCTCGGCAAGGTCGAGGTCGAGTTCTTCCCCGAGGGGGGCGACCTCGTGGCCGGGCTCGAAAACCGCGTCTACTTCGTCGGGCGCGACCCGCTCGGCAAGCCGGTCCACGTCGAGGGGACCGTCGTCGACTCGCAGGGCAGGGAGGTGGCCCTGGTAGAAACAATCCACGAGGGCATGGGCTCGTTTAGCTTCACCCCCTTGGCCGACGAGAGCTACCGCCTCGTGATCCACAACCCCGAGGGCGCCGAGAACGAGCCGCCCTTGCCCGAAGTGAACGCCGAGCAGCGGGTCGTGCTCAACACGGGCATGGGGGTGTTCGAGCCGGGGAAGCCGCTGGAGTTCAACGTCCGGGCCTCCGAGCCCGACGTCCCCCTGGTCGTGGCCGCCTACTGCCGCGGCGTGCCCGTCGGACAGCAGACCCTGGTCACGAAGGTCGGCGAGAACGGCGAGGACGGGGCCAACGCCGTGGCCATCCCGCTGGCCGAGGACGTGGGCGGCGTGGTCCGGCTTACCGTGTTCGACTACAGCGCCCGGCCGCCCAAGCCGGTCGCCGAGCGCCTCGTCTACCGCCGCCCGGCGAAGTACCTGAAGGTCCGGGCCACGGGCCACCGCGAAAAGTACGCCCCGGGCGAGAAGGTCGATATGGCCATCGTCGTCACGGATGAAGAGGGCCAGCCCGTGCCCGCCGCGGTGTCGGTCGCCGTGGTGGACGACGCCCTGTTGAACCTGGCCGACGACGACTTTCCGGGCATCGACACACATTTTATGCTCACCACCGAGGTCAAAGACCCCCAGGACCTGGAAGACGCCGACTTCTATCTGAGCGACGACCCCGAGGCGGCCGTGGCGCTCGACCTGCTCTTGGGCGTGCAGGGCTGGCGGCGGTTCGTGGAGAAGACGCTCCGCGAGCTTGAAGAAGAGGGGCGCGAGCAGCAGCAGCTCGTGCGCCTGGCGTCCATGGGCGGCGAGGCCCATCCGCCCGCCATGTTCGACAACCTCGGCGCGATCCGCGAGCGCTACGAGCAGAGCCTCAGCCAATACAAGTCGGAACGCACCCCGCTGCTCACGACGCTGATCACCCTGAGTTTCTTCGGCGGGCTGGCGTTGCTGTTGCTGGTCACGATGCTGGGGCTCTTGAAGGTGGTGACCGGCGTACACCTCTGGGTGCCGGCCGCGGGCGTGATCGCCTGCTGCGTGGCCGTGGGCGTGATCATGAAGGAGGACCCCTCGAGCCGAGAGGAGTCTCCCGGCCCGGTGGCGTTTGCGCCCTTCGAACTCGCGCCGCCCGTGGCGACCGAGACCGAGGTCGCCCCCCCGGGGGACGACGACTCGAGTGAGGTGGACGAAGAGGCCACCGAGGAAGAGAAGCGCGAGAAGGGGGCCCAAGAGGCGCCGGGGGAGATGCTCGGCGAACCCGCGGCCGATCCCTTCGGGGTCGCGGACGCGGCGGCGCCGCCCAAGCCCGCTGCGCCGGGCATCATGCCCGAGGGCGAGGAAATGCCGGAGGAGGGCTTCTTCGCTGGCGGCAAGCGGGCCCGGCTGGAAGCGCTGGCGCGGGAGGACGCGCGGTTCGACGAGTGGGCCAACAAGGACATGGCTCTGAAAGAGCTGGCCGACGTTCGGCGCAGGTTCTTCCGCAAGCTCGACGCCGACGAGGACGGCGAGTGGGCCAAGCTCAACGAGGACCTGGCCAAGAATCTCGAGCGGTACCGCTTTACCGTGCGGGAGTATTCGCACCAGCACGTGGCCGGCCCGCCGGGCGTGCGCACCGACTTCGCCGAGACCCTGTTCTGGACGCCGCTGAGGATCGCCGACGAAAAGGGACGCGTCGAGCTGAGCTTCGAGCTGAGCGATTCGCTGACCACGTTCCGCGTGCACGCCGACGCCCACGGCAGCGGGCGCATCGGCTCGGGCGAGGCCGAGCTGATCTCGCGCATCCCCTTCAGCGTCGAGCCGAAGCTGCCGCTGGAAGTGAACGCGGGCGACCGCATCGACCTGCCCGTGGCCGTGGTGAACGACACCGACGCCGTGTTGCCGGTCGAGCTGTCGGTCGAGCACGGCGAGCTGGTCACGCTGGGGGGCGACCCCGTGCGGCGCCTGGAGCTGGGCGCGGCGGGGCGCACCCGGGCCTACTACGTGCTGAACGTCACCGGCGAAAAGGGCGACGCGGAAATCACGCTGCGCGGGCTGGCCGGCAACCTGGCCGACGCGGTGAGGCGCCCCCTCTCGATCGTCCCGCCCGGCTTCCCCCGCGAGCTTTCCTACAGCGGCCAGCTCGAGGAGGACACGCAGGTGGTGGTCGAGCTGCCCGAGTTCTGGGTCGAAGGGTCGCTCGAGGTGACGCTGGGGGCCTATCCCTCGACCCTGGCCGAATTGCAGCAGGGGATGGACAGCATCCTCCGCGAGCCGCACGGCTGTTTCGAGCAGGCATCGACCTCGAATTACCCCAACGTGCTGTCGCTGCAATACATGCAGGAGCACGACGTGGCCGACCCGGCCGTCACCCGCCGGGCCAAGGACCTGTTGAAGAAGGGCTACGTGAAGCTTACCGGGTACGAATGCCCCAAGAAGGGCTACGAGTGGTTCGGCGGCGACCCGGGCCACGAGGCCCTCACGGCCTACGGGCTGATGGAGTTCCGCGACATGGCCGAGGTCTACGAGGTCGACCCGGAAATGATCCGCCGCACGGCCGAGTGGCTGCTGGCCCGGCGCGACGGCAAGGGCGGCTTCCAGCGCAACCCCCGGGCCCTGGACAGCTTCGGCGGGGCCCCGGACCCGGTGACCAACGCCTACATCACCTGGGCCCTTTCCGAGTCGGGCCAGGAGGGAATCGCCAAGGAGGTCGAGCACGTGGTTTCGCTGGGCGAGGACTCCGACGACCCCTACGTAATCGCCCTGGCCGCGGCGTCCGCGCAAAACAACGGGGAGACCGACGCCGCCAAGAAGCTCCTCGGCAAGCTGGCCGATCTGCAAGCCGACGACGGACACCTCGAGGGCACCCAGGGGTCGATCACCCGCAGCGGCGGGCAGTCGCTGAAGGTCGAGACCACGGCCCTGGCCCTGCTGGCGTGGCTCAAGGTCCCCCAGTTCAGCCCCCAGGCGAAAAAGGCCGTCGAGTGGCTCATCGCCGCCCGGGGCGGCTCGGGCGGGTTCGGCTCGACGCAGGCCACGATACTGGCGCTGAAGGCCCTGATCGAGAACTCGAAGGCCAGCCGCAAGACCACGGCCGCGGGCACGCTGGTCGTGAAACGCGACGACCTGGAGATCGGGCGCCACGAGTTCGGGGCGGGCCAGACCGAAACGATCGTGGTCGACGGGCTCGAGGCCAACCTGGAGCCGGGCCGCAACGAGCTGGCGATCACCCTAAGCGGCGACAACCAAATGCCCTACGCCCTGGACGTCCGCTTCCGCACGCGCAAGCCGGAAAGCGACGAGAGCTGCCCGGTTCGGCTTTCCACCGAGCTCGCCCAGAAGAAGGTCAAGGCCGGCGAAACGGTCGCGCTTACGGCCGAGCTGGAAAACACCAGCGACGAGGGGCAGCCCATGACCGTGGCCCTCTTTGGGCTGCCGGCCGGGCTGGAGCCTCGCCCCGATCAGCTCGACGAGCTGAAGGAAAAGGGCACGATCGACTACTACGAGACCCGCCCCCGCGAGGTGGTCTGCTACTGGCGCTCGCTGGCCCCCGAGAAGAAGGTCGAGCTGAAGCTCGACCTGGTCGCCGCCGTGCCCGGCCGCTACACCGGTCCCGCCTCGCGGGCGTATCTCTACTACACCTCCGAACAGAAGCAGTGGGCCGACCCGCTGGAGGTGGAGATTACGCGGGAGTGACGCCTTCGGTCAGCCGGAACATCCCCGCCATCGGTTTCGAACGCAGAGCACGAGCAGCCCCAGCGGCACCAGGCTCAGGACCAGGCCCAGGCTGGTCGGCTCGGGCAGCACCCGGCTGAATTGCCCGGTCCCCTCGATCGTCCCGACCGCGTTCAGCGTGACCTGCACCGGATTGTCGAAGAGCGGCAGCGACAGGTCGATTGGCACGCTAACCGTCACGTCGTACGTGGCCAGGCCCCCCGCGATGCTCGGTGCGGAGACCGTAAGAGTGCCCGTCGAGTCGGTGGTGCCCGATTGCGGGTCGGCGGCGAGCGAGACCGTGCCCGTGGTCCCAAAGACGTTGTACTCCACGGAGCCGTCGTTGAACACGAACTCGTGGTCCAGGGTGCTAAACTGATCGCCGGCCACCGAGCCGGGCGGCGACGGCGTGCGAATCGTCGCCTTCAGGCCGACCGCGTCCATCGTGGCCATCCCGCCACTCATCGAGAAGCTCACGTCGCTGGCCAGGATCGTCCCGGGCGTGGCTTCCACGAACGTGATCCCCGTGACGCCGGCCGCGTGGGTCCCCGGATCGAAGTTGATCTCGAGCTGGGCGTCCTGCGTGCCGCTGAGGTTCGAGGTCGCATTGTCGCTGGCCGCCCCGACCGTCAAGGTCAACGCCAGCTCGTTGGCGCTCGGAGAATGGGGTGAGAGTGTCAAGGTCAGCGGCACGGTCTCGGCAAACGCGGCGGAGGTGGCCAAGAGAAGCAACCCTGCCAAAGCACCGGCAAACCACGGCAAGCGGCTCATCGCGAGTCTCCCTGGGTCCTGAGGTGTTCGTCGTCGGCGAAACGGGAGGCGGGGGCACGGTGCGGACGTCAGCCCGCCATCCTTCGATTTTATCATGGAGGCCGCCCGCCGTGTTCATTGTTTTGCCGGATTGTGCCGTGTGGGGCCGTCTCAGGGGTTCGCGGCGGGAAGACGTGGTTCTGTGGAACCGTGTCACATACCCCGAGAGAGCCATTTTCGGGGCCGAGCCCGGGCCGCACAGCACCGGCGCGGCAAAGAACCCTTGCCCCCCTTTCGGACTCCCGCTAGGATCAATTGCAGAGGGCGACCGATCCTGATGGTAGGTCCCGCTCGCCGAGTCGGGGCTGGGGCCGGGCAGCCGTACGGCCGCGCGTGCCCGGCCAAGCGTGCTGGGCGCTTTGCTCGGCCACCATCGGACAACACCGGAAAGAGCAGGAGGTCCAGTCATGATGTCGCTTTGGATGGCTACGGTTGTCTTGGCCGTCAGTCCCGGGGAAAGCGGCCCGGCCGCCCCGGTCGATGGTCCCGCGGCGCCGGCCGTCGAGCAGCCGGTGGTCGACCCCCGCACCGGCCCGGAGCTGCGCGACGCGGTGCGCGAGGCCCTGGCACGCTTCGCCCGGCCGACCGACGAGCAGGCCGACTACGCGGCCCGGGTCTTCATCGTCCTGTACCGCGAGCTGGAGCAGGACGACGCCCTGGCCAGCTCGCAGCGAGAGGCTTTCCGCCTGAAGGTCCGCTCGCGGCTCATGAAGCTGGCTCGACAGATCCAGGCCCGGCTGGCCCGCGAGCAGCGCCGGGCCCGGGAAGAGAAGCCGGCCAGTATCGATCTGCCGGAGCGTGACGAGACGCTCGGCCAGTTCGGCGGGGGCTTTGGCGGGATGGGCGGCGGTATGGGGGGGTTCGGCGGCGGCATGGGAGGCGGTATGGGGGGCATGGGCATGGGCGGCCCCGGTATGGGGATGGGAATGGGCGGCAACGCCCTGGTCGGCGACGCCAGCCAGGAGCTGATCGACCTGATCCAGAAGACCATCGCCCCGGCGAGCTGGGACGTCAACGGCGGCCCGGGGTCAATCTACTACTTCCGGCCCGGCCATGCCATGGTGATCTCCAACACCGAGGAGGTCCACGGCCAAGTGAACGACGTGCTCGACCAGCTCCGGCGGATGAACCGTTAGATGCACGCAGAAGTCATCGCCATCGGCGACGAGATCACCAGCGGACAACTCCTCGACACGAATACCCAGTGGTTGAGCCTCCGGCTCGAAGAGCTGGGCATCCGGGTCCTCTACCACACCACGGTGGGCGACCAGCGCGAGGCCTGCGCCGGCGTGTTTCGCCAGGCCGCCGAGCGGAGCGACGTGGTGGTGGCCACGGGCGGGCTGGGACCCACGGCCGACGACCTGACGCGCGAGGCCATCGCCCGGGCCGCCGGGCGCGAGCTGGTCCTCGACCCCGCGTCGCTTAAGCACGTGCGAGGCGTCTTCTCCCTGCGCAACCGTCCGATGCCCCCGCACAACGAGCGCCAGGCCATGATCCCCCGCGGCGGGCGCATGGTCCCCAACCCCCACGGCACCGCGCCGGGCATCGACCTGGAGGTGCCCCGCCCGGGCCGCAAGCCGTGCAGGATCTTCGCGCTGCCCGGCGTGCCCGCCGAAATGAAGGAGATGTGGTACGGCACCGTGGCCGGCGAGCTATTGAAATCGGGTGGCGGGGCCGCCGTGGTCCGCCACAAGCAGATCAAGTGCTTCGGCACCGGCGAGAGCAACATCGAGTCGATGCTGCCCGATCTGGTGCGCCGCGGGCGCGAGCCGCGCGTGGGCATCAACGCCAGCCAGACCACGATCATCCTGCGCATCACGGCCGTGGCCGCCACCGAAGAAGCGTGCTACGCCCAAATGGAGCCCACGCTGGCCACGATCCGCGAGTGCCTGGGCAACCTGGTCTTCGGCGAGGACGACGACGAGCTGCAGGACGCCGTAGTGCGGATTTTGCACCAGCGGAAGAAGACGCTGGCCACCGCCGAGTGGGGCACCCGGGGGCTCGTAGCCGGCTGGCTCGACGGCGCCGAGCAGGCCGACGGGCGTTTTCTGGGCGGCGTGGTGGCTTCCGGCACGGCGGCGCTAACGAACCTGCTGGACGTCGACGCGGAACTGCTCGCCCACCACGACCCGACCGACGCCGAGGTGGTCCGCGCCATGGCCGCGGGCTGCCGTCGCCGTTTTGGTTCCGACTACGCCCTGGCCGTGGGCCGTTTCCCCGCGCTCGACCCCCAGGCCCCCGCCCCCTCACCGTTCCACGTGGCCCTGGCCACGCCCGAGGGCGTCGAGCTGACCCCCTTCCCCTACGCCGGCCACCCGGCCACGCTGTGGGTCTTCTGCGCCAAGCGGGCGCTGAACGTGGTGCGCCTGGCACTCTTGAAGCGAACGTAGCTCCTATCGGGACGATTCCCCTCTCAGCAGGCGCTCGACGGTCTTCATGGGAAGGAACATCCGGTGGGAAATCTGGAGGATCTGCTGGAAACCGTAGCGCGCGTAGAAACGCCGCGCCGCGTCGTCCTTCGCGTCGACGAGCACGACGGCCGATGCGACCTGATGCGAATGCCGCAGCGCCCGCTTGAGCGCGTCGAGCAGAAGCAGCTTGCCGACACCGGGGAAGTTCACGTCCCGCGCCAGCCGGCCGATCAGCACCGCCGGCACGAGCGGATACCGCGGCAGCTTGCGTGCAATCTCGTCAGGCGACGCTTCGAGCACGATCGACGCCGACGATAGGGTGTAGTAACCGGCAATCCGTTGCGGCTGGTGGTCGGGAACCAGCACGAACACGGCCGCCGCGCGGCGCCGCATGTCCTGGCCGGCCCGCTCGCGCAGGTACGCGTCGAGCGGCTCGGCTCCGCATCGAAACGCCGCGCGGTCGTCGCCGCCGGCAAGCGGCCGGCAGGAAAACGTGCTCATTGCGAAACCACGTTGCGAAGATACTCCTCGGCGGCCCGGCGCAGGGCGTCGTTGGGCCCTTGCGGCTGCAGCAATGCCTCGACAAACGCCTTGCTCTGGCCGGGGTTCAGCCGCAGCACCTCGTGCTTTTCGATCACCGCGCGGGCCGCGTCTTGCGCCCTTTGAACGAGGAAATCGGATACGCTCCGCCCTTCATACGCGGCGGCGCGTTCAATCAGCGCCTTCTGCTCGGGGGTGACACGGGCCTCCAATCGGGCCGTCCTGGACGATGCCGCGTTCGCCATGCGATCGTTCCTCCACAACGCAACATGCTCAAGTGTACGGTAAATTGCCGTACAAGTCAAGCCCGGGCACGGCCGCCAGAACCGGTTCCAAGTCGCCTTGGCGGCCTGTCACCCGGGGCCAATCGGGACCCGACGACCTCACGGCGCCACTTGTGCAACACGGTCGCAGTCGCCGCCAACGCAAGAACCCCGCCGGCTTGCGGCCGACGGGGCTTGATTGAAGTTCCCGAGTGCGCGGCCGAGCTACCGCTTGCGCCGCCGCCACCCCAGTCCGATCCCCAGCCCGGCCAGCAGGGACCAGATCACCAGCGTGGCGGGTTCGGGGACGATGGCCGTCAGTACGAGGACTTCGCCGTTGCGCCCGGGAATGACGTCCCACAGCCAGTAGCCGGTCGGGTCGTTCAGCTCGAAGTTCGACCCGATCATGATGTCCAGCGCGGTGAGCACCTCGAAGGTCTCGCCCTGAAGCGGGTTGAATCCCCCCAGCAGAACGACCTCCAGGATGCCGTCGAGCGAGGCCGTTTGAGCGACGTCGACGAAGTCATTGCCGTCGGGGTCGCCGGGGCCCAAAAGGCCCGCGATCTCGACCTCGTAGATCGCCCCCACGCCCTGCTCGTAGTGAGCAACGATCCTGGAGGTCCCGCTGCTGGCGCCGGGGGCGAGCACGCCGCCAAGCTGGGAGAAGACCAGCGTGTCGTCGAAGGACGTGTAGATTTCCAGGTCGCCGGGGTTGAGCGTGCTGAGCTCGTCGGCCCGCTTCATGGTGGTCGCGCCGTCGCCGTACAGCTCGCCGATCTCCGTCGAGGCGAGCGCCCGGGTCCAGAACGAGAAGTCGTCGATCTGGCCGTCGAAATCGCCCCAGTTATCGCTGCCCCCGCGGGCGATGCCGAGGGTCAGCGGGGAGCCGGCGCTGCCGGCCAGATCTCCGTCAGGCGCGCTACTGTTGCCGAAGGAGGCCAGCGAGCCGTCGAACCAGACCTCCACCTCGTCGGTGCGGCCCTTGTCGTAGGTGAACACAATGTGGTGCCAGTCGGTACCGATTCCGCTGCCGCCGATGGTCGGCCCGTCGCCGCTGATGTCATTGCTGCCCTGCGCGTCGATGTAGATTTCGACGTCATTCCCCTCCGTGCCCAGCTCGAAGTTGTCGTTGTCGCTGTCGGACGACTGGGCGATCAGGACGTTGTTGACGTTATGGTTCGACGCCGGCCGGGCACTATTGGGCGAGCCGGTGTGGCCGCCCGTGTGGTCGGTCTCCCGCTTGAACCACATGGCCACGCTGAAGGTGCCGTCGCTGCCGTTGTCCATTTCCGCGATGTCGCCGAAGGTGATATAGCGGTCGTCGAGGTCAGCGAGCACGGCGTTGTCAAAGTCGACGGCCATGCCCAGCTTGCCGAGCACGTGGTGGGTCGCGTCCATGTTGACCGTGCTGCCGTGTTGGTCGTTGCCCGACTCGTCGAACACCAGGGGCCGGCCGGCGCGGAAGGTTGCCATGTTCTCCAGGCGTCCGCCGGTGAAGTTGAACTGGTCGTGGGCATTCCCTATTACCACGTCCCCGCCGGTCATGTCGAGCTTGCCGCCGGCGAGGTTGAACGTGGCCGTGTTGCCGTCGCCTTGGGACAGGAGGAGGTTGCCGTCCACGGTCACGGTGCCGCTGTTGAGGTCCATCTGCGTGGTGCCGCCGGTGACGGGATCCTGGCCCAGATCCAGGTTACGGCCCACGTTGAGCACGGCCGGGGCATTGGAGTTAGCGTGGGTGTCGTCAACGACGATCAGGGCGGAGCCAGTGGTGTTCGTGCCGCTCTCGTTGCCAAACGTGTCCATATCGCGATCGACGGTCACGGTACCGCCGTAGAGGAGGAACTTACCGGTGGCATTGAGCTTGTTGCCTACACGGATAGTTCCGCCTCCTGCGGAGACGTTGAGTGCGCCGCCGCGCATCTCGAAGGTGGCGTCGGAGTTGGCGTTTTGGCCGACGATCAGATTGTTCGTCGTCTGGTTGAGCGTGCCGCCTTCCATAACGACCGTTCCAGTGCCGTTCAGGGCAGTCTCGAAGTTGCCGCCGGAATTATTGATGATGGCCCCGTTCTTGAGGGTCATGGTGGCGGTGCCGCCGGCGTGGGGAGCGAGGTCGATGCCGCCGGTGGAGGTCAGCGAGCCGCCGTCGAGGGTGACGTTGGCCGTGCTGTTATTGACAGTGGCAAGCTGCAGGTCGGTCACCGCCAGCGTGCCTCCCTGGCTGTCGATGACCGCGTTGGAGTTGCTGCCGTTGGCCAGACTGACGACGTCGGCCGTGAACGAGCCGCCGTTCATCATCACGTTGGCTGTGCTGTTGTTCCCGCTGGCGAGATTGAGGTCCTTGGCCGTGAACGACCCGCCGACGATGCCCATGTTGCCCGTAGTGTTATTGGCGTTGGCGATGGCGAACGTCGCGGCGTTGAACGTTGCGGAGCCCGTGCTGTTGATCGTCATGGTGCCGCTGGAGCCGGTCTTCTCGGCGACGAAGCTGCTGCCGTCGGCGATCAGGGTGTCGTTGACGGTGAGCGAGGCGCCCGTGCCCTGCGAGCCGACCACGGTGGTGCCCCGGGAGTGGACGGTCTTGCCGGAGGGAATGGTGTAGGCGGCGCCGCTGGAGGAGGCGGCCTCGCCGATGGAAAACCGCTGGACGGTGATGTTTCCGGCCACGTCCAGCGTGCCGCCGTTGACGTGAAGCTGGGCGCTGTCGACCCCGCTGTTGGTCTCCACGATGGCCTGGTCGACGTCCAGCGTTCCCGCGTTGAGGTTGTAGACACCGCCCTCGTCGTTGTTGGTGGGGCCGAAGCGGAGATTTCCGGTCACGTGGACGGTGCCGCCGTTCTGGGTGACCGTTCCGTCTGCCCCGCCGCCGAGGATCAGCTCGTTGCCTCCGGCGATGGTCAGCGTGCCGTTGTCCACTTGCAGCTCGGCCGCGTCGGCGCCGTTTTCCGGGGCGATGCGAAGGTTCGTGGTCCGCGTCACGTTGGCCGCGGCCGTGTCGATGACCGCCTTGGCCGGGCCCGTGCCAGTGGTGGGGCCGGTCCGCTCGATTTCCAGGCCGTTGCCGCCACCCACGACGTTCACCTGCCAGTTGGCCGCGTCGGTCGCTGCCACGTTGCCGGAATTGACGAGCGACCCGGCGGTGAGGAAGGCGATCTTCTGGCCGCTGAGGACGGCCCCGGCGCCGAGGGCGGGGATGACGTCCGGGTTCCAGTTCGCGTTGACGTCCCAGTCGCCCGTGCCGCCGTCCCACGTGACCGTGGGGCTGCCGGGGTCGCCGAAGAGCTGAACGTCGACCAGCGACGAACCGCTGGAGGCCATCGTGGCGGTGCCCGTCACGTTCAACGGCGTGACGCCGCCGGGCGTGCCGTGGATACCCAGGCGCAAGGTGGCCCCGCCCGCGTGGTTGTACGTGGTCACCTGGCGCGTGGTGGCGTTGCCGAGCAGCTCCAACGTGCCGCTATTGAGGTTGATCGTGCCCGTGCCGGGCGTGCTCGTATCGCCGCCCACGGTGAGCGTGCCGCCGGCGATGGTGACGGTGCCCACGGTCGCGCCCTGGCCAAGCGTGAGGTCGCCCGTGGTGAGGTCCCCGCTGTTGATCGAAAGCGTGCCGTTGCCGGGCGCGGTGGCCTGGTTGTGGCCGACGATGAGGTTCTTGGCTACTTCCCCGGCCTGGGTCACGTTTGCGGTCAGCCCACCACCGACGTAGGCGTTCTGGTTGGCCGAGGGCTGGAGCCCGGGATCGGGGGCCCAGTTCGCGTTGGTGTCCCAGGTGCTGTCGCCGGCGCCGCCGTTGTTGTCGAAGAACATATCCGTGGTGGCGATCTCGTGGAAGTTTCGGGCGACCTGGTCGGGCGTGAGGATCTGGTTGTTGTAGAGGCGGAAGATGGCGATCTTCCCGTTGAAGCTTTCCGTGTCCGACTGACCGCTGCCGATGCCGCCGGTGTTGGCTCCTCCGCGCGTTCCCACGGCGGCAGGGTCGCCGCCCGTCCAGTCGGCCTCGTTGCCGGTGCTGTCCGTCCCGGCGGACACGCCGTTGACGAACAGCTCGATGTCTCCGGTTGAAACGTCGAAGGTGCCCACGGCCTGGATGAACTCTCCGCTGATGGTGGAGATGTCGGAATTGACTTCTACGGCGTCGGGCATGCCGCGAAGCCGGATCAGGCTGTCATCGACGAAGAAGCCGAATCCGCGGCCGCCCCCGTCCTCGAAGAGGATCTGGCCGTTGTCCGGACCGGGCGCCAGCTCGTCGGGCTTGAACCAGAGTTCAATGGTCACGTCCTGAGTGTTCCAACCGGCGTTCTTGAATGACCGCGTGGTTCCGCTTCCCGCGTTGGTCAATTCGGCCCCCGCCTCGTTCCCGGTCGACCCGCCGGGAAAGTTGTACGCGGCCGAAATGCCGGGGAGTGAACTGACGCCCGTCTGGCGGTTCACCGCGGGCGAATTGTCGAGCCGGAAGTCGAACCCGGACGGGTTCCCCGCGACCGTGTCCTCCCAACGCCGGTCGCCGTCGGTGTCGAGATTCGCGTCGACGTTGAAGTCGACCCCTGGGGTAATCTGGGCGTCTACCGGCGAGCCGATCCAGCCTACCACGGCAATTACCACTCCCGCCAAAAGTGCTAGATTGAACCGGCTCATCACTTCCTCCTGCGTTTGAGACATTGAGGCTTTCTTGTTGCCGACCACCCCCCATCAAGTGGGGTACTAGACGCCGGCCCTCGATTCTGCGGCGCGGCAATGCCGCAGCAATCCTCACTCCTAATTAGCCGCCCACACGCGGTTCCTGACACACGATCCAAAAAGAATCCGAAAATGGCCCGTTGGGGGGGCAAAATCGGCCATTTCCAGTACGACAGTGGGGCATGGGTCGCCCAGTCCGTAGGGAAAGAAGGCCTCGCAAAGGAGGCGACAGAGGAACAGAGCACTCTTCGGAGGAACAGGCCCCGTCGCCTCGGCTGCCTTCTGCAAATCGCTACAGGAGGATAGACTGCCGGCTGGCCACGAACCCGCGAGGCCCCGATGACTGACGAGCCAGAGCGCAGTGAAGCAGAGCGAAACTACAGCCTGACGGCCGCGGACGCCGGGCAGCAACTCGCGGCGCCGGTGCTGCCGTACCTGCCGCGGGACCCCAAGCGGTACCGGCCGCGGATCGGGCTGATCGGCTGCGGGGGGATCACCGAGGACCACCTGACCGCCTACCGCAAGGGCGGCTACGACGTGGCGGCGCTGTGCGACGTGGTGCGGCGGCGGGCGGACGAGCGGCGGCGGGAGTTCTATCCCGAGGCCGAGGTCTACCACGACTACCGCGACGTGCTAAAGCGCGACGACATCGAGGTGGTCGATCTGGCCGTCCATCCCCACGAGCGGGAACCGATGATCGAGGCGGCCCTGCTCGCCGGAAAGCACGTCTTGAGCCAGAAGCCGTTCGTCGTGGACCTGGACTTCGGCCGGCGCATGGTCGATCTGGCCGATCGGCAGGGCGTGAAGCTGGCGGTAAACCAGAACGGGCGCTGGGCCCCGCATTTCAGCTACGCCCGCCAGGCGATCCGCGCCGGGCTGATCGGCGAAGTGGCGGCGGCCCACCTCTCGGTCCACTGGGACCACACCTGGGTGAAAGGCACCCCGTTCGAGAAGATCCGGCACCTGATCCTCTACGACTTCGGCATCCACTGGTTCGACGTGGTCCGGTGCTTCCTGGGCGAGCGGGAGCCGCGGCGGGTGTACGCCTCGACGGCCGAAAGCCCGGGGCAGCAGATCGCCCCGCCGCTCTTGGCTCAGGCGGTGATCGAGTACGACGATGCCCAGGCGTCGCTGGCCTTCGACGCCTCGACGCGGTTCGGGGCCCAGGACCGCACCTACGTGGCGGGCACGCTGGGCACGATCCACAGCACCGGCCCGGACCTGAAGCACCAGACGCTCACGCTCTCCACGTCCGAGGGCTACTGCGTTGCGGAGCTCGAAGGCTGCTGGTTTCCCGACGGCTTCCACGGCACCATGGGCGAGCTGCTCTCGGCCATCGAAGAGGACCGCGAGCCGATCAATTCCGCGTGCGACAACCTCGAAAGCCTTGCCCTGTGCTTCGCCGCCGCGGCCAGCGCCGAGCGCCATGAGCCGGTGGTGCCCGGCACGGTACGGCAGATGGTGGAGTGAGAAGACAGGGGACAGGAGTCAGGGATCAAGGAAAGCCCCGCCACTGCGTGGCGGGGTCCGGCGTGGCGGGGGCGCTGCGTGGCGGGGTCCGGCGTGGCGGCTTCCCCCGGGTTCCTCTGCCGAGCACGGGAACAAAGACGATACCGGTTGCACCGGGGGAAGATAGCTATGTGCGTTGCCGTCCGGCGACCGCAACTCGACGTGATCTGTTCGGGCCCGGCCCGGGAGATGGGTTTCACCCAGGGTGCTGCCTTGCGCGAACAGATTGCCGGCGCCCGGCGGGTCCTGGCGAAGCTCGAGGCATTTCGTCTCCGCCGGCCCCGGTGGTTGCCCTACCCGGCGTTTCTCCGCCTGGCCGAGCGCAAGGCCAAGAGGTTCCTGGCCGGCGCGCTGGCCGAACACGCCCCGGAGATGGCGCACCGCTTGGAGGGAATCGCCCGCGGCGCGGGCATCGGCCTGCCGGCGGCTTGCCTGCTCAACGCCCTGGAAGTGTTCATGTCGTCGGTGGGCAACGGCGGCGTGCCCACGGGGTCCGGTGCCTGCTCGGCCGTGGCGGTGCGCGGCCGTCGATCGGCCACCGGCGAGCCGATCCTCGCGCACAACTTCGACTACTTGGCGCTCGTGCAACCGTTCTACGTCCTGCGCGAGAGCCGGCCGGAAGGCCGGTGGCGCTCGCTCGACTTCACCGCGGCGCCGCTGTGCGGCAGCGTCGACGCGCTCAACGAACGGGGCCTCGCTATCACCAACAACTATGCCTATCCCGTGGACGCAGGCCCCCCGGCCACGCCGATTTCGATGCTCGCCGCCGGGGCACTCGCACGTTGTGCGACGGTCGCCGAAGCGGCGGAGTGGATCACGTCGCAACCGCGCTCGGGCGGGGGCATCCTGATGCTGGCCGACGCCGCCGGCGACGTAGCGTCGCTGGAGCTATCGAACACCCGCAGCCGACTGCGACGCCCGGAAGACGGTCACGATCTGCTGTTTCACACCAATGCGTTCTTCTGCGAATCGATGCGGGAAGTGGAGGTGGGTGAGCAGGCCGTTTACGGGCCCGACGCACCGAGGGCCTTGCGAGGCGTGCGCATCCTGGAGTCGCCCCGATGTCGGGACCAGCGGATCGCGGAGCTGGCCTCGCGCGCGGGTGCTTTCGGCCCGGAGGAGTTGGCCGCCCTGATGGCCGACCACGGGCCACAGGGCCGTCCCGACGCGAACACGCTCTGCATGCACAGCGACTACTGGCACACCACGGCGTGCCTCCAGTTGTTTCCGCGGAGCCGACGCATGCGCGTCGCCTATGCTCCGGCGTGCCGGGCACGGTACGAGGAGTTCGGCCTGTGAGCTACAGCGTCGGCTCGCCGCTTAAGAAGCCGTGCTTGGCGAGGAACCGGTCGGCGGCGCGCACGGTGTCGCGAAATGCCCCGTTCTTGCGGCCGTAGTTGAAGAACCCGTGGCCCTGGCCCTCGAACGGCACGAGGGTGCATTCGTTGCCCGCCTCCTTCATCAGTCGGGTGAACCGCTCGACGTTCTCAAACGGCACCGTTTTGTCGGCCGTGCCGTGGAAGATGATCGTCGGCGGGATCCCCTTGCGCACGTGGTGTGCCGGCGAGATCTCGGTCTCGCGCCCGGCTACCTTGCTCGCGCCGTAGCCCTTCTCCGTGGTGTCGATCACCGGGTTGAAAAGCACGAGGGCGTCGGGCACCGAGCTTACGGTGGTATCTTCGCCGGGCTCGTCGTGGCCTTCGATCGTGCCGGTCGAGGCGGCCACGTGACCTCCGGCCGAGCCGCCGCCGGCCGCGATCCGCTCGGGGTCGACGCCCAGCTTCTTGGCGCTGGCGCGGATCCAGCGCACGGCCGACTTGCCGTCGGCCACGCACTCGAAGGGCGTCGTGCCGTGGCGGCTGCGCACGCGGTACTCGGCGGCCATGGCGACCATCCCCCGGCCGGCCAGGTACTGGCAATGGGGATAAAACTGCTTCGGGCTGCCACCAACCCAGCCGCCGCCGAAGAAGAACACGATCGCCGGAAGCGGCTTGCCCGCCTCGCGATCCGCCGGCTCAAAGACGTGCAGGCGCAGCTCCACGTCGCCGACCGTCTTGTAGACCACCTGCCGGGTCGCCACAGCGGAATCGTCCGGCGGCGTCTTGGCCTTGCCGTCGTGCGGGTCCTCAGCGGTCAGGGGGGTCGCCGCCAACAGGGCCAGCGCGGCGCCGAAAAGCCGGTTCCTGGTTCTCATGGGTCGAGTCCTCGGGAAAGGGTACCGTGTTGGTTGCCACTGAAGCCACCCCGATTGTACTCGCCGGCGGCCGGTTTCGCAGAGAAGCAGCGCCGCCCGCGGGGTTTGCCTGGGGACCTGAACATGCGAGCCGAAGGCTCTTCGTGGGGTATCTATCCCCCAGTATGGGCCGAATCCTCGCGTCGCAACCCCCTCTGCAGAGCCAATTTGGAAAAAAATCCAGCGTCCCTGTCAGGATTGGGGTGCGAGGGGGCAAGTAAAGGGAGAATCGAGAGTTCCCGAGGCCTGGGGCGGCCATTTCCCACAGCTAAACCGTCCTATTAGGGGGTCCGGGCGATTCGAAGCGTGCTGCTCCTTCGGTAGCGGCTATCACCAACTGCAACGCGGAAGAACGAGGTGGAAGATGTCGATCAGCTTCACGAGAGGTTTCGCTGCTTTGTCGCTGTTGGGCTGCATGATTGTCGCGCTGGGGTGGACTTTGACAGCCACTTCGGATGCCCTCGCATCGGGCCGAGAGGCCCCCCCAGGAGAGCTGGCGGAGCTTACCGTCCTCGCCCCGTCGCCGAACCTGCCGAGCGGCGCCCAGGTGCAGGACCAATCAACGTTCGCCATGGGGACCATGCAGTGGAACGTGGTCTTCGTGGAGGGTGACGGCAGCATTCAGCCTCAGCAAGAGTCGTGGACCGCCGCCGAAATCGCCAACATCCAGAACAAGATCGCCGTGTCGGAAGCCCACTGGGAAGGTCTCACCGCCGGGTTTCATCCCAATGCCCGCCTGAACATCAACGTCAACTACGTCAACGGCGGGGTTCCGGTCACCACCGGCTACGAACCCTCGACCGACCAAAGCGAAGTCTGGATCAACGAGGTGATGGGAAAGATCGGTCCATACACGGCGCCCAGCCGGTACACCAACGTGCGCAATTTCAATCACGCCGAGCGGGTCGCAGCGAACACGAATTGGGCCACCACGATCTTCGTCCTCGACAACACGTCGGCCTATCTCACCAGCTACGCCTACGCCTACTACGGCGGTCCGTTCACGATTCTCGAAAATGATTCCGCCGGGTGGACACCGGCGAACTTCAACATGGTCCTCTCCCACGAGATGGGGCACATCTTCTTTGCCCTCGACGAGTATTACGCCAGCGGCCAGAGGAACACGTACACCGGCGGCTACCTGAACACGGTCAATGGCAACGCGGAACGCGACGCCTTCGGCAACTACGTCGTTCCGCCGCAGCCGAACGCTCTGATGCTCAACAACGGAAACTTCTTCACCGGCGCGCCCTATCCGCCGAGTCCGTGGTCCAGCGACATGTTCGGCTTCCGCGACACCGACGCGGACACCATTCCCGACATCCTGGACACCTTCCCGACGCTGACCGGCAGCGACGCCGGCAGCAACCCCGCGGCCGGGCTGTTCGATTTCTCCGGAAGCATCGCGGTCAACGACATCACCAATCAGAACATCCTGAACTTCAACTTCAGCAATTCGGGGAGCGACATGACGATCAACACCATCGCCTCGGCGTTCTACGAGCTCGACGGCGGTGCCGGCGTGGCGTTCCTCCCGGTGGACGGCATCCACGACGACTACTTCGAGTCGCTCGCGTTCTCCATTGCGGGATTGTCCGCGGGCCTGCACTCGATCGACGTCTACGGGTTCAACAGCGTCGGCAACCGCTCGAACCTTCTGCAGTTCACCATCAACGTCACCGGCGCCGCGATCATCCCCGAGCCTTCCGCCGTGCTCGTTTGGTCCTTGCTCGCTGCCCTGGGGATCGTCTGCGGGTGGCGACGGAAGAGGTAAGCGGGTCTCGGCAAGCTACGCGTCCGATCCACTGCCCCGCCGGCCGCTTGACCGGCGGGGTTCTTTTTTGCGCCTCCGGGCAGAGTTTGCTCGGTGGCCCGCCGGAATCCGTTGCGAGCCGACTTCACCGCCGCGCTGGGGCGGGCAAGACGGGCCGATTCGATTGTCCCGCCGGGCCAACCTGCGCCCGCAGAATCCCCCCAGTCGGCGGATTCTACCACTCGACCCCACCGCCACAGGGGGGTTACCGGCAGCGCCCCCCTGAACAACGCCCCGCCGCCCAATTACAATGAGAATTCCGCTACAATGAGAGGTCGGGCTCACCGTACCGCTTCGTACCGACCACTCCTCCCCGGCACATCCGCTAAGACGGCAGAGAAAGATGGCGATGCCCCGATTCTGCTGGCCGCTGCTTGCTGTTGACACGCAAAGACCTGCGGCCCGTCTCCCGCGCCGCCCGTTGTTTCGCCGAATCGGCTTCGAGTGTCTCGAGGACCGCCGGCTGCTGTCGGTGGCGCCGGAGTTGGAGGCGTTCGACGACGTGACCGTGGCCACGGGCGCCCCGCTACAGGTGGCGCTTCGGGCGATCGACAGCGACGCGGATGAGGAGCTGACCTACACGGCCACAGTGACCAATCTCAGCCTCACCGGCGGCGAGCTTTCCACGTACATCCCCGAAGGCAACCGCAGTATGCGGATCAACGTGGAGGACTTCGGGTCGATGACGTTCGAACTGTTCGAGCAGCGCGTGCCGGACGCCACTTCCGAGCTGATCGCGCGGGCTGAAGACGGATACTTCGACGGCCAGAAGTTCCATCGCGTGGCCAAGCTCGCCGACGGCAAACCGTTCGTCGTTCAGGGCGGCCACTCCGGCACCGGCCAGAGCTTCGACGACCAGTTCCACACGGACCTGCTTCCCACCAGCGCGGGCACGCTGGCGATGGCCAACCGGGGCTCCGACACCAACGACGCCCAGGTCTTCATCACCGGCAGCCCCGTGCGTTTTCTCGACCTTCGCTACGCGGTGCTCGGCTACCAGACCGGCGGCGAGGACGTGCGTCGGAACATCGAGGCCGTCGACACGGTCGAGCAGAGCATGGGCACCTGGGTTGAGGACTCGAAGCCCGTCGAGGACATCCTCATCACCTCGGTCGAGATCATCTACGATCGCCTGAGCGGCACCATGACCCTCAGCGCCCCGGAAGGGACCAGCGGCCAGGCCGAGGTGACCGTGACCGTGACCGACACCCAGGGACACACCGACCAGGAGACGTTCACCGTCACCGTGGTCGCGGATACCGAGAACTCCCCGCCGTACCTGGCGCCGATCGCCGACCAGCACGCCGCAGCGGAGACCCCGATCCATTTCCAGGTCCAAGGGGTGGACATCGAAGGCGACCCCCTCTACTACACCGGCAGCGTGGTCAACGCCAAGGGGGAAGTCGGGCTGACCGTCGACCCGTTGACGGGTGACGTTTGGGTCAGCCCCGAGCCGGGCGCGGCGGGCGTCTACGACATCCAGCTCAAGGTCCGCGAGTTGAACGACAACGGGTCCAACCCCAACTGGGACAGCCAGCACGTGCCGCTCTTCGTCGATCCGCCGGCGCCGACCGGGGTCGCGCTGCTGGCGAGCACTGACACGGGCTTCGACGACGGCGACGGGCTGACGAACATCAGCAACGACGGCGACGCGCTGCGGTTCCGCGTCTCGGGCGTGGTGTCCGGGGCCGAGGTGACCGTGCTGGCCGATGGCGACACGCCCATCGGACAAGGCGTGGCCTCGGGCGACGTGGTGGCCGTGACCACCGACGGCACCACGAAGCTCGACGACGGCCCGCACACGATCACCGCGGTGCAGACCCTGGTCAACTGGGAAGTCAGCGTGGGCAACCGGCAGGAGACGGTCGACCTGGGTAGCGAGGCTTCGCCGGGCCTGGAAATCCACGTCGACACGGCCGCCCCGCAGTTCACCAACCAGCCCACCCTCGGCGCCGCCGAAGGGGTGCAGTACGTCTACGATGCGCAGACCGACGCCGAAGACGCGGGGGAGCAGGTGCGCTATTCGCTCGAGCAGTCGCCAGCGGGAATGGTCGTCGGGCTCGAGACGGGCCGAGTGACCTGGACCCCGCAAGCCGACCAGGGCCCCACCCGAGACGTGATCCTGGTGGCCGAGGATGCGGCCGGCAATCGCACCGAGCTGCCGTTTACGCTCGAGATCAACGGGCTGCCGGTGCTCGATCCGATCGGGGATCGAGAGGTCGACGAGCACGCCCTGCTGACGTTCACGGCCGCCGCCACCGACGACGGCGGGCAAGTCAGCTACGGCCTGGGCGACGGGGCCCCGGCCGGCGCGGAGATCGACCCGGAGAACGGCGTCTTCGAGTGGACCCCCACCGAAGCGCAGGGGCCCGGTGAGTACACGTTTGCCGTCGAAGCGATCGACGACACGGGGCTAACGGCGTCGGAGACGATCACGGTCACGGTCAACGAGGTCAACGTCCCGCCGGCGTTCCCCGCCGAGGAGCTGAACTGGACGATCGACGAAGGGGAGCTGTGGCAGTGGCAGCCGGAGGTCGAGGATCCCGACCTGCCGGCCAACGACCTGACCTTCGCTCTCGAAGGCGACGTGCCCGACGACTTGATCTTCGACCCCGACACGGGCGATATCCTCTGGCGCCCGGACGAGCAGGCCGGCGGCACGGCGTACACGTTGCGTCTGAGCGTGACCGACGAGTCGGGCGAGGGTGACGAGCAGACGCTCGCGATCACGGTCAATGAAACGGACCAGCCCCCGGCGATCGAGCCGGTCCCCCGGCAGTTCGTGCTGCCGGGCGGCGCGGTGTCGGTTCGGGTCGAGGCGGCCGATCCCGACACGCCGGCCAATCCCGTGCGGTTTGCCCTGGAGGGCGACGTGCCCGAGGGGCTCACGCTCGACGAGACCACGGGGCGGCTCGACTGGGACGTGCCCGACGAGTTCCCGCCCGGCGAAGTGACCGTCCGCATTCGGGCGATCGAGCAGACCGCGGCCGGCGACGGGCTGAGCAGTGAGACGGAGGTTAAGGTCCAGGTCCTCGACTTGGGGGCGTTCTTGCTCGATGCGGCCTTCGGCCAGGACGGGTTCGGCACGGCGCTGTTGCCCGAGCGTCCCTCGAACCCAATTGCGTCGCCGCTGATGCAGACCCCCGCGGACGGCGTGCCTGCCGCGTCGGCCCGGGGCGGCACCCGGGCCCTGCTGCCGCCGCTGTCGCTCGAGGACACCGGCATGTTCGGCAGCCAGATCGGGCCGTTCACCCCGTCAGGCAAGACCGGCAAGACGCTCGAGGAGACCGCCAAAGAGAACGGCCAAGAGGACGACGGCGAATCGGACGCGGGTGGTGGGAAAGCCGAGCGCCAGCGATCGAGACGCCAAAGCGACGGCAAAGACGACGGTCCCGCCGTCGAGCCCCCCGCCCCGTCACCTCGCGCCAGCGACGCCGTCTGGGAAACCTACGAGCAGGCCGAAGCAACGTAGTGACAGGCGGCCCGCCTGTCACATGCCGCGAATGTGGCGCGGTCTCCTGACTTGGGCGAACCGCGGGTGCCTCTCCGGACGAACCACGGCGCGCAATTCCATCTGCTGCTCACGTGCCCTCACTTGATTACCACCTTGAAGCCCGAAACTCGAACTCTCGGTACCCGGGCACCACTGTTGAAGGGGTCCACGTTGTGCTCCCGACGGTACACGTCCGGATCAGTGTACACCTCTCGGGCAAAACGCACGGGGAATACAACGAGCTCATTCGGCCAAACGACTATCATTCGCTCAAGGCGAATCTGGTCGGGCACGGAAATGGGCTGTCCGTCGTAAGTGAGCGACAGCTCGAAGACATAGTAGGTGGTCCGCTTGCCCGTCGAGAGGATGGCGAGTCTCGCTTGACGGGTCTTGGCCGGACATTTCTCGATCAAGACAGTTACGCCCTCGGGCAAGGGAACTGCCGATTCGACGAGCGAGAAACGAACCGGACCCGAGGGGGCCTTGCCCACAGCGGACTCCGCCACGTCATCTGCGGATCCTTCGGCAGCTTGTGCCGTTTGCAGCAAGTGCTTGTCACAGTCCACGGTGCAGCATACGACCGATATGGCAAGGAACGCTATCGGTAAGAGACGCATCATAATGGCACCTCCCTTGGGCTGGAACGAGCACCTCCGGCAAGGGTGTTCATAGCTCGCCGCGGGCGTATTGCTCGTACCGTTCGGCGACCCGGCCGGTTTCCACGTCGCCGCGGTGGACCAGCACGCCGACGCGGCGCTTAAGCGACTGGCCCTTTTCGAGCGTCAGCGGCTTGCCGCTCCGCTCGTCAATCCGGCGAGGGCCGAAGCAACCGTAGTCGCGCGTGAGCCACTTGTGCGGCTGGGGGTTGTCCGGGTGGCTGAAGATGGCCAGCCCGGCGTCCTTTTCGCCCGTGGTGTTGCTGTAGTCGATCCATCGGGCGACCTTGCCGTTGGTCCCCTGCTGGTTCACGCCCCCTTCCGAGTTGACGATCTTCCCGCCGCCGGCCTGGACGTTGAACTCGCCGTTCATGCGGATGTACGGCCAGGCGTAGTGCGTGGCGTCGCTGACGAACGTCACGTCGCCGTAGCCGGCGGTGACCGTGAAGGTGACGTCGAGGAAGTATTCGCCGTCGCCCAGCGCCACCACGCGCATCTTGCGCCCCTCGTCGAGCACCGGCTTGTCGTGGTCCATGTACCACAGCAGCTTCTTGCTCAGCACGAGCTCGTTTTCGGACCTCTCGCCGAGGGTCGTTTCCACGTGGCGGACGCCGTCTCGAAACCGCGACGGCGCATCGTCGGTCTTCGCCTCGGTGTAGAGCGCCCCGTAGGTGTTCACCGGCCGTGCGTCGCCCAGCTTCACCCGGTCGGCGAACCAGAACGAACGGTGGTGCGGGAAGGGATCGGTCTTCTGCACCGTCATCGACTCGCCCGCGGGGCTGCGCACGGGGTAGTAGTGCGGCAGGTCCACGTCCTTGCCGTGCTGGTAGACGAATGCCTCTTTCCCGTCGATCCACACGGCGAGCTGCCCGGCGTCGTCGTCCTGCTTCAGCTCGATTCGCGATTTCCCTTCGGCCGCGTTGGACGTACTGGTCGCGCCGAGCAGCGACGCGATCGTCAAGACGAGCACGTATCCGACCATGGCGTTTGTCAACTTCATCGTTGTTCTCCTCGGGTGCGAAGCCGCAAGCGGCTCTAAAGAATGAATTTGCTCAAGTCCTCGTCCTCCGTGATCTCTTCGAGGCGCTCGCGCACGTAGGCGGCGTTGATCTCCACGCGGCCCCGCTTCATGTCGGGGGCCTCGAAGCTCAGCTCCTCGAGCATCCGCTCCATGATCGTGTACAGGCGCCGGGCCCCGATGTTCTGCGTGGTCTGATTGACGCGAAAGGCGTAGTCGGCCAGGGCCTCGACCGCGTCGTCCCCAAAGACGATCTCGACGCCCTCGGTTTCCAGCAGGGCTCGGTACTGCTTCGTGAGCGCCCCCTTGGGCTCGGTGAGGATGCGCACGAAGTCGTCCTTGCCCAGGTCGCCCAGCTCGACGCGGATGGGGAACCGCCCTTGCAGCTCCGGCATCAGGTCGCTCGGCTTGGCCCGGTGAAAAGCCCCGGCCGCGATAAACAGGATGTGGTCGGTGCGCACGAAGCCGTAGCGGGTTTGCACCGTGGTCCCCTCGACGATCGGCAGCAGGTCGCGCTGCACGCCTTGGCGCGAGACGTCGGCCCCGTGCGGGTGCTCGCTGGCCACGACCTTGTCCATCTCGTCGATGAAGATGATGCCCGTGTCCTCGGCCAGCTCGATGGCCTTGGCCTGCACTTCGTCCTGGTTGATCAGGGCGTCGCACTGCTGCTCGAAGAGGACGCGGCGAGCCTCGGCCACGGTCATCTCGCGGCGGACCGTGTGCCGCGGCAGGATCTTCTCGAACATCCCCTGGAAGTCGATGTCCATCTGCTCCATGCCGGCCCCGGTGAACATGACCGGCACGGCGCGCTGCTCGAGCTGCAGCTCGACCCGCCGCTGGTCCAGCTCGCCCGAGGCCAGCATGGCCCGCATCTTCTCCCGCGTGCGCTCGAAGCGCTCCGGAGAGTCGGGGCTCTCGGGCGAGGCGTCGAAGGCCGGCGGGGCCGGCACCAGGAGGTCCAGCAGGCGCTCCTCGACCCGGCGGCGCGCTTCCTCCTCCACGCCGGCCCGCTCCTCGTCGCGCACCAGCCCGATCGCGTTCTCGACCAGCTCGCGGACCATGCTCTCGACGTCGCGCCCGTAGTAACCCACCTCGGTGTACTTGCTCGCCTCGACCTTGATGAACGGGGCCCCGGTCAGCTTGGCCAGGCGGCGGGCGATCTCGGTCTTTCCCACGCCGGTCGGGCCGATCATCATGATGTTCTTCGGCGCCACCTCCTGACGCATTTCGTCGGAGAGCTGCTGGCGCCGCCAGCGGTTGCGCACGGCCACGGCCACGGCCCGCTTGGCGTCGTCCTGGCCGACGATGTGCTTCTCCAACTCCGCGACGATCTGCCGGGGCGTCAACTCGCGCACGAAAGCTCCTCCACCACGATGTTGCGGTTGGTGTAGACGTCGATGTCGGCGGCGATCTCCAATGCCTTCTGCACAATCTGAGCCGCCCCCAGATCGCTGTGGGCCACGAGCGCCCGGGCAGCCGCCACCGCGTAGTTGCCCCCCGAACCGATCCCCAAGACGCCGTCGGTCGGCTGGATCACGTCGCCGTTGCCGGTCACCAGAAGCGTGTGCTCGGCGTCGACCACGGCCATCAGGGCCTCCAGGCGCCGGAGCACGCGGTCGGTGCGCCATTCCTTGGCCAGCTCCGTGGCGGCGCGGGGGACGTTGGCCGGGTAGTCCTTCAGCTTGGCCTCGAAGCGCTCCAACAGCGCAAAGGCGTCGGCGCTGGCCCCCGCAAAGCCGGTCATCACCTTGCCTTCCATCAGGCGGCGGATCTTGTTCGAGTCGGCCTTCATGATCGACTCGCCGATGGTCACCTGCCCGTCGCCCCCCATGGCCACGCGGCCACCGCGACGCACGGTCAGGATCGTGGTGCTTCTGGATTGCATCGCCGGCGGCCCCTCCCGGTGCCTTGAGTCTCTTCGAGCAGCACCGTCAATATGGCGGAAATCGACCCGGAGTTCCAGGGCCGGGCGGTGATGTGGTGGTTTCATGCACCCCATTAGAGTTATTCTCCGCGCCGACGCCCTAAGAGCCTGACCGAAAAGGGGTCAGACCCCCTGGGTTTAAGGGGTCTGACCCCTTTTCGGATAAGTTGTAAGTATCTCCCGCGCAAAGGGTTGGAGGTCCCCGCCAAGCCCGCCCAGGCAAACAGCACCGGCCATGGCCCGTCAAATTGGGTGGGACGTCCCCGGGCGGCGGTGACGGGGGGTACCGCAGGGAACGGGACCGGCCCCCGCCGCGTCGAAATACCGAAACCGCGGAATCTGCAAAAAAACGACGTTTCCCACAGAAAACAGTTGCGTCGGCCCCGTGGCTCGATTAGTTTGGATGCTAGCGATCTCGGGCCCCCGGTTGCCCGGCTGATTGCCTCGGCGCGACGGGTCGGTTACGATAGCGCTAACCCACCTTGGGCAAACCTGCCTGCCCCACGGCACCGTGAGCGCCGGCGGGCCCGGATGCGAACAGGTTAAGCGAGCTGGCCAGGGGCCGTCCGCTTCAGTCGGACCGGCCGGGGGCTCGCGCCGGATCAGTTTCCGCTCTTGTGACAGGGGAGGACATTCACGATGGGACGACGAGTCGGAGTCATGTTGACCGTCCTGGTTGCCACGGTCTTTGTGGCAACCGAGGGGGCGTGGGCGTGCAGGTTCTTGGACAACCTGTTCTCCCGTTGCCGCCCGTGCTGCTCGGTGCAGCCGTGTTGCGTGGTGACCTACTGTTGCCCGCCTAGATGTTGTGAGCCGGTGGTTTGCGCGCCCGCGGCGTGCGAACCGGCCGGTGCCGAGCCGGGCGCCGGCGAATCGGCGCCGGACGAGACACCCACGTTGGCCCCGGAGGACGAGGCGCCCGAGGCCCCGCCGCCGGGCGAAGCCGAGCCCGAGGCGCCAACACCGGCCGAGGAGCCCGCACCGGAGCCGCCGGCCGAAGAGCCCGCACCGGAACCACCCGCGGAAGAGCCGGTCCCGGAACCGCCGGCTGAGGAGCCCGCACCGGAGCCACCGGCTGAGGTGCCTGCACCGGAACCACCAGCCGAAGAGCCGGCCGAGGAACCCATGCCCGCGCCGCCGGCCGAAGAGCCGGCCGAGGAACCCATGCCCGCGCCGCCGGCCGAAGAGCCGGCGCCGGACGATCCGTTCGCCACGCCGCCGGCCGAAGAGCCGACGCCCGCGCCGCCGGCTGAGGAGCCGACTCCGGCGCCGCCGGAGGACGATCCGTTCGCCACGCCGCCGGCCGAAGAGCCGACGCCGGCACCACCGGTTGAAGAGCCGACCCCGGCGCCGCCGGAGGACGACCCGTTTGCCGTGCCGCCGGCCACACCGCCGGCCGAACAGCCACCGGTGGACGATCCGTTCGGAGCGCCGGCGCCCGAGATCCCGCCGCCGCCGGCTTCCCCGGCCCCGCCGGCCGAGGAGCCCGCGGCGACCCCGCCGGCTGACGATCCGTTCGGCGCGCCTCCCAGCGACGATCCGTTCTCGAGCAACGAGGACATCAACAAGCTGCGCACGTGGACGGACGCGACCGGCAAGTACCAGCTCGAGGCACGGTTCGTCGAGATCATCGACGGCAAGGTGCGGCTCGAGATGGCCGATGGCCGGTACTTCCGGATTGAGATGGACAAGCTGTGTGCCGGCGACCTGGACCTCGTGCTGCGGCACGTGTCCAAGATCGCCCTGTACTGACCGCCCGAGCGCAAGCTTCCGCGGTCGGACTAACGTGATACGATTCGACGTCCCGGGCTCCGGTGCGAGGAAAGTCCCGCGCCGGAGCCTTCTTTTTCTCCCGTTCCCGGACACAATGCACGCAGGGGTGCCAGTGCCCGCGCCCCCATCGGCCGCTCGCGCCCGAATACCGACGCTCGGGAAGGAAAGAACTCCGAGACGGATCGAAAGAGCGAGCAGCCGTGGTGCGGCCCGGAGAGCCATCCCTGCCCCCGCCCCGCGCCGGGGGACCACGGTCGCGAAAGGCGGGGCTTTCGCCAAGGGATACGCGTGGTATCCTTGGCAGCAAGCCTCCCTTCAAGAGGGGTCCGATAGCGGTGTTTCCCTTCCCGAGAGTGGAACAGAACGGCTCTGGAGAATGCCACGCGACGTGTGCCACCCTGCGAAAGAGGGGGTTGTGATGCATCACGCCTGTGGCATCGGGGCCAGCCGGCGAGCCCGCGGCACGCGCGTCGGCGGCCGGCACCACGTTCGACTCACCCAGTCGGGTCCCGCACGGCCAGCCCCGCGATTTCGGGGTTGACCTATCGGCCCGGGCGCATAGGGTTGGGGAGTGGACGTTCAACTACCGGCGGCCGGATCGGCGGGGCTTGGAGTCCGGCTGGACCGGTTGGAGCAGCACTCGGCCCGCTTCGCAAGGGAGGTTTTCTCATGTCCCAGGTCAATCAAGGCGACGTCGTTCGGGTCCACTACACCGGGCGGCTCCCCGACGGAACGGTTTTTGGGAGTTCCCAGGAGCATGAGCCGCTGGTCTTCGTGGCCGGCGAGGGGACCATGATCCGGGGCGTGGCCGATGCGGTGGTGGGGATGAGCGTGGGCGAGTCGAAGACCGTGACCGTCCCGCCCGAAGAGGGCTTCGGCCAGCGCAACCCCGCCCTGGAGCAGACTGTCCCCCGTTCCCAGTTGCCCGACCAGGTCAAACAAGGCGACCAGCTCCAGGCCGTCCAGGGCGACCAGCAGATCGCCATCTGGGTCCGCGAGCTGGGCGACGAAACCGCCGTGATCGACGCCAACCACCCCCTGGCCGGCCAGACGCTCGAGTTCGACCTCCAACTCCTCTCATTCGAGGAGGCGGGGGCCTGACGCTCACCCGACCAGCCACCACACCAGCATCACGCCCGGCACCAGCACCAGGGGCACCAGCACGAGAAAGATCAGCGGCCAGAGGACCGAGGTGGGTTCGTCGTCGGGCGGGGAGTGGCGTCGTCGGCCTGCCGGGATTCTCCGTCACCCGTTCGTAGTGACCGCATTCATGCGGTCTTTCCGGTCTTCACGCGTTCCGGACCCGATGAATCGGGTCACTACGAGCATTGCACCTTTCACACCAGGCAGCGCTTCGCGTCGGTCAGGTAGAACATGGCGTCGAGGTTGCCGGCCTCTTTGGAGACCAGGGGGCTGGGCAGCACGATCTCCAGCGGCAGGTCGTCGATCTTCTCCTGGTTGCGCACGATGAACTGGCCGATCATCACGGCCCAGCCGTGGATCATGCCGGCGGGGTTGACCGACGTGGCGCCGAGCTTCCCCTCTTTCACACCAGTTAGGCCGCCCACCTGGCCATCGACCGCGGTGACGACCATGTTCTCGTGCTCGGTGCCCGGCAGCGCGGGCACGCAGGCCAGGGCCATGTCGTCGTTGTGAAAGAAGGCCCCGGCCACCGGTTCGTCGGTTTCCTCCAGCAGGGCGTCGAAGGCGTCGCGCGCGTCCTCGGTCTTCCAATGGCACCACCGCACGCCGCCGCCCAGCACGCGAACCTCGGGATACTCGGCCACGACGTTCTCGAAGCCGCGATTGCGCCCCTGGGCCCCGCTGTGGGTGCTCTCGCCGCCGATGTGGATCACCGGCCCGCGACCCCCGATCTTTTCCATCATGTACCGGGTGCTCTGCTCGGCCATCTTGACGTGGTCGGGCGTGATGTAGGTCCACACGCCGACCTCGCGGAGCCGGTCGCGCTCGACGATCAGCGTGTCCATGTCGATGATGGGAATACCCCGCTTCTGCATCCGGCGGCACGGTTCCTCGAGAATGCCGATCTGGTGGGCCTGGACCGCGAAGAAGTCCCAGTCGTCGCCGGCCATCAGATCGATCTTCTCGCGCTGCTTCTGGCCGTCGAACTCGCCGTCGAACCACTCGATGTCGACGCCCAAGAGATCGCCCCAGAGCATCGCGGAGTCGTGGCCCAGCTTGTTCCAGGTGCCCTGGAGCCCGGCGCTGGACATGGCCGCGCGGAGCCGTTTGCGTTCGCCCGCCGCGCCGCCGCCGGCCGGCTTCGTCTCCGATTGGCAGCCCGAGAGAAGCGCGGCCAACCCCAGGCCGCCGCCGGCGGCCGCATGCTTGAGCCAGTCCCGACGCGAGGTGGGTGGCAGGTCGTCGTGAGCCATGGCGGTCTCCTTTCGGCGAAAGAGCAAGCTGGTCCCGAACCAGAATATACCCGCTCCGCGTTTGGTTGCCAACGAACGGGCGCGACGGGCGGGGGTTACGTGCGCGGGTCAGTCGCTCAAATCTCAGTAAACACTTCAGCCGAATGAAGTGTCGTTGTTTCCCCCCGTAGCTACCGTCGCCAGACGGTGGACGAACTCTCGTTTTGCCGACAATCCACGCTCTGGCGAGCGTAGCTAGTGCGCGTCCCAAAAGACGTTTAGCCCTTGGATTCTGGGGCAATTGACGTAAAAATGCTCCTCGAAGATCGAAACCTCTTGTGTGCCCAGGCCGCCAAAATCGTGGAAAAGCGGCCGGGGCACGGC
>Ga0180438_10001738_pt1 | contig 37823 bp, 40 predicted proteins | sample SS_ome_12_FD_132455 | JGI IMG/M metagenome (GOLD analysis project Ga0180438, IMG submission 132455) | Hypersaline lake sediment archaeal communities from the Salton Sea, California, USA - SS_3_D_2 metaG | ecosystem: Environmental > Aquatic > Non-marine Saline and Alkaline > Hypersaline >... | reverse complement strand
TGTACGCATGGTAACATGTTTAGCCGACCAGTACTAATTTCCCGTGAGGCTTGACCATATCTTTTGTTCACCCTTCGTGAGATCGCTCTTCGCGATCTCATTCTCCAGATGCACTTCGTGCATTTGTCGTGAGAATGCTGCGCATTCTCATCCTCCGTCCGCACTTCGTGCGTCCTCCGTAGTAATAGCTGAGCTAGATATTTTTTCATCCGAATTGTAACCTAAGCAGAATTGTGTTGTTTAATAGGGTGAGGCGGCTAAAGGCGGAATAACATTCCGACGGGCAAGTTTCACCTCCTTTCCTTGCCCTTTTAATGCCTCAAAGCAGCATAGGGGATGGGTCTGCAGATCCATCCCCTTTTTCAATGGTGCGCCCGGCAGGGCGCACCCACTTGGGGGGTGAAATCTTTAGATGTTATAGACTGATAGGCTCAAATGTGAATGCCTGATCTTTGGCTACGACAGTACCTAACCCCGGAAAGGGGAAGTGGTATAGATGGACGGGTATTTTGAGCCTTGACGCCTGTCCCAGCAAGTCCCTTCGCGTGGTGCGGGCTAATTCCGGATTCACATCAAAACGGGGTGACCAGTCCGTATGCCCCGGCTGAAACCGCGCGTGGATCGTGTCGACGAGCAGCCACAACCGGTGTTCCCTCGATCGAATTTCGATCCCGATGTGGCCGGGAGTGTGCCCCGGTGACGGGAGAGCCCGAACCATCGTATCGGTTGACTCGGCGATCTGGGAATCCATATCGATGTATTCGATCTGATTGCGGCAGATCGAAAACGTGGTTTTCTGTGCCGAGGAAGCCTCGGCTCCGAAGAAGCGCTCGGCCTGTCCCTTCATCCAGAAATCGAATTCCTTTTGGGAAATGACCACCCTTGCATCCGGCATGGCCGGAACACCGGCTTCCGTCAGTCCGCCGATATGATCTCCGTGTCCGTGGGTGATGAGGACCGTATCTACGTCTTCCGGCAGCACGCCGCATTCGCTCAGCAGTTGAGCAGTTCCCAATCCGGGCCCTCCGCTGGAATATCCGAATCCCGTATCCACGAGAATCGCGTGGCCGGGGATCCGTATCAGAACGGAATTGAAATACCAGTCGAGGTATTTCCCGTCACTTTCGGGCTGTACCGCCCTAACCGCCTCTTTGAGCTGGCCTTTTTCCACAGCCGGGAAGATTTCCGACATCTGATCGAAATCCCGCCGCACGTTTGCCACACCAAGAACGTCGATTCTCGCCTCACCGATATCTAGCTTGCTTACCATGATCCACATCATAGTGACTGCCGAACAGGGTGTCAAATTTCCCTTATGACCTTTTTCGGAAAACCGTAACATCACATCGTACCGGTCTGGAAAAGAATCACGGTTTCTGGAAGAATGCCCGGATGAGCTGAACCCCCGAAGTCGATGTGAAAAGATAGACCGGGCTCGACGATGTCGGCGGTTACGATGCGGCGGTGATCGGAGCATATCTGGATGCAGCAGGGATCGGAGTCGGAGGAGGCGATCCGCTTCTGCCGGGACAACGGAATGAGTGTTGTCGACGGCGAATGCATCCTCATGTTTGCCGAACCCGCCGCCTTCTATCATCGCTTTCATCGCTGGGTCTGGAAGCTTCTGGGAAAACTTCCGGCCTAAAAAAGCTTGAGCATCGTCAAGTTTGGGCCAGCATTGCCAAAGCGTGTGCTTGACCATACCCCGGTTGTGGCTTTACCGTTGTCACAATCCGAGGGTATTGCCGTGAAGGTGCTTTTGATCTGTCCGTTTCCGCCTGAGTTCAACGCCTGTAGAGAGATTCTCGGTCTGAGGGATTCCAAGCCCGTATCCGGCTGTCGCTCGGCCAGAGGAACTGCCGGCAACATCGACGTATTTGCCCTTGAAAGCGGACCGGGCAAGGCAAGAGCCGCTGCGGCAACCGTGGCGGGAGCTCTGGCTTTTTCCCCTGAGCTGGTTGCCGACTCCGGTTCATGTGCCGGAACCGAGCCGGGGGCTTTCGTAGGTCAGCTCATACTCTGTCGGGACTGCTACGAATACGACATCGGTGGAAAAGGTTTTCCCACTCGCGGCATCCCCGAGATGAAGCTTCCTTCGGCCTTTTCCACGCTGTCCTCCCCAGACCGGGAAACGCTGCTGCGGGAAGCAGGGGAAACCGGCAGCACGGAGAGCTTCCAGGTTCATGTGGGTAACCAGGCCTGCGGAGAGCTGCTGATTCAGTCGCAGGAGATGCGGGAAGCCCTCCACTCCCTGTTCCGGGCATCCGGAGCCAACTGGGAAACCGCCGGTGTGTTCATCGGAGCTCTGAAGAACCGTCTGCCCCCCTTGAGCGTTCGCATTGTCACCGATCTGGGAAACGAACAGGCCCTGAACGATTTTCGGGCGAATATCAAGAAGAAAGCCAGAGAGCTGTACAGGTACGTTCAGGTACTGGCCGAGTACGGCTGGTTCGATCACTTCCACGAGTGCTGGCGGCGGCTCGATCCCGCCACCATCGACCGGCTTCCCCAAAGCGTGCTCCCCTAATCCCCACCAACCCGAAACCTTGCAGGAGCGATCCGGAGGGATTAAAATATAAGTGAACCCTCGGAAGGAGGATCGAAAGGTGTCACGGACCTACGTAGAAACCTCGACGTATCTCCTGGAAGAGATCGATGAAATGATTCAGGAGGGCTTCTACCACGATCGAACGGAAGCGGTCAATGAAGCCCTGAGGATGCTGATCAAGCAGTATAAGGTCTCCAAGCTGCATGCCAAGGATCTGCGCTACGCTTCGGATCGTAAACCCAAAAAAAGCAAAAAGAGTGGAGAGGAAGGAGCAAAGAATTGATAGGCCAGGTTGTCGTCGGTATCGATGGTTCTGAGTACTCGCTGTCCGCATTCAAGTACGCCGAACACTTCGCCTCCAAGCTGGATTGCGAGCTCAAGGCGGTTTTTGTCATCGATTCCAGGAAGACCGAGCTGCCCATCATCTACGCTACGGGTCATTTTGACTATGCCTTCGCCAGAACCTATATTCCCCCCGATCCGGAGCTGAAGAGCTTCTACACCAAGATCAAGAAAGATCTGGAAGATTTTGCCGCGGGTTTCCTCGGGAACATTGAGGCAAGCTGCAAGGAGAAGAAAATCCCCTTCGTCGGGGTTCAGAGGGAGGGACTGCCTTCCCAGATTCTCACCGAAGAGTGTCGTTCGGGAGACCTGATGTTCATCGGACAGAAGGGAGAAAACGCCCGCTTTGCCCGAACCATCGTGGGTTCCACTGCGGAGGATGTGGTGCGCTCCTCCCCGCGACCGGTCATGGCCTGTCCGGAGGCTTTTCGACCTCCGGAGAAGATCCTATTCCCCTATGACGGGTCCCCCGCCGCCGAACGGGCTCTTCAGTTCTGCGCGAATGCCTTCGGGACCTTCTGGAAAGAGTTCCTCGTCCTGTCCAGCGAAGAGGAGAAGGGTTTAACCGAACGCGAGCACCGGTACTTGGACAAACATGCAATAGATCACCGGTTGATTACGGAGAAGGGCTCTCCGATCGACACTGTGCTCGAGGTCGCCGAACGGGAGGGTTCAGACCTCCTGCTGATCGGTTCCCACGGCGCCCACAAGATCCGTGATTATATCCTTGGTTCCACCACGGTTCATCTTCTGCGAAAAAGTCCACTGCCCGTGCTGATCGTTTACTGATTTGCCTCGTGAAGATAAGCTATGCGGAAAACCGTCAAGCCCAGCGGATGGTACGGACCCAGATCCAGGCCCGGGGTATTCAGGACGAGGGTGTGCTGGAGGTGATGTCCCGTATTCCCAGGCACCGTTTTGTCTCCGGCGCAAGCACCTATGAAGCCTACGGCGATTTTCCGCTCGCTATCGGGCGCGGGCAGACGATATCTCAACCCTACATGGTCGCGCTGATGAGCGAAGAGATGAGGTTGAAAGGAACCGAACGGGTTCTGGAGATCGGAACGGGCAGCGGCTACCAGACCGCTATTCTGGCCGAACTTGCCGCGGAAGTCTATACGGTCGAGCTGATTCCCGAACTGGTCGAGGGTGCACGCAGGTTGCTCGACGAGCTCGGCTATACCAATATATCGTATCGATGCGCCGACGGATCCGTTGGTTGGCCCGAACACTCTCCCTATGACCGTATTCTGGTAGCGGCCGCCGCGGCCAAGGTTCCCCCTCCCCTTACCTCCCAGCTGGCGGATAACGGGATCCTGGTGATTCCGGTTGGAGACAGCCGCCACTATCAGACCCTGTTGATTGTTCGCCGGGAGGGGAGCCGTTTCGACACCAGAGAGAGCATCGGTTGTCGCTTCGTCCCCCTGGTGCGGAGAGATTAGGCGTATTGAAAAAGTAGGCGAAAACTGCCTATTCTTCAACCACAAAGGAACTCATCATGCCTGTCCCACTCGTTCGACCGACGCTTCGTCGAAAAGATTACAACAGTGTTCTCAATTGCCTGGTCACCGACCAGATCGCCGCTGGGCCGCTGAACCAGGAGTTTGCCGCCGCTTTGAGCAAAACCCTCGGTGTGGCGGGGGGAGTCGGAATGATCAGCTATCGCTCCTGTATCCACTGCGCCCTGGAACTCCTGGAGCTCGAGCAGGGGGATGGGGTGATCATCTCCGCCCTCGCTCCGAAGGATTATCTGCAGATTATCGAGGCCCGGGGGCTGACGGCTTTGATCGCTGATGTGGATCCCGTGCGCCCGCTGTTGTCGGTTGATTCCGTCAAGCAGCATCTGCGCGAGGGAGCAAAGGCGGTGGTGCTGTTCTATACCCTGGGAACGTTGCCCGAAGGGGATGAGCTTTTTCGCCTCGGCGTACCGGTGATCGAAGATGTCACCCAGTCGGCGGGAGGGATTTGGGGCGGTCAACCCTGCGGCGCACGCGGCCGGGTCACGGTGCTGTCTTTGGATGCCGGCGGGTTGATCACCGCCGGCTGCGGCGGCGCTGTATTCAGCTCAGACCGGCGGGGCCTAAGAACGCTCAAGGAAATCGTAGCCCGCGGTCACGGTGGAGAGCTCCTTCCGGATATGAACGCCGCCTTGGGAATCAACCAGGTCCGGGAGTTGCCGCGTTTCCTGCAGAAGCGCGATGAAATCGCGCAAGTATTGCGCGAGGCCTTGCTTCGATCTCGACACAGTTCTCTTCTCGAGGAGGGAACAAGTGTCAACTTCAGCTTTCCCGTTATAGTCAAAGAGGGGAGACCCGAGGTCAGGCGGTATGCGGAAAAACGAGGCATCCAAACTGAAGCTGCATTCAGCGATGCGGTCCTTTCCGCGGAAGGCGCCGACTCTGCTGCAGTAAGACCTTATCCTAACGCCGAGCAGTTGCTCTGGCGAACTCTCCTGTTTCCACTTTATCCTTCCCTGGCCAGGAAGGATATCCAGTTGTTGTCTAAGGTCTTGAGTACACTTCCTTGATTGGGATTTCAGGAATCGGTATAGTCTGAACAGGTGAGAAAAAGAATTCACAGAGTCATTATCTTCGTTAATTCTCTTAAAGAGGAAGCGGTCGCACTGCGCAAAGAGGTGGAGCAGTATCTGCGGAGGTTGTCTGTTGCCTCGGAGACGATTCCTGTGGATGAGACCAACATTGCTACCATACCCGAAAAAACGGATCTGGCCATCACCCTGGGGGGAGACGGCACACTGCTGTACGGTGCCCGCTGCCTGGCCGGCTGTAATGTTCCGATTCTGGCCGTAAATCTCGGAGACTTCGGCTTTATAACCGAGATATCCAGCTCTGAGTGGGCCGATGTCCTGACAAAGTACCTTGAGGGGAGTCTTGGCGTAAGCAAACGCGTGATGTTCGACGCCGAGCTGCGCCGGGGGGGGAAGACGTTGCAGAGTTTCAGCGGTTTGAATGACGCGGTTGTCCGAGCCGGGGATTTCGCCCGTATTATCGCCCTGCGCGTTCATCTCTCCAATACCTACGTGGCTCGCTATCGCGCCGACGGACTGATCGTGGCGACACCGACCGGTTCGACAGCCTATTCCATGTCAGCGGGCGGTCCAATTCTGCATCCCGAGATGGACGCCTTTATCCTCAATCCGATCTGCCCCTTCACGCTCTCCAACCGCCCGATTGTTATACCCGGAGAGGAAATCTGCATCCTTGAGGTAGAGCCAATCCAGCGCACGGAGATCGTGCTGGTGATCGACGGTCAGGAGGTCTGCAGACTCATGCCGAAGGATCGGGTCGTTTTCAGCAAATCCGGGAAACACACACTCATCATCCAGTCTGACAAGCGGAATTTCTACGAAGTGTTGAGGAGTAAGTTGAATTGGGCGGGAGAGCCGCATGCTTGAGGAACTTGTAGTAAAAAACTACGCCCTGATCGATCGGCTCCAGGTTCGCTTCTCCCGCGGGTTGAACATCCTTACAGGGGAAACCGGTGCCGGCAAGTCCATCATGATCGGAGCTCTCGGCCTCGTATTGGGATTGAAAGCGGATTTGGAGGCGCTTCGCTCGGGAGCTTCGGAGATCGATGTATCGGGGATCATCAAGCTCGAGGAAAATTCCGAGGTGGAGACCTGGCTGCAGGAGCAGGGAATAGAGGCGGAGAATGAGACGATCATTATCCGCCGGGTCGTCAAGAAAAACGGAAAGAGCACCATCTTCGTACAATCGGCCCCCTTTACCCTTACGGCGCTCAGAGAGCTCACCGGGATGCTGTTCGATCTGCACGGCCAGCACGAACATCAGTCGTTGTTGAGCGCGGAAAATCACAGGAGGCTCCTGGATCACTACGGCGGTATCTCTTCGGATGTCGAGGGTTTTGCAGCGCTGCATGCCAGGCTGGTCAAGCTGCGGGAGGAGCATTCAGCCCTTATCGCGGAGCAACAGGAACGGGTACGCAAGGTTGAGCTTCTGGAGTACGCGATCCAGGAGATCGAGGAAGCCAAACTGAAGGTCGGGGAGGAGGAACAACTGCGGACGGAGCAGAACCTCCTGGCGAATCATGAAAAACTGATCCACCTGATCGAAGAGGTCTACAGCGCAACGGCGGAGAGCCGGGGAGGCGCGCTGGCCAATCTGAGGCAGGCCCGGGGATCCCTGGCCGAGGTCGTGAAGATCGACTCCAGCATGAAGCAATCGAGTGGCCAGCTGGAAAATGCGTTCTTCGAGCTCGAAGATTTTGTGGAGAACCTCGGGCGCTACAAAGGATCCATCGATTTCGATCCCTCACGGTTGGAGCAGATAGAGGAACGTCTGGATCTGATCAAGCGTCTGGAGAAGAAGTACGGCGGTTCGATCGAATCGGTACTATCCTATCGGAAAGACAGCCAGAAACAGCTTGAGGGCATCCAGGATAGCGATGCCACGCAGAAGAAGCTGGCAGGTGAGATATCCGCTCTGGAAAAAGAACTAAAGGCAAGGGCGGACAGCATCACCAACTTGCGCAAACAGGCCTCCTCCGGTCTGCAAGAGAAGATCGTGGGGGAATTGATTCAGCTGGGCATGCCCAAGGTACGCTTTTCGGTTCAGATCGAGGATCGAACAAGCGACGGCGGGAAGGTTCTGTACTCCCATACGGGCAAGGATAAGGTAGAGTTTCTGATCTCTCCCAATCCCGGCGAACCGTACAAAAGACTCGCCCAGATCGCCTCGGGAGGGGAGCTGTCCCGGATCATGCTGGCCATAAAATCAGTACTGGCCGAGTCGGATCGGATCAACAGCCTGATATTCGACGAGGTGGATGCCGGAATCGGCGGGGAGGTCGCTATCGCGGTTGGCGAACGGCTCAAGCGTCTGGCCCGGCGAAAACAGGTATTGTGCATCACCCATCTTGCGACCATCGCCGTGCAGGCCGATAATCATATCAAAGTAGAGAAGGTCACCCAGGCGGGCAGAACCGTTACCCGAGTGAGTCCTGTGACCGGCAGCGACAGACAGCAGGAGATTGCCAGGATGCTCGCCGGGGACAAAACCGGGGATACATCGTTGAAGCACGCCCAGGAGCTGCTCCAGAAGTACGGTGAGCGAAAAGGCGGATGAGCGAATGGAAAAGATAAGCAGCGAAGCCAAGAAGAGATACGCAGAACGAGTAAATGAGTACAGAGAACGAATCGATGAAATTACAGATAAGAACAAGGAACTTGAAGACAGAATCGCAAAAACCAGCAAGTCCCAGGGGTTGACCAGCGGTCAATACCGGGGTGATCAATTCCCGGATCTTGAGGCCCTCAAGGAGGTGAACTCTATTCGCTTTGTATTGGCCGATCAATATCTCAACATTGTATCCTACTACAGCCTGATGAATGCCCTGTCCCTGTCGCTTCTGGGAATCAAGAACGAGAGCTTTCTCAACGACGGGCGGAAATCCTGCTACAGAAGTATTATTTATATGGAAGAAATCGTTAGTCCGTACATAGACGCCGCCTTCTCCGACTATCAACAGGGCGTGGAGAGTCTGGGTGATTTCGATGACAAGAGCAAGTATCGTTTTCTCTGCAAACTCGGATTTGCCATAGACTCCGTTATCGAAGGTTTCGGCTCGGGTTCGAAGTGGAAGTGGTCCTTCGTCGAGCTCCAGGGCCGTTATGCCGTCATAGCGAAGAATCTTCTCAACCTCAAAACTTTCATCGGGCAACTGGATCCCCGGATAGAAGGTTATTCGGAGCGTTTGGCTCATGTGCAGCTGGTCAAGAAACTTCTTCAGCAGTCGGCGGATCGCTACCGGGAAAAATACGAGCTGTCTACCATGCGCCTGGATGACATCAAGAAAGCCATCCTCTTTCTGGCCGGCATGAAGCGCCTCCATTCTCTGCTTGGGGAGGTCGAAGAAGCGGAAGTTGTGAAGAAGAAGATGGAAATCTGGAAAACGAAGATGGAGGACGATCAGAAGAGGCAGGAAATGGCCCAAAAAATGGAGAGGCTCAAGAAACCGGACAGCTAGCCGCTTCTTATGTTCTTCAGATCGTGGAGGGAATCGAAGGGGTACAACTCGCCAAGGGTTGCCTCTACGCTCTGATCCCTTCCGGCGAACGCCACCGGGAAATCCGCCTTCACGAATTCACTCAAGACTTGACGGCAGGCACCGCAGGGTGCCACGGCCGCTGCGCTGTCGGGGGTGGAAACCGCGATTGCCTCGAACTCATTCTTACCCGCCGAAATGGCGCTGAAGATCGCTGAACGTTCCGCGCAGTTGGTCAAGCCGAACGATCTGTTTTCCACGTTTGTTCCCGTGACTACCGTACCGTCTTTGCACAGCAGGGCGGCTCCCACCCGAAAGCGGGAGTAGGGTGAGTAGGATGCCTCCGCCGCCTGGCGGGCTTGTATCAAGAGCTTAGACATGTCAGCCATCGAAGCCTCCCGTTCATTGACACTTCAACTGTCCGCATTATACTATTGTGATCATAGCCGAAAATCTTGTTTTTATCCAAGAATTTCAGCTTGCCGAACAGATTGCAATCCATTTCTTGAGGCCAAAGCCGATGGTTGCGGTTCGGGGTGCAATAATATAACATTCATGATTCTATAACCCGTTCATGGCAGACAGCATTTTTCGAAATCGGAGAAGGGGAAGAGCGTTCTGGCTTTTTCTCCCGCTTCTACTGTTCATTTACCTCCTGCTCTTTCCCCACCCTGGAGGCAGGGAAAGCCTGGTGCGTCCGATTTGGGCCAAAGACCTTGCCTCCGGCGTTCCCGCCCTGAGGAATGCGGATGCATCCTGGTACTTCCGGGCTGCCGATAGGTTCGGATACGCGGATCTGCAGGGAAATCTATACTACGTAGGGCGGACCCTTCACAACCTGAGTCTATCGGACAACGGCTTCATTAATTACGGCAGCGTTCCCGACTATATCGTTTTTATGAATCCCCGCGGGGAGTTTGAGTTCAGCCTCAAGAGCTATGGATACCCCCTGTTGGAACCGAGGGGTCGGGTGCTGTATTCGATCCAAACGGATCGGAGTGGACTGAAGCGAATCGACAACGAAGGGGAGATTCTTTGGTCCATGAGTTTCCCCACCCCTATTACATCGATCGCTCTGGCCGGAGAGCAGTGCCTTCTCGGGTTGATGGACGGACGGGCGCTGTTGGTCGGTGCCGAAGGGGATGTCCTTTATCAGCTTACTACTGAGGCAAGCAGGATCCCCATCGTGTTGGCCACGGCGGTTTCGGAGGATCGGAATCAGATCGCCCTAATCTCTGGAATCGATCCCCAAACGTTGATGGTTGTCGAGCGACGGGCTGAGGGGTTCGTCCCGGGTTTTAAGCAGAATCTGGATTCGGATTTCCGCAGAGAGGTGCGCTTGAGCTTCAGCCCGGAGGCACGATTCCTATTCTACGAAGTCGAAGAGGGGCTGGGTGTGCTGGATGTGCGAAAAAAGAGCAAAGCACGGTTCCTCACAGAGGGTGTTTTGGAGTCCATGGATTCCAGCCCTGAGTTTACCGCCGCCGCTTTTCGGCTGTCACAGGGCTCGAAGTTGCTGATCTTTCGGCCACTGGATTCTGTGCTGCTGTCCCGGGAGGTGGCCGCCGATCGGGTATACGTAAAGGTTCTCGGGAGCTCCTTGATTCTGGGATTCAACGGCGTTTTGCTGCGCGCCGATCTGTTGGAGGGTTGATGAGAAGGTCCCTGGTCGTATTCCTTCTTGTGTCGATCGGCGGATGGCTGCTGCCGGCCTTCGAGTGGCCGGTGGATCAGATCGTAGTGACCTCCACCTTCGGCGAGCACCGGGGCGACCACTTTCACGGGGGAGTCGATCTGGGCGGAGGGGAGCAGCCGATTTACCCGATCTCCTCTGGCGAGGTGGTGTTCTCATACCGGGAAGGCGAGGACTACACCTCTGTGCCAACAGGGCTGGGTAATTTCCTGGTGCTGCAGCACCAGGGCGGGATCCAATCCCTCTACGCCCATGTGGCCGAGGGGAGCATGGAACCGAATCGCAGGAGCTACGACCGCAGTCGGGCTTTGGGTACGGTCGGCTCCAGCGGCTACTCCTCCGGAAAACATCTTCATCTGACCATCATCGATACGGAAATGAGTACAATCATCAATCCCCTCCTGTTGCTGCCACCCCTGGCCGACGGGCAGGCTCCGGAGATCAAAGAGGTCTATCTGCAAAGCGGCCAGGAGCGCATCAGCTTGGAGGACGGGATGACCCTGAGCCGGAGGGAAGGACAGCTTTTTGCAGCAGTCTATGATCTCCGTGAGGACGTAACCTTCCTGTGGAAACTCGCACCCTACAAAGTGTTTCTCTCTCAGGACGGCAGGGAGATCACCTCGTTTACCTTCGATTCCCTGTACAGTGCGCCCGCTGCGGCGGGGGGATCACAGAACCTCGTTCTGATGAACACGGAGAGGGATTTTTCGGATATCTACGAGTCATCCTGGCTCTTGAATCTAGGAGGGATCAACCTGGTACCCGGGGAAACCACGCTCACGGTCTTTGCCGCGGATTTTTCCGGTAACGAAAGCTTCAAAGAATACACCCTGACCGTGTTGGAGTAGCGGATGAAGACCTACTCGACGATTCCCGGTCAGGAGAGATCCAAGACTATTCCCTGTAATCTCTGCGGTGGACGGCGACATAGCAAGATACTCGAGGCTCGGGACTATACCTTTGTGAGATGTGCCGATTGCGGTCTGTCCTTCCAGAATCCCCAGCCCGTATTCGATGATCTGAAGTACCGCTACGGACAAAACTACTTCGAATACGAACTGCGGAACGAAGAAAACTTTTTTCATCTGATGAAGCTCGGCCTCCAGGATATCCGCTTTTTCCAGCGCACCTCTGCTCTGGATCAAGGCAGGAGATTTCTCGATGTGGGTTGCGCTACCGGGATGCTGCTCGAATACATGCGCGATCGGGGATGGAAAGTGCAGGGAGTGGAGCTGTGCCGGGAATCGGCGGAACATGGGATACGAACGAAGAAGCTGGATATCTTTATCGGCACCCTCGAGCAAGCCGGATTCCCGGATACATATTTCCCGGTTATCCACTTTTCTCATCTCATTGAACATGTACCGGATCCCAAAGCGTTTCTCTTGGAGATTCGCAGGATCCTCGTTCCGGGTGGATATATCGTTGTGGTCACTCCCAATATCGACGGCCTGCAGGCCAGATTATTCCGCGAGAGATGGCGTTCGGCCATTGCGGATCATCTGACTCTATTTTCAAGAAAAACACTGCGGAGAATGCTCGCAGCCACGGGGTACCAAGTCCTGCAAACCGTGACCTGGGGCGGATTGGCCAAGGGAAGCGTGCCGGCGGTGGTGAAACGCCCCGTCGATTTATTGGCGAAGAAGCTGGGCTTCGGCGACGTGGTCCTGATGTTGGCTCGCAAGCGCGAAAATCGAGACGGGTTGACTTTTTTTTCTCCCCCATCTTAGGATGAGCCCTGATGAGCTGACAGAGGACTGCATGACAAAAGAGAGCCTCCAATCTATTCCCCTGGAGGAGTTGGAAGCCCTGGCCCGCGAAGAGGGATACGAAGAGGGCGGGGTTGCCGATCGCGCGAACTTAACAGAGTTCATTCTGGAAAACTTCAAGGACCGTGCCAGAGAAAAGGAGCAGGAGAACAGCCCGTCGATCCGGGTTGAGGATAGCAAGTATCAGATTCTCGATCCTGAATACAAGAGACATGTGGACCCGGATATCTATCCGATATCGGATAGATACAACCGGACGAAGATTGTCCTAATGGTGCGGGATCCCCACTGGGCTTTCGCCTACTGGGAAATTGACGATAAAACCCATGGGAAACTTCCGGACACGGACGAGAGCCACCAACTGATTCTTAGGGTTCATGAAACGGAGACTATCCGGCACCCCTCCTTTGATATCCCGATCCAGTTCGGAGATTCCAGCTGGTACATCTACCTTCCCAACCAGGACCGCAGTTATGTCTTGGAGTTGGGGATCGTCAGCGAAGGAAGATACAGCTGCCTGGCCAAATCCAACCCGATTCGCACCCCCCGGGAAGGCTGTGCGGAAGCCCGAGATCTTGCTCTCGATTTGCATTCTGATTTCAATGCCTATTTCGGGATCGGCAGCTCCGGGTCGATCCCTCAAAGAATTCTTGCCGCTGGCAGGGAGTAGATAGTGGGATATCTCGCCTTGGTCTTGCATTGGCACCTGCCTTATGTGAGGCATCCGGAGCATCCCCGCTTCCTCGAAGAGGACTGGTTCTTCGAAGCTCTCTCTGAAACCTATATTCCTCTGCTGGATCTCTTCGAGCGCCTCCACAGTGAAGGGATTTCCTATCGAATAACGCTGTCGATTTCCCCCACGCTGGCGGAAATGTTGCAGGATGAGCTGCTTCGCAACCGGTATCTGGCCTTCTTGGAGCGCATGATTGAGCTTGCAGGGCGTGAGATCCGCCGTACAAAAGATGAGCCGTTGCAGAACAGGTTGGCCGAGATGTATCTTGAGCGCTATCGAAACTGCCGGCAGGTGTTTCGAGAGCGCTATCACTGCAATCTTCTCGACGGTCTGATTCATCTGCAGCAGGCGGGTGTGGTTGATCTGGTCTGCTCGGCTGCCACGCATTGCTTCCTGCCGGTGTTCCAGGTGGTGCCCCAGGCCGTGAAGGCTCAAGTGGAGGTGGCCGTCCAATCGCACATTCGCAACTTCGGCAGTTATCCGAAGGGATTCTGGCTCCCCGAGTGCGGGTACTACCCGGGGGTGGAGGAATACCTGAAGCAGCAGCGTCTTCCCTACTTCTTCGTGGAAACGCACGGAATCCTCTATGCTGATGAACGTCCCCGTCACGGAGTGTATGCGCCCCTGTACTGCCCAAACATGGTCGCCGCATTCGGCCGCGATCCAGAGTCGGTGGCGTCAGTCTGGTCTTCCCGGGATGGTTACCCTGGTGACCCGGTTTATCGGGACTTCTATCGTGATATTGGTTATGATCTGCCGCTGGAGTATCTGAAGGACTTCCTGCCTGATGATGGGATACGGGTGAGCACGGGGATCAAGTATCACGCGATCACCGGACCGGGGGATGAGAAGCGCCTGTACAATCCCAAGGCGGCTACCAGGAAACTCACCGAGCATGCCAATCATTTTGTCTCGCAACGGATCGACCAGTGCGGACGTTTGTCCACCCTCATGGACCAACCTCCCCTGATCGTGTGTCCCTTCGATGCGGAGCTGTTCGGTCACTGGTGGTTCGAAGGTCCCCAGTGGCTGGAGGCTGTGCTGAGAGCTCCGGCCGCGGGTACGGCTATCCGCCTGATCACCCCGGGGCAGTATCTAGAGGAGCATCCCAGGCAGCAGATCGCCCAACCTTGCTTCTCCAGTTGGGGAAACAAGGGTTATGCGGAGGTGTGGTTGGAGGGAAGCAACGACTGGATATACAGACATCTGCATCAGCAAGCCATCCGCATGTCCGATCTGGCCGAGCGCTTTCCGAAGGAGAAGGGTATGCGCAAGCGGGCTTTGGAGCAGGCTTTCAGGGAGATGCTTCTGGCTGAAGCTTCGGACTGGGCGTTTATCATGAAAACCGGAACAACCGTTCCTTATGCGATACAGCGTACCAGGGAGCATATCCACAACTTCAACCGAATCTACGAGTCCCTGATGTCCGGCAATCTCCGGCAAGAGTGGTTTCTCGGGGTAGAGCGAAGAAACAATCTGTTTCGTAAGATCGATTACCGCTGCTGCGTGGCTTGACCGGTTGCTAGCGCTCGACGTTGATTCGCTTGTCGAGATCTATCAACTGGAAGGTGTTGTACAAGGCATCGCTGCAGCCGCTGATGCGGACCGATCGGTCCTGCTCAGTCAAACTCTTGCGCAGCAGCAGGATCTTTCCAATGCAGGTGGAGTTGATCGAAGGAACCTGCTTGAGGTCCAGGGTGATGGTCTTGTGATCTCCGCCGGCAAGGCTGCCGAGTTCTTTCTGAAACTGCTCCGCCGCTTTGCTGTCCAGAGATCCTCTCACCTGCAGTTGCACTTCTTCTTCTGAGATCTCTCTGCGAGTAAACATCATGTCCCTCATCGTCAAGGCTGGGCATCTCCCCGGTCTTCCCATTCCTCCGGATCGGTGCCTGGATTGCTATCCTGATCGACGAGGGTGAATCGGCGAACCGACCCTTCCCGTTCCTCCACCTCTTCGATCAGCAGCACCGTCTGGAAAGGAATCATCAGGTGCTTTGAATTGCCAAACGCCTTTATGATATCGTCTTCCGCCGGGTTAATTATCAGTGTTTTCTTGTCGGAAAAGACAAGATCTTTGATCGAAACGAAGTACGGATGCGTCAAGTCCAGGCTCTTGGCGGTGAGCTGTACTTCTTTATCCTTCCACTTGAAATGAACCCGGTATAGAGACAAATCTCTTCTCCCTTCGATCCATTTCAAGATACAGATTTATCTCCTCTCAGTCAATTTCGTTGTTTTGCATAACATATATATAGTAGATTAGATGGTCCCGGTCAGAAATGTCGTCGGTACAGAGAAAAGAATGTTGACAATCGGAGAAGATGGGATAGTATAGATGAAAAGTGGGAAAAAGTGGGGGATAGAACCATTTCAGTGGTAGGATAGGGTATGTTGACGGGAGAGTATCGATATTCCCTCGATGACAAAAACAGATTGATGATACCCGCGCGAATACGCTCCGACATCACGGGCAACTCGGTCGTGCTTACCCGTGGCGTGGATCGCTGTCTGTGGCTGTTCCCCCACGATGAATGGAAAAAAATCGCCCAGAGCTTGATCGGATCCACCTCTCTTTTCCAGGAAAAGGCCCGGCTTATGCAGCGGCGGATCATCGCCCCGGCCCAAGAGACCGAGATCGATCGATCGGGCAGAATCATTATTCCCACGACTCTGAAAGAGTTCGCGGTGTTGAAAAAGGAATGCATTATTCTCGGTATTCAGAGCTATATCGAGATCTGGGATGAGGAGAGCTATCTGGCCTACCTCGACCAAAACGAGAACAAGTTCAAGGAGGCTGCCGAAGAGATAGGAAACAAGATCGCTCTGTAGCGGTGGGGAGGGGAGAATGTCCATCCATAAGCCGGTACTTCTCGAGGAGGTAACGGCACTACTGAACGAGCGGAAAGACGAACTGGTGTTTGTAGATGCCACCCTCGGAGAGGGCGGGCACGCCGAAGTCTTTCTTTCCAGGAATCCCCGACTCATCCTGTTCGGAATCGAAAGGGACCGGAGCATCATGGAGCGTGCCCGGCAGCGGCTGGATCGTTTCGGCCGGCGGGTTAGATTGTTCCGAATGGATTACTGCGAGTTTTTTCGTTCCGTCGCGGAGCTGGTGGATCGTTCACCACAGCGGATATTTTTCGATCTGGGAGTATCGATGTTCCATTACCAAGCCAGCGGCAGAGGCTTTTCTTTTCGCCGGCCGGAAGCGCTGGATATGCGACTCGATATCGAAAAAGGGAGCACCGCCGCTGATTTGATCGCCACCAGCTCCGAGGAGGAGCTCAAGGATTTAATCCGTCGTTTTGGAGAGGAGCGTTATGCCTCCATGATCAGCGCCGCGATCGTGCAAGAGAGAAAACGAGGGGCAATCGAGGATTCGCAAGAGCTTGCTCAGATAATCTGGAGGGCGGTGCCCCCCTCCTATCGGTACGGAAGGATTCATCCGGCAACGCGGACCTTTCAGGCGCTGCGGATCGCCGTGAACGAGGAACTGGAACTTCTGGAGACAGTCCTGCCGCTTGCATTCGCCTGTTTGTCCACAGGAGGGAGGATGGGGATCATCTCCTTTCACTCTTTGGAGGATCGTATTGTGAAGCGCTTCTTTCAGGAACGCAATAAGTCCTGTACCTGCCCCCCGGAATCGCCGATCTGTCAATGTGGGGGCCAAAGGCAGGCACGGTTGCTTACTCGAAAACCCGTAACGGCAACGGAAGCGGAAATCGATCAAAATCCCGCATCCAGGAGCGCACGCCTCAGGGTCTTGGAGAAAATTGTATGAGGCTTCGATCACCCTTGTTCATTCTCATGATTCTCGCCTTCCTCTCTTTATTTTTCTTCAACACCTGGCAGGGTTTCCGTTACCAGGAGTTGGAGAGGGAAGTCGCGGGACTGGAACAGGAACAGAAGAACTGGCTGGAAAAAAACAAGAAGGTGATCGCAGCTCTGGCTGTACTGAGCTCCCCCGAACGCATCAAATCACTGGCCGTGGACTCTTTGGGATTGAAACCTCTGCAGGCGGAAGACCTGATCGAAATCGAATTGGGGGGCTCGGGGATTGACTAATACCGTGGTCAGCGGCACAAACCTGTCCCCCGAACAAGCCGGCCGTTTTGCCGGCGGCAGGCTTGCCCTCAGAGGCACCCGGGATATCCGCGCAGTCGTGGTAGATTCCCGTCAGGTCGAGGAGGGTTCCTTGTTCGTTGCCCTTCCTGGTCAGCGTGTGGACGGGCATGATTTTATCCCTCAGGCGTTTGAACGCGGAGCCGCGGCCGTGATGTCCTCGGCCGCGCACTGGAACAAGCGGCGGGAGCAGCTGCAAGGCCTGCTCGGCAGTGGCCGGTCGGTCAGCGTAATTGTGGTGGAGGATACCCTTGGGGGCCTTCAGAAATTGGCGAAGGCTCATTTGAGGCAGTTCCCGGAATGCTTGAGAGTCGGCGTGACCGGGAGCAACGGAAAGACCACAACCAAAGAGATCCTCGGGTCCATCATCGGCCTGGACAGGCGGACGGTTACGAGTGAGGGAAATCTGAACTCCGAAATCGGCCTTCCCCTGTCCTGCGTTCGGGTCCAGGCTGAACATCGCGCCGCGGTGTTCGAGATGGGGATAAATCATATGGGGGAGATGGAAGTCTTGGCGGACATCTTCCGCCCCGATATCGCTGTAATCACCAATATTGGTACGGCCCATATCGGACTGCTCGGCTCCCTGGAGGCCATCGCCCGGGAGAAGAAGAAGATCTTCGACTATTTCGACGGCTCCCAGAAAGCCTTTATCTCTGAGTCGGAGGATTACCAGGATCTGCTGACCGAAGGAGTGCCCGGCAGAATCGTTCACTTCGGACCAAAACGAACAAAAGGGTTTGAAGGAAGTGAGGATCTGGGGCTGGATGGAACCATCATCCACTGGGAGGGGCTCCGGATCCGCTTCCCCCTTTTTGGGGCTCACAACCTTCGAAACGCATTGGCCTCGATATCGGTATCGGCAGAATTGGGTATTAGTAAAGAAAATATAAAAGAAGGGCTGGAAACGGTCCGTCCCCTGTTCGGTCGATCCCAGATCATACGGGGTCCGGTGACCGTAATCCAGGACTGCTACAACGCCAATCCCGATTCCTTCAGGCAGGTTTTTGCTTTTCTTTGCTCCCTCCCCTGGCCGGGGAGGAAGATCGCGGTGTTAGGTGCGATGAAAGAATTGGGAGAACAGAGTGCGGAAGCCCACCGGCGGCTCGGCGGCTACGCGGCCGATTGCGATTTTCAGGGATTGTTTCTCTTCGGAGAGGAGATGGAGCAGGCCTACCTGGAAATTCAAGGCCGGGCCTACAAAGGTGCCGCGTACTGGATGACGGATATCGAGTCTCTGCGCTCGGACCTGCATTCCTATCTGCGGGAGGGGGATCTGCTGCTGATCAAGGGATCCAGGGCCGCCCGCCTGGAAAGACTTATGCCGGAATTGGCCGAAAGGTGAGCCATGGTACTGAAACTGCTGTATCCGCTGGTGAAATACTTTACGGTCTTCAATGTTTTTCAATATATAACTTTTCGCGCCGCCTATGCGGCTCTGACGGCGCTGGTGCTCAGCCTGCTCGTCGGACCGTGGATGATACGCAGGCTTCAGGAGCTGAAAACCGGGGAGTCGATCCGGGTGGATGTCCCTGAGCGCCATTTATCGAAGACCGGGACCCCGACAATGGGCGGGATCCTGATCATCTTTGCCATTCTGCTTTCCGTTCTGTTGTGGCAGGACTGGAACAACTACTACACCTGGATCCTGCTTGGAGCGACGCTGGGATTCGGACTGATCGGCTTCCTGGATGATTATCTGAAGGTATTCAAGAAGAAGCAGAAGGGCTTGAGAGCGGGTTTGAAGTTCTCCGGGCAGACCGTGGTCTCTCTGGCCGTCGTGTTGCTGTTATTCTACTTTCGAAACGAACATACCACCCTCTTGTACGTGCCCTTCGTCAAAACACCCATTGCGGACCTCTCCTACTGGTACATTCCCTTCGCCGTGCTGCTTCTGGTGGGGTTCAGCAACGCCATCAATCTGACCGACGGCCTGGACGGCCTGGCCACCGGTCTTGTCATCATGGTGGGCATCACCTTTGGGGTTCTCTCCTATCTGGCCGGACGTGCCGACTACGCCGCCTATCTTCAGATTCCCTTCATTCAGCGCAGCTGGGAGATCAGCGTTTACAGTCTGGCTCTCGTGGGTGCGGCTGTCGGTTTTCTATGGTTCAACGCTCACCCCGCGGAAATTATGATGGGAGACACCGGCAGTCTCTCTCTGGGGGGGGTGGTTGGTGTTATTGCCCTGATCATCAAGAAGGAGATCCTGCTGTTCGTTGTGGGCGGGGTGTTTGTGATCGAAGTTCTCTCCGTGGTTATCCAGGTCGTCTCCTATAAATTGACCCGAAAGAGGGTGTTCAAAATGGCTCCCCTTCATCATCATTTCGAGCTGATGGGCTGGTCCGAATCCAAGGTAGTGATACGTTTTTGGATCCTGGGAGGATTGTTTGCGATCTTGAGTCTGTCCACGTTGAAGATTCAGTAGGAGTTTGTTGGTTTTGGAGAGAATAGGAAAACCCCGCGGGGATGCTCTACTTTTGCTCATTATTATTACGATGATCGGGATCGGTTTGTCCGTTCTCTTTTCCGCCTCCACCTACTACGCCGAGAGACTGTTCCAGGACCCGTATTATTTTTTCAAGCGCCAGCTGCTCTGGGTTGTGCTGGGTACCGTGGCAGCGGCGATCGCCGCTCATCTGCCCCTCGCTGTTCTGCGTCAGGCTCCGCCGTTCATTGTGGCGGCGGCGTTGATACTTACGGTCCTCACCTTCGTACCGGGTATAGGACAACCGATCATGGGTGCCCGCCGCTGGTTGTTCCTGTTCGGACAATCCTTCGAACCCTCGGAGCTTGTTAAATTTTCCGTCGTACTCTACCTGGCCGCTATTTTCTCAAAGAAGCAGGATCGCATCAATGATCCCGTGAACTCGTTGTTGCCGCCCCTGCTGGTGGTTTCGCTATTCGTGACCCTGATCTATCTTCAAAATGATTTTTCAACGGCCTTCTTCATCCTTTTGATCGCTCTGGCCATGTTTCTCATTGCTCAGGTGCGGATCATCTATTTTGTTCTCTTGAGCCTGCTCTTCGTCCCCGTCGGGGGCATGCTTCTGTTTACCAAGGCCCATCGGGTGCGTAGGCTCATGGCCTTTCTGAACCCGCTGGCCGATCCAAGCGGGAGTGGCTATCAAGTGATTGCGGCTCAAACCGCCTTCGTCAGCGGCGGTTTTTGGGGCAGGGGATTGGGCAGGGGAGTTAAGAAACTGGGAGGACTCCCCGAAGCCCACTCTGATTTCATCTACGCTGTGGTAGGGGAAGAGGCCGGATTTCTAGGCGCTGTACTTGTGCTCGCGCTGTTCGCCCTCCTTGCCTGGCGGGGATACTCACTGGCTTTGAGAGGCAGGGACAGCTTCACCCGCTATCTTGCCTTCGGCATCACCAGTACGATTACCCTCCAGGCTCTACTCAACATTGCTGTTGCTATCGGTCTCGTCCCGGCGACCGGCATCCCCCTGCCCCTATTTTCCTCTGGCGGTTCTTCTATGCTGATGACCCTCATCATGGGAGGCATATTGTTAAATCTCTCCCGCCAAGGTGCGGGGGACGCGCGGAGGGATTTCAGATTGAGCCGTGAGACGGGATGGAGGAACTAGCGAGATGTCGGAAGCGCTCGCATTCGACAAGTACGGCAAACAGCCCAAGAGCTCCGGGGGAGGGAACCGGGAATTGCTGTTCAACCGCTTTCTTCTGGTTCTGGTCTTATGCCTGATTCTGTTCCTGGTCGGGGAATTGGTATTTCATTTAATCATCGCGCCACGACTGACTGTGCGCAATATCGTTATCAGAAGCGATCTGTCCTTGAGCAAAGAGGAAATCCTTTCGATTGCCGGCACTGAGGAGAACGCTTTCTACTATAAAATCGACCCGGTGCGGATTCGCGGCGCTTTGGAGCAACTGCCCATGGTTCGCAAGGCGGTGGTGGAGAAGACCTTTCCCGATTCCCTGAATATAACCCTCTATGGACGCATCCCCCTGTCCATACTTTTCTTTACGACCCCCGAGGGAACCAGTATTCCGATGGTTATCGATGATCAGGGGGTAGTCTTCGAGATCGGAAGGACCCTTAGCGAGTGGGATCTGCCGGTGATCACGGGGATGGAATTCAAGAAGCTCGAGGTGGGTACCAGGCTTCCCGAAAAAGTACAACCGATCCTGCAGGATCTTCATCGTTTGCGGCAGGAGGATCCGGGGGTTTTTCGCTTGATTTCCGAAATACGCCTGATTCCCAAGGCTGCGGGAAACCTCGAGATTCTCCTGTACCCGATCCAATTCCCCGTACGCCTGCGGCTTGCCGGAGGATTGGATCCGGCGGTGTTGCACAATGCGGTGGTAGTCCTGGATCTGCTGGCCAAGCAGGAATTGCTGATCCGGGTCAGGGAGCTGGATATGAGAACCGGAGAGGTTGTTTATAGGATGGAGGAGGAGTGAACCGGTGGCTGGGGAAGATCTGATCGTCGGACTGGATATCGGGACAACAAAAGTCTGCGTCATCATCGGTGGGTTCAACGACAGCGGCCAGCTGGAGATCATCGGAGTGGGCACCACTCCCTCCCGGGGCTTGAGGCGCGGCGTGGTGATAAACATCGAGACTACGGTGCGTTCGATTGCCGCGGCTGTTGAGGCTGCGGAGATGATGTCCGGCCGGGAGGTTGGGTCCGTCTATACGGGTATCGCCGGCGGCCATATCGAGGGCATCAACTCCCGCGGGGTGGTCGCGGTTACCGGCAGGGGGAGGGAGATTACCCGGGAAGATGTGGATCGGGTGATCGATGCGGCCAAGGCTATCGTTATTCCCATGGACCGAGAGGTTCTGCACGTGATCCCCCAGGAGTTCGTCGTGGACGACCAGGGGGGCATCAAGAACCCCATAGGCATGATCGGTGTGCGACTGGAGGCGGAGGTACATATCATCACCGGAGCCGTCACCTCCGCGCAAAATATCGTTCGATGCGTAAACAGGGCCGGCTTCAAAGTCAACGACATCGTTTTGGAGCCTCTGGCCTCCTCCAAGGCTGTGCTTAACCAGGACGAAAAAGAGCTGGGAGTCCTGTTGATCGATCTGGGCGGAGGAACAACGGATGTACTGCTGCATCTGGAGGGAGCACCCTACCATACGGAGGTACTATCCATAGGGGGGGATCAGGTCACCAATGACGTATCGATCATGCTGAAGACCCCCCTGGATTCCGCAGAGCATCTGAAAAAAGAGGCGGGGTGCTGCTATCGACCGCTGGTACAGGAGGATGAGGAGGTGCACATCCCGGGTGTGGGCGGGCGTCCGCCCAGAACGATCATGCGCAGCGAGTTGGTGGAGATCATTCAGCCGAGGATGGCGGAAATCCTGGGAATGATCCGGGAGCAGATCGATAGAAAGGGCTATCTCAATATTCTCGGCGGTGGGGTGGTCATCACCGGCGGAGGATCCCTCTTATCGGGGGCAGCGGAACTGGCCACGGAGATCTTTAACCTGCCCGCCAGGATCGGCTATCCGATCAAGGTAGGCGGGCTGGTGGAGGAGTACCACAATCCCATTTATGCCACGGGTGTGGGGCTGGTGCTTGCCGGTGCTTCCAGGCGGGATGTGCATTACATGGACACCAGCTCCAGCGAAAAAGCCTTCACCAGCGTATGGGATCGGATGAGGAATTGGCTTAAAGAGTTTTTCTAGCAGTCGATAAGTCGCTCATGCGGCTTCATAATACGATAACTTTCATGGGAGGGGAACATGAATATAGAATTTGCTGACGAGCTCTCGGGAAACCTCACTATGATCAAGGTGATCGGGGTGGGCGGCGGCGGCAGCAATGCGGTGAACCGCATGATCGCTACGGGATTGAAAAATGTCCAGTTCATCGCCGCCAACACGGACCTCCAGGCGCTGCAGATGGCCAAGGCTCAAACCAAGCTGGCCCTGGGCACGAAGCTGACCGGGGGTCTTGGGGCCGGGGGCATACCCGAAATCGGCGAGAAAGCAGCCCTGGAGGATGAGGATAAGATGCGGGAGACTCTCAAAGGGGCGGACATGGTGTTTATCACCGCCGGCATGGGCGGGGGAACAGGCACCGGAGGGGCTCCAATTGTAGCCCGCATTTCCAGGGAACTCGGATCTCTGAGTGTGGCGGTGGTCACCAAACCCTTCGATTTTGAAGGCCGTCGCAAGATGGAGCTGGCTGAGGAAGGCATAGCCCGGCTCAGAGATGAAGTGGACACCCTGATCGTTATACCCAACCAGTATTTACTGAAGATCGTGGAACGGCGAACGCCGATCAGGGAGGCCTTTCTCATGGCTGACGATGTTCTGCGCCAGGGTGTACAGGGTATTTCCGATCTGATAACTGAGCCCGGAGAGATCAACATCGATTTTGCCGACGTCAAGACCGTGATGAAGGGCAACGGGGATGCTCTTATGGGTATCGGAATCGGCGGCGGGGACAACCGTGCAGTAGATGCCGCTACCAACGCCATCAACAATCCCCTGCTGGAAGATGCCAAGATCGAAGGCGCCAGGGCGATCCTGGTCAGCGTGACAGGCGGCAATGATCTGTGCTTGAGCGAGTTCGAGGAAGTACTGAAAATCATCACCGCCAGTGCCGACAAGGAAGCCCTGATAATTGCCGGGACGAGCATCAATGGATCCTTGGAGGAACAGATCAAAGTGACGGTGATTGCTACCGGATTCAACGTAGACAAGCAGAAACCTGTGCAAAGAGAAGAGGCGGAGGATGATCAGAAGGGAGATATCATCTCCTACGACGAATGGATCAAGATGCGCAAGGGGGTATCTGCGCCGAGCGCATTGGCGGCAGCTGCCGGTGCAACAACAGCCGGTTCGGCTGCTTCGGCCGGAAATAAAGGTCCCGGGGATTTTCTGGTGGGTCGAAATTCCAAGGAAGCGGATTTAAACGTCCCGACGGTTCTCAGGGAGAAGAAGTACCTGCAGCAGGGGGATGGTTAGGCTGGTGGGAGCCCATGGATAAACAGTCGAAGCTGCTTCGCCTCTACTCGGATTACCTGACCGCCGAGCTGCGTCTTTCGGCCGCGACGATCGACGCATACGTGCACGAGGCTCGGTTATTCTTGAGCTACTGCGAGCAGGAAAGGTTGGAGTTTGAATCCGCGACAGTGGGCAACCTTATAGAGTATCTGATCCACAGGCAGCTTCAGGGAATCAGTCAGAAAACCACGGCCAAGGCGGTGAGCGCCCTGCGAGCATTCTTCACCTTTGCACATCGGGAGCGGATGATCCCGGACAATCCCAGCGTGCATCTGGAGTTGCCCCGGAGCTCCCGCCGGATTCCGGAGGTCTACACCCTCGATCAGGTCGAGGCGATCCTGAGAGCCATCGACACGGCAACACCGGCGGGGATTAGAGATCGCTTCCTCTTCGAGCTGATCTATTCCTGCGGCTTGAGAGTCTCCGAGGCTGTTTCCCTCACTCTGGATCGAATTTATGCCAAGGAAGCGATACTCCGGGTCGTGGGCAAGGGATCGAAGGAACGTCTGGTCCCGATGGGGGAACAGGCCTTGCTCTGGATGCGGCGCTATCTGGAAGAAGGCAGGCCCGCTCTTCTGAAAGACAAAAAAGAGCGGGCCTTGTTCATTAATCGCAGCGGCAAACGCCTTTCCCGAAAGGGAATGTGGAAGCGCTTCAAAGAAACACTCGCTTTGGCCGGGGTGGAGGGGAAGATCCACGGCTTGAGGCACTCCTTTGCCACCCATCTGCTGCAGGGAGGTGCAGATCTCAGGGCGGTGCAGACCCTCCTCGGTCATGCGGATATCGGAACGACCCAAATCTACACCCATGTGGATGAGAGTCAGCTGCACCGGCAGCACAGACGTTACCACCCGCGGGGATAGAATCGGGAGGAGCATTTTGGGCGTTAAAGGAACTGAAAGGTCAGGGACCCCAACTATAAAAACTCGAGCCGGTGCCGGCTCCACTGCTCTGATCCCGACCTGCGTGCTGGTCATGTGCCTGGTCGGTACCCTGGCCGCTTGTTCCAGGTTCCGCAGGGACGATGCCATGGTGGATCAGCTGGCCGAGATGGAGGGAGAGGCGGACCGGGAGGTATCGATGCAGAGGATAGAGGAGATCGAGCGGGAGGTACAGCGTTACCGCAAGGAGGTGGATCGAACCGTCGATGCCACCGGACAGCTGGGAGTCTACTACAAGATGTTGGCTATTGAGTACATGCGGGGTGCCATGTATGGAGCCGCCTACGATGCCTTGGAGCAAGCCATCGCCATCCAGCCGGAGAATCCCATTCTTTTCTACTATTCCGCCGTGTGCGCGGCTCGAATGGCCAAATCCCAGGTTATCAGCGAGGATCGGTTGCGCTGGCTGGACAGGTCCGAGGCTCTGTACCGTCGTGCCGTCACTCTGGATCCGGGTTATGCCGCAGCCCTTTATGGTTTGAGCGTGCTCTACGTTTTTGAGCTGGATCGCCCGGAGGAGGCCGAGGACCTGCTGGAGAGGTTGTTGGCGGTCGAGAGCAAGGAGATCGACGGACGGTTTCTGCTGGCCAGGGTGTATTACAGCCTCGGCAAGCTGGAGAATGCTATCGAGCTGTACAGGGAGATCGAATCCCTCACGGATGTCAAACAGGCGCGGGAGGAAGCCCTGGACAGCAGGAAACAGATCGAGGAAGAGCTGTATGGCGCCCAGTGAACGGTTGGCTTTGGCGGTAAACCGGGTTCCCTTCCTGCGGCCCCTGGAAAAGTTCCGGGTGATGGCTCTCTGCCCCGAAACAGACCGGTTTGCCAATCTATGCCGGGGAGATATAGAGCAGATTCTGCAGCGCCGCTTTGATGATCCCGGTGTGCCGGCGCAGTGGTATCTCGAGGCAGCGGAGAAGGATCGAAAAGGCTTGACTCGGGGACGGTTCCAATGCACTTTTTACTGGTCAAGAGGTTATCCGCCTCAGCTGCGGGAGATTTACGATCCGCCGTTGCTGCTGTACCACCGCGGGGAGTTGCCTGATTGGTCCAAGCCTCTGGTGGCGATAGTCGGCACCCGGCACCCGACCGGGCAAGCCCGGGAGATTGCCTATGCCCTGGCTTTCGAACTGGCAGGATTGGGTTTGACCACAGTTTCCGGACTGGCACGGGGTATCGATGCAGAGGCTCACCGCGGAAGCTCTGATGCCGGAGGACAGAGCGTCGCCGTCTTAGGCAATGGAGTGGACATCCTCTTTCCCGGGTCCAGTGCCGAAGTGGGACGAAGGCTGCTTGCCGCCGGCGGCGTCCTGCTCAGTGAATATCCTCCCGGAGATCCTCCGCTGGCTCGAAATTTTCCCGCCCGGAACCGGATAATCAGCGGCCTGGCCCGCACGACGGTTGTCGTACAGGCTCCCCTGCGTTCGGGGGCATTGATTACAGCCGACTACGCACTGGAGCAGGGCCGGGAGCTCGTGGTCCACAGGGTGGGCTTGGCCGGTGAGCGGGGCGCGGGTTCACGACGGTTGGCCGAGCAGGGAGCCGCGGTCATCGCTGATGCGGCCGATATACTCGGCGACTGGGGTTGGGTTCAGCGCGGCGCGGACAGGAAGCAACTGGCTGCTCGGATGTGCGGCTGCGAAAATACGGGAAAACAGCTGGCCAGGGCAATGGAGGAGGAGTTAGCGGGGCGTATCGTCTGCCGAAGCGGCAGAGTTTTTGAGAGAAGCAAGGATGGGAAGTAACAACAAAGGAACCCTGATCATCGTCGAATCCCCGGCCAAAGCCAGAACCATAGAGAAGTATCTGGGCTCCGGCTATTCGGTCGAAGCATCGATGGGACACCTGGTGGACCTGCCGAAATCCCGCTTGGCCATCGACGTGGAAAACGGTTTCCAGCCCGAATACATCACGATCCGGGGTAAGGCCAAGATCCTCAAGGGGCTGCAGAAAGCGGCGGGCAAATCCCGAGAGGTCCTCTTGGCCTCCGACAATGATCGGGAGGGAGAGGCGATCTCTTATCACCTCAGGAACGCAATCCGCAAAGCTAAACCGGATCTGCCGATCAAGCGTATCATCTTCAATGAGATCACCCCCCAAGTCATACGAGAGGCGGTAACCCAGGCCAGGGATATCGACGAGGCCAAGGTGGAGGCTCAGAAGGCGCGGCGGATTCTCGACAGGCTGGTGGGGTACCACCTCTCGCCGATCCTGTGGAAAAAGGTAAAAAACGGTCTTTCCGCAGGAAGGGTCCAGTCGGTTGCGCTGCGGTTGATCTGTGAGCGGGAGCAGGAAATCGAATCCTTCGTGCCTGAAGAGTACTGGAGTTTGGATGTAGAGCTGCGCAAGGCAAAGAGCGTTTTTCAGGCAGCGCTCTCCGAGTACCGGGGTAAGAAGAGCGACCTTAAAAACCAGGCCGACTGCCTGAAGATCGTGTCGGAGCTGCACGGGAAGGAGTTTCAGGTCAGCGACGTGAAGGAGACCATGAAAACGCTTCGGCCCCGGGCTCCCTACACAACCTCGAAGCTTCAGCAGGAGGCGGCCAACAGGTTCGGCTTCACCTCCCGAAAAACCATGCGTATAGCCCAGGCGTTGTACGAGGGGATCGACATCGGTTCCGGCCGGGTGGGGCTGATCACCTACATGCGAACGGACTCGACCCGCGTCTCTCCGGTGGCCCTGGGGGAGGTGAGGGATTTCCTGGCGAAAAACTACCCGGAGGAGCTGCCCGAAAAGGCCAACGTCTACGCTTCCGGCGCCAGAGCCCAGGATGCTCACGAGGCCATCCGGCCTACCTACGTTGCCAACACCCCCGCGGATGTCAAATCCTCCCTCTCCGCGGAGCAGTTCAAACTTTACTCCCTGATTTGGGAGCGTTTTGTGTCGTCCCAGATGAAACCCGGGCGCAGCTCCACGATCACCGTGGAGATTCGGGCGGGGGATGCGATGTTCCGGGCCAGTTCAACCTCCGTTGTCGAGCGTGGCTATCAGAAGGTACTGCGCGTGCTTGCGCCGAAGAACGCCAAGAAGGCTTTGCCTCGGCTCGAGGTCGGGGACACGCTGGAGGCGCTTCGTTTCCATCCTGAGCAGCATTTCACCTCCGGACCGGCGCGCTACACGGACGCGACTATCATCAAAACCCTTGAGGAGAAGGGCATAGGCCGTCCATCTACGTATGCACCGATCATATCCGTGCTGCTGGACCGCTACTACGTGGTCCGGAGAAACCGGCAGCTGGCCGCTACCCAGTTGGGCAGAATCATAAACAACCTGCTCACGGAGAATTTTTCCGAGCTGGTGAATGAAAACTTCACGGCGGAGATGGAAAAGCGTCTCGACGATATCGAGGGCGGCAACGAGAGCTGGGCGAACGTGGTAGAGGAGTTCTACCGTGAGTTCAAGCCTCAGGTGGATCATGTCATGGAGACCCTGGAGTCTATCAAAGGTGTCCTGGATGAGCCGACTGACCTGATTTGCGAAAAATGCGGCCGTCCCATGGTGAAGAAACTGGGACGCTACGGTTTCTTCATCGCCTGCACGGGATTCCCCGAATGCCGGAACACGAAGCCGGTGCCCCTGGCCGATTGTCCACGCCCGGGTTGCGACGGCAACATCGTTGCCCGCAGAGGCCAGAAGGGAAGAGGCCGGGAGTTTTACGGCTGCACCAACTATCCGGAGTGCGACTTCGTGACCTACGACAAGCCCACCGGATCGACCTGCCCCCACTGCGGCCAGTTCCTGGTGGCGAAAGAGGACAAGCAGAGGGGGGCGTACAAAGCTTGTATCAATCCGGAGTGTGATTATCTGCACACCCATGCCTCGGAGGACAAGAGTGCTTGAGCAGTACCTCCAGTATTTGGCCCGCGTGCGCCACCTGTCTGCGAATACCCTTTCTGCCTATCGCAGGGATCTGGGGCTGTACCTGGCGTTTCTGGAGGATCAGGGTTTGACCCTGGAGCAGATGGACACGGGCAACGCCAGATCCTTCGTCGGCTACCTTTCCAGACGGGGGCTGTCCTCCCGGTCGATCAACCGCGTGCTCTCCGCCCTTCGCGGATACTACCGCTTTCTCGAGAGGATCGGCCTCAAGGCGGGAAATCCCTTCGCCTCGATCAAGAGCCTCAAGATAGACAGCAAGCTGCCGACCTTCCTGTTCGAGGAAGAGATCGATCAGCTGCTCGCTGCAGGGGAACCCCAGGATCTCTGGGAGCTGCGGGACCTGCTGATTCTCGAGTTGCTGTATTCGACCGGATGCCGGGTGTCGGAACTGGCCTCCGCCAGCCTTACGGATCTGGATCTCAAAGGCGCCGCTCTCAGGGTTCTCGGCAAGGGGAACAAGGAGCGTCTGGTATTCATCGGCCAGGCGGCGGTGAAGCGACTGAGGGAGTACCTGCTGCGGCGAAAGGTACTGAAGTTGGGCGACGCCGAAGGCCGGAGAGCCCTACTGATCAACCGGCGGGGACAGCGCCTGTCTGTTCGGGGAATCCAGACAATAGTCGACCGCCTGCTCATGCGTTCCCGCCTGGACAAACCGGCCACTCCCCACACTTTTCGCCACAGTTTCGCCACCCATATCCTGCGAAAGGGGGCGGACATCCGGGTCGTTCAGGAGCTTCTCGGACACGCCAGTCTGTCCACGACCCAGGTGTACACCCACCTGGATATGGAGCGCCTGCGGGCGGTTTACGGCTCCGCCCACCCCCACGCGCGCCGCGCAGGAGCCCCCCGAAAGGCCGGAAACGATTCAAAGCGCCCGGAGGACGGAGAATGAAGAAATTTCACGGCACTACGATTATCTCGGTTCGCAAGAATGGCAAGCTGGCCATGGGGGGAGACGGTCAGGTGACCTTCGGCAACACCATCATGAAGGCCAGGGCGCGGAAGATTCGCAAGATCTACGACGGGAAGATCGTTGTAGGATTCGCCGGGGCCACGGCGGACGCCTTTACTCTCTTCGAGCGCTTCGAAGGCAAGATCAAGGAGTACGGGGGTGATCTCCGCCGGGCAGCGGTAGAGCTGGCCAAGGATTGGCGTACGGACCGGGTTCTGCGACGTCTGGAGGCGATGCTTCTGGTTGCAGACCGCAAGGACATGTTGCTCATCTCCGGAACCGGGGATGTGGTGGACCCGGAGGAGGATGTAATCGCCATCGGTTCCGGAGGCAGCTTTGCCTACGCTGCGGCCCGGGCGTTCCTGGAATCGGATTCCAATTCGGCCCGGGAGGTCGTGGAGCGATCCTTGAGGATCGCCTCGGAAATTTGTATCTATACGAACTCAGAACTCATCGTAGAGGAATTGGAATGAAGATCGATCTAGACTCGCTCACCCCCAAGCAGATTGTGGAGGAGCTGGATAAATATATAGTAGGACAGACCAAGGCAAAAAAGGCAGTGGCCATCGCCCTGCGTAATCGAACCCGGCGACAGAGGCTTTCCGAAGAGATGCGGGATGAAGTCGCCCCGAAGAACATCATCATGATCGGCCCTACCGGTGTAGGGAAAACCGAGATTGCCCGCCGGCTCAGCCGGCTCTGCGGAGCACCTTTTGTGAAGGTGGAGGCCACCAAGTATACGGAGGTGGGCTACGTGGGGCGGGACGTGGAGTCCATGATCCGTGATCTTGTCTCCACCTCCGTGTCCATGGTGAAAACGGAGCTGCAGGAACAGGTGCGGGAAGAGGCCGAGAAGCGGGCCGAAGAGGCGCTGCTCGATCTTCTGCTGCCGGGGATCGGAAAACCTGCTTCCCGGGGCACCGCCTCGCGGGAGGCGGGACCACATTCTGCGACTGCTTCGCAGCCGACTGCTTTGCAGCCCGGAGCCGCTCAGCCGTCTTCGGCCGTCTCAGAGCCTGCGGCCGCTTCCAGCACGCGGGAGAAGTTCAGAGAGAAGCTCCGCGCCGGAGAGCTGGAGGACAAGACCGTCGAGGTGAATGTCACCAGCAACCAGTTTCCGGCGATAGAGATCTTTTCCGGAACCAGCCTGGAGGAGCTGGACGTGAATATCGGCAACCTGGGAAACATCTTCGGCGGTCGGAAGAAACGCAAGAAGACCACGGTAGGCCGGGCCCGGGACATTCTCCTGGCCGAAGAGATGGACAAGCTGATCGACATGGAACGGGTCACAGAACAGGCGATCAAACGGGCCGAACAGATGGGGATCGTGTTTATCGACGAGCTGGACAAAATAGCCTCGAAGCAGAACGTCAGCGGGGTGGATGTGTCCAGGGAAGGGGTGCAGAGGGACATTCTGCCGATCGTCGAGGGGTCCAAGGTGCACACCCGCTACGGGATGATCGACACCTCCCATATCCTGTTTATCGCAGCCGGAGCGTTCCACATGAGCAAGCCCTCGGATCTTATTCCGGAGCTTCAAGGCCGCTTTCCCCTGCGGGTCGAGCTGCAGGCTCTGACCAGCGAGGATTTCATCAAAATCCTCACTCAGCCCCGAAACGCCCTGATCAAGCAGTATGAGGAACTGCTGCGAACCGAAAGTGTAGAGTTGGTTTTCGATGAGCAATCGATCAAGCGCATCGCCGAGATCGCCAGTGATGTAAACTCCCGGACGGAGAATATCGGCGCCCGGAGGCTGCATACGATCATGGAAGCTCTGCTGGAAGAGGTCAGCTTCACGGCCACCGATATCCAGGGACAGACCGTGACCATTACCGAGAATTACGTTGACGAGAGACTGAAGGACATCGTGGAAGATCACGATTTGAGCCGCTTCATCCTCTAATCAAGGCCTGGGATAAGGCCGAAACTATAAGGAGAGGAGGGGCAGGAAGAGATGCTTTCAGCAGGACGTTTTAACAAAACCGTCGATCTGCTCAAACGGGGATTGGATGTGTCCGTGCTGCGGCGCAACGTGATCGCCAACAACATAGCCAATGCGGAGACGCCGAATTTCAAGAGGACCGTGCTGAACTTCGAGTCCGCCCTGAAGCGGGCTTTGGACTCCGAGAAGGTGCGACCGCCGCGGCAGTTCGTCACCGACAGCCGGCACATCCCCTTTCATCAGCCGATCGACTACAGGACGGTCCGGCCGCGTTTGGTACTGGACTACCTGACCACGGCGAAGAACAACGGAAACAACGTGGATATCGAGGAGGAGGGCATGCTGGCCCTGGAGAACCAGCTGCTCTATCAAACCATGGCGCAGGCAATCTCCAGCGAGTTCAGCCGGGTGAACCTGGTGCTTCGCTAGGGTTGACAGTGATGATCAGGCTGGAGGATTAGATGGGTCTTTTTACAACGATCAACACGGCAGCTACCGGGCTTACAGCCCAGCGCACTCGTTTGGATGTGATCGCCAACAACATCGCCAACGTGAATACAACCCGTACGACCGAGGGCGGACCGTTTCGCCGCAGTCGGGTGATTTTCCGACCCCGGGTTTCACAGCCCTACTGGCGAAGCCCCTTTCTGCCTACCTTTCTGAAGGAACAGATCGGCAGGGGAGTGCGGGTGGTAAACGTGGAGAAGGACTACGACGGCGAGGTGCGGTTGGTGTATGATCCCACTCACCCCGATGCCATTCAATCCGGACCTCGACAGGGCTATGTGGAGTATCCGAACGTCAACGTCGTGAATGAAATGGTGGATATGATCTCCGCATCGAGGGCTTACGAAGCAAATGTGGCCATCATGAACGGCAGCAAGAGCATGTTTCTCAAGGCTCTGGAGATAGGGAGGTAATTGATGGATCTGCTTTCACCTTTGTCGGTACAGGGACACGTTATCGAGCTGGAGCGAAGTGATCCACGCCACCTTCCCGGTTCCGGGATTGCCCGGATAAGCGGTGCGGCTTCGAGGCCCGCTTCGGACTCGGCGGTCTCGGGTCCCGAGCGCGGGTTCGGCAGATTATTCTTCGATGCCTTGAACAACGTCAATGATCTGCAGCATACGACGATGGATCTTACCGAGACGATGCTCACGGATCCGGATTCGGTGGATATTCACGATGTGACCGTGGCCATCGCCGAGGCCAATCTGGCCCTTTCGATGACCAAAGCGATCATGGACAGGGCGATTCGTGCGTATCAAGAGGTTATCAACACGCGTTGAGGCGCGTGGCAAGAATGACGCCGGCCTGCGGGATCTTCCTACCGGCGTCGCAGTTGGCGATCCTGGCGATTGCTATTTGAAAGTTCCGTTCCTTGGGAGGGGAGAATGAACGAGTGGCTTAGACAGCTAATAAATCAGATAAAAACTCTATGGGGTAAGTGGAGTCTCACCCAGAAGGTCATCCTCTTTTCTATAGTGGGTGTGGCGGTTCTGGCGATCATCCTGATCGCGGTGTTCAGTTCCGCTCCGACCATGGTAACCCTGATCGGCACCCCGATCACGGATGAGAACAACCTGGCCCGCATCGTTACAGTCCTGGATGAGGAAGGGGTGCCCTACACGGTAAGCCCGGAGAACATGATCTATGTGGAGGACCAGACCACGGCCCGACGAATCCGGGCGATTCTGATTCGGGAGGATCTCATTCCTCCCAGAACCGATCCCTGGGCTATCTTCGATGTGGAACGCTGGACCCTGACGGATTTCGAGCGGGACGTCAACCTGCAGCGCGCTCTCACCAAGAACCTGGAGCAGCACATTCTGGCTCTCGACGATGTGGATGCGGCCAGCGTGACCCTGGTGGTGCCCAAGAGCGAGCTGTTCCAGGAGGACCAGAATCCGGTCAGCGCTTCGGTGATCATCACGCCGAAACCGGGCTCCGACATCACGGAAAACCGCAAGAAGATCGAGGGGATCGTGCGTATCATCAAGTTCGCCGTGGCCGGGCTCGAGGACGAGAACATCGTTATCACCGATCAAAACGGCCTGCAGCTGAACGATTTCACCGGCCTGGAGGACGTGGACAGAATCGAGATCGCCCGCCGGGAGCTCAGAACCAAGAAGGAGCTGGAGCAGCAGTACAAAGCGGAAATACTGGCCGCACTGCGGACGATATTCAGCTTCGACAGGGTGGAGATCGTCAAGCTGGACATAGACCTGGACATGAGCAAACAGACGGTGAACACGGAGGAGCATTTTCCCGTCACGATGAAGAAGGACAACCCCCGCACTCCCTTCGACGAAAGCGAAGTGATACCCTCCATAACCCTGTCCAAAGAGGTAACGGAGGAGCATTTCGAGGGCACGGGATTCAATCCGGAAGGCCCTACGGGCCAGGAGGGGCAGACGCCTCCGTCCTACAAGGATATGTCGAACCTGGTGGGCAAGTACGATCAATCCTCATTGATTCAAAACGAAGTGGTGAACAAGAAGAGCACCTACGAGGAGAAGAGCCCGTGGAGCATCGAGAGGATCACCACAGGCGTTGCTATTGATGGAGTATGGCGCAGGGTATACAATGAAGATGGTGAGGTGCAGGTGAATCCCGACGGCAGCATCATGCGGGAGTACACCCCGGTGAGCGAGGAGGATCTGCGCAAAGCCGAAAGCTTGATAAAGGATGCCGTCGGATATGATCGGGATCGAGGGGATTCGGTGACCGTTGAGCATATCCCCTTCGACAGGACCTCCCAGTTCGCGACCGAGGACGAGGAGCTGCGCCGTCAGCGTCAGGTGCGCACTACGATCATCTCGATAATCATCGGCCTCGGTGCGATCATTTTCGTCGCCATCCTCTACCGGCTGATCGCCAAGGAGTTGGAGCGCAGAAGACGGCTGCGGGAAGAAGAGCTGGCTCGGCAGCATCAGGCCATGCGTGAGGCTGCCCTGCGCAGAGCCGAGGAGGAGGGAGCGGAGGTCGAACTATCCGTCGAGGAACGGGCAAGGATGGAGATGCAGGAGAATGCCATCAACATGGCTCGGGAGCATCCCGAGGATGTGGCTCAGCTGATCCGTACCTGGCTGTTGGAGGAGTAGAGTATGGCAAAGAGGGAAGCAAGCGCTACAGCCCAAGCGCCGCCGCCGGGGAAGAAATCCAGAGGCCACGGTGGACCGAAAAAGGCGCTTACCGGGCGCCAGAAGGCCGCCATATTCATAATAACCCTGGGACATGAGATCGCCTCGGATATTTTCAAGCATCTGCGGGATGATGAGATCGAGCAGCTGACCTTCGAAATAGCCCGCAACGAATCGATAGACCCGGCGGACCGGGATCAGGTGCTGATGGAGTTCCAGGAGCTGATGATGGCTCAGGACTTCATCTCTACCGGGGGCATCGAGTACGCTCGGGAGCTGCTGGAAAAATCGGTAGGCAGCCAGAAAGCCGTAGACATCATCAACCGTCTGACCAGCAGCCTGCAGGTGCGCCCCTTCGACTTTATCCGCAGAACAGATCCGGCTCACCTGCTCAATTTCATTCAACAGGAGCATCCCCAAACCATAGCATTGATTCTGGCCTACCTGGAGCCGAACAAGGCATCGGTGATCCTCGGAGCGCTTCCCAGTGAGGTGCAGTCCGACGTGGCCAAGAGGATCGCCACCATGGACAGGACCTCCCCTGAAATCTTGAGGGAGGTCGAACGGGTATTGGAGAAAAAGCTGTCAACCCTGTCTTCGGAGGACTATACCGCCGCCGGCGGAGTGGAGAGTATTGTTGAGATCCTCAACCTGGTGGATCGCTCTACGGAGAAGGGGATCATCGAGCGGTTGGAGGAGGATGATCCGGAGCTGGCCGAGGATATCAAGAAGCGGATGTTCGTATTCGAGGACATCGTGCTTCTGGACGACCGGGCCATCCAGAAGGTGCTGAGAGAGGTGGACACCACGGAGCTGGCCAAGGCGCTGAAGGCGGTGGACTCGGAGGTGCAGGACAAGATCTTCAGGAACATGAGCAAGCGGGCAGCCACCCTTTTGAAAGAGGATATGGACTACATGGGACCGATCCGCTTGAAGGATGTGGAGGAAGCACAGCAGCGGATCGTCTCCATTATCCGCAAGCTAGAGGAGCAGGGAGAAATCGTGGTCGCCCGGGCCGGAGAGGACGAACTGGTGGTATAGAGTGGCAAAGAACGTTTTTAGAGCGGATGAAATTCTCTATCAGTCCCGCAAGGTTTTCATCAAACCTCCCCAACAGGTAGAACCGGAAGAGAGCTTCGAGGAGATCGAGAGCCTGGAAGAGTATACCGGACCCACCGTGGAAGATCTGCGGCGGGAGGCGGATGCGTTCAAAACAAGCTGGGAAGAGGAGAAAGCCCGTCTGATCGAAGCTGCCCGGGAAGAGGCGGAGTCGATCAAGAAAGAGGCGGAGCGGGCCGCTTTTGACGAGGTCAAACGTAAAAACAACCAGGCACAGAAGATCCGCCAGGAAGCGGAAGACGAGGCCAAGCGTATCATCGAAGAAGCCAAGAAAAAGGCGCAAGAGCTGGAAGCGGAAATCCAGGCTAAGGTCGATAAGCAGGAGAAGGAAGCCTTTGCCAAAGGGCACGCCGACGGCAGGGAAGAGGGTTTCCAGGAGGGCCGTCAGGAGGTGGAACGGCTTGTCGAAAGCTTGCAGAAAATCATCTCCGCTGCCATAGACAAGAGAAACGAGATCATCCAGGAGTCGGAGACCCAGGTCATCAATCTGGTTCTGCTGATCGCCAAGAAGGTGATCAAGGTGATCAGCGAAAATCAGCGCAACGTGGTGATCAACAACGTGGTCCAAAGCTTGCGCAAGCTGAAGAGCCGCGGCGACGTGGTGATTCGGGTGAACCTGTCCGACGTAGAGCTTACCTCGGAGCATATCAATGATTTCATGAAGATGGTGGAGAACGTAAAATCCGTGACCGTTTTGGAGGACAGCTCGGTGGATCGGGGCGGATGCATCATAGAGACCGATTTCGGTCAGATTGACGCCCGGATCTCTTCGCAGCTGCACGAGATCGAAGAGAAGATAGTGGAGCTGGCGCCGATCCGTTCCAAAGGGGAGGGATAGGAGCCTGCACAAGAGTGCATCAGGCGCGCAGTCCAATAGGCACGGAGCGCAATAGGCCGGCGGAGCCGGCAACAGTCAAACCCATTTTTCAGGGAGGGGAAAAAGTGGGACTATTCGATAAATACGCTTTCACTTTGGATAGAATCGATCCCATCAAGTACACCGGCGTGGTCCAGCGGGTTCAGGGAGGACTGATCGTGGAGTCCAAGGGTCCCCGGGCCGTTGTAGGAGAGCTTTGTCAGATCGTGCTGCCGGACAGCCATCGCATCATCTGGGCTGAGGTCGTCGGTTTGCGGGACAAGACGGTTCAGATCATGCCGTACGACGAGATGGAGGGTATCACCGTAGGCTGCAAGGTGATCGCCATGGGTGAGCAGCTGTCCATTCCCGTCTCCGAGAAGCTGCTGGGAAGAGTGCTGGACGGCATGGGAAAGCCCATCGACGGCAAGGGAGATATCGGCTCCTCCATCTGGTATCCGATCCACCAAGCTCCTCCGGATGTTCTGCGCAGGCCTCGTATCGAACAGAAAATAGGCACGGGCATCCGTTCCATCGACGCCCTGGTCACCATGGGCAAGGGGCAGCGGGCCGGGATTTTCTCCGGCAGCGGCATCGGCAAATCCACTCTCCTGGGAATGGTCGCCCGCAACACCTCCGCCGACGTGAGCGTCATCGCTCTGATCGGCGAACGGGGTCGGGAAGTACGGGATTTTATCGAAAACGATCTGGGACCGGCGGGTTTGGAACGCTCGGTAGTCATCGTTGCCTCTTCGAACAAACCCCC
>Ga0180438_10001737_pt1 | contig 37840 bp, 37 predicted proteins | sample SS_ome_12_FD_132455 | JGI IMG/M metagenome (GOLD analysis project Ga0180438, IMG submission 132455) | Hypersaline lake sediment archaeal communities from the Salton Sea, California, USA - SS_3_D_2 metaG | ecosystem: Environmental > Aquatic > Non-marine Saline and Alkaline > Hypersaline >... | reverse complement strand
TTGCTAATACTGAAAGCTGTAATCGTATCCTGTATGCTTTATTTGCTAAATACAATAAAAAATGGGAGGATCATCATTATGCAATCTTCTAATCAAATTTACACACAGTTATTGACAGTACCATGCTCTCAAGTTACCTTGACATCAATCATGTACCAGATACAATTATCCGGGACATGCAATGATGCTGGACATAACAATAGGTATTCAAATACTTTGTACTCTTTTGCAGCAGATACCAGATGGATTTGGGAGTAATGAACCTCTCTTCATAACTGAAAAAAACGCCGGTGACAGCCTGCCAGTCTATGGTTATCAGATCATCAACGAATATCCGCATGATACTGACGCATTTACCCAGGGTTTATGCTATAAAGATGGTTTTTTATACGAGGGTACGGGTCTATATGGTGAGAGTTCCCTCCGCAAAATAGATTTATCGACCGGTACAGTCCTCAAGATCCATCTTCTGGAAAGTCAGTTTTTTGGTGAAGGTGTGGCAATTCACCAGGATACGATCCGGCAATTGACCTGGAGAAATGATACCGGGTTCATATACGTTGAACAGGATACTTTTATGTGCATCGGTGGATTTCCCTATACAACTGAAGGCTGGGGTCTTACAAACAATGATACCTGTTTGATTATGAGTGATGGTACACCGATCATTCGGTTTCTGGATCCGCATACCTACCAGGTGATCGGTCAGATCACGGTCACCGCCGAAAGCGTGGAGATACAGCGCATTAACGAGCTTGAATATATTCAGGGCAAAATCTTTGCGAATGTTTGGTACAGCGATTCGATCGCGGTCATTGATCCGGACAATGGACAGGTTTTATACTGGATCGACTGTACGGGTCTATTAAGCAGCCCTCCTAATGTTCTTAATGGTATTGCTTTCGATCCAGTCAATATCAGACTCTTTGTTACGGGAAAACTTTGGCCTACCGTATTTGACATAACAGCAGATCCGATCAATTATCCACCTCAAATCATCGGTTACTACCCGAACCCGCCATGTTCCATAACAACCGATAGCAGTCTGCAACTGTATGTCAGTGCAATAGATCCGGATCCACAAGATTCCCTTTCCTTCACTTGGCAGGTCAATGGGATTATTGATACAACTGCATATGAGACAACATACGTATACACCAGAACGACTCCAGCAATTGATACAATTTCTGCGCATGTTACCGATGGCATGTATAGTGATTCGATCACCTGGATCGTTTATGTGTCATCGGTTGGTATCAAGCAACAAGAAACAAGTAAAATCCGATTTGATATCAGGATACCGAATCCATATGTTCGTGATAAGACGATAACTTTTGCATTATCTTGTCCGCACCACGTGAAGATCACGGTGTATGATGTGTTGGGCAGAGAGACAGAGGAGATCATCGATGAGAACTTCGGTAGCGGTACATACTGTGTTGGATTCAAGAGGATCAATGTCCCTGGTGTATATTTCCTGTATATTCAGATCGATGACGAAGAGTATATACGTAAGGTGATATTCATATATTAATATCCATGATTTCCATCCTATTGACGGAAAAAGACTATTCGGCAAACTCGACAGGAAAAAGGAGGTTATTTTGGCGCGTGTAAAACTTGACCTGCCGGATACATTACCATTCACAACCGAGATTGTCGTACGGATCACTGATATCAATTACGGGGGTCATGTGGGCAACGACGCTATCCTTGCGATCATACACGAAGCCCGGATCAGGTTCCTGCAGCAATATGGATTTTCCGAGGCTGATATTGACGGTGTTGGTTTGATCATGACCGATTCGGTGATCGTGTACAAATCAGAAGGATTTTACGGTGATATAATCAGTGTTGAAGCAGGAGTGAAAGATATCACGCGTAGCGGGTGTGATTTTCTCTTCAAACTGAGTAATAAAGAGAATGGTAACGAGATAGCGCGCGCAAAAACCGGCATAGTATTCTTTGATTATCATGAGCGAAAGGTAAAGACAACTCCTCCTCGATTCAGGGAGGCGTTCAGTGTGCATGAGTGAGTCCTTAAGATTTTGTTAATACAATACTTGAAATCAATAAACATCGATTGATAAATAAGGTGATTGATTTATGGCAACAGTAATGCACTTATGTATCAATCATATTACAGGAATAGGAAAGGAATGGGGAGGGTGAAAGTAGAATAACCATGGGGGATATTCAGTCATAATGAAAAAGTTCAGGAAAAATGTAGCATTGGCTGTGGACGGTGGTGGTATCAAAGGTATTATGGTTACGCGCGCTCTTACGATCCTTGAGCAGGAGCTGGGAAAATCAGTTCACAATATCTTCAGGTTAGCAACCGGGACATCGACTGGATCGATTATCGCTGCTGCACTGGGCGCCGGGCTCACGGCAAGCCGTATGTATACATTGTATTGTCAACTTGGCAAAAAGGTTTTTAAGCGTACCTGGCGGTCTATTTTATGGCCTTTGTCGCGCTATCGTTATACACATAATGCGCTGGAACGATCACTCAGGACACATTTCGGAGATATCACGATGGGTGATTTTTGGTCTTCGAGCCCATCGACTGATATCGTAATAACAGTCTATGATCTGGTAGCGAAGCGGACGCGGTTCGTAAAATCATGGAAGGAAAAATACGCTCGATGGCCGGTTGTTACCGCTGTTCTGGCATCAAGTTCAATCCCGACCTACTTCCCGGTCGTTGAAGGTCGCTTTGTCGATGGCGGCGTTGGATCATATGCAAATCCCTGTTATCTCGCTGCCTATGAGGCGAAGTTTTGCCTGAAATGGGATCCGTCTGAGACTACCTTGATCAGTCTGGGAACGGGGCGTGATCCTCATTATCTTAAACCGGGCGATGCCAATCGGTTCTGGGCTTGGAATTGGATCAGTCCAGTTCTCGGTGCGTTCTTACAGTCGGCTGATGATCAGCAAGTTCGTCTTGTTCATACTTTCTTTTCACAACTCGATTTTCGACGATTCCAGATAGATCTGGCAAAACCACTGCGCGCGGACGATCCATCCAAGACCGATGAATTGACTCGGTGCGGTGATGAATTGGGCAGGAAGATCATCCAGGATGAAACTGATTGGGCCGCGGGTATCCAGACCAATAGTGCGTAACAGTATATTGAAACTATCGTTCAGTTGACACAGAAAAGCAGCTGGATACAATATTTTAATTATCAACAAGGAGTCATAATGAAATATTCAATTCTTTTTTGGACCTCTATAATGCTGATAGTATCATGTAAACCACAACAGAATGTCCAGTACTTTTTTACCGAGGGTGCCAAACAACTTGAAAAAGGAGAATACCTCAAGGCCATTGATCTGTACCAGAAAGGTCTTGAGATCGATCCCAAGTCTGAGGTGGGTTATAATCTTGTGGGTATGGCATGTCGTATGCAGTACAACAAAACCGGTGATGTTTTATGGAGACATAAAGAAATAATCAGTTTCAACCAGGCACTCGAGATAAATCCCGACTACGTGCCTGCACTTATCAATCTTGGAGCGACGTATTACTATTCGGGGGAAAAGGATAAAGCAGTTACTTATTTCGAGCATGCCCTTGAGGTGTATCCGGAACACCCGGAAGCCAATGAAATCCGTACGATGATCGATGAGGGTGAGGATATGAAAGGTAAAATAGGCGATGAGTGATCGGCTGTATGATCAGTTAGCCGATGCATTGAACAGGCTCCCGAATGGATTTCCCCGTACCCGCTCCGGGATCGAGATCCAGTTGCTTAAAAAGATATTCTCCTCTGAAGAGGCGGCTATTGCCAGCCAGCTGCACATGGATCCTGAACCGGTCGAGATTATTGCCGAGCGCATCGGGGAAAAGCCCGAGGAAGTAAAGACGCTACTAAAGGTTATGGTGAAACGCGGGCTTGTGTGGTTCCGAAAAGCTAATGGAAAACCGTGTTATCGGCTTGCCCCGTTCATGGTCGGGATATACGAGGACCATTTGAACGATATGGACCATGAATTCGCTCACCTGTTTGAGGAATACATGACTGAAGGGGGTGCTCAGGGGATCATGCAACCTTTTCCGGCATTACATCGGGTAGTACCAGCAAGGGGTTCAGTCAAGACGGAATATATTCTTCCCTACGATGACATAAAAGTCATGCTGGATAAGGCGATATCCTTTGGTGTCCGTGATTGTGTTTGCCGCAGACAAAAAGCCTTACATGGTGATCCCCCGTGCGACTTTCCAGTGAAAATGTGTTTGAATTTCACGACTTTTCAGCGTCCAGAAACCAAGAATACAGTATCCAGAGAAAAGGCGCTGCAGCTACTGGATCAGGCAGAAGAGGTAGGCCTGGTTCATACAGTCAGCAATGTGATAGAGGGAGTATATTATGTATGCAATTGCTGTGGTTGTTGCTGCGGGATACTGCGCGGGATCACTGAATGGGGGATAAAGGAATCAGTTGCGTATGCTAATTACAGCGCCCGGATCAACAAAGATTCTTGTACCAACTGCGGTGGGTGTGTGGACCGCTGTCAGGTAAAAGCGATAAATGATGATGATGGGCAGACTATTGTAATTGAGGATCGATGTATCGGCTGTGGACTCTGTGTTACTGGATGCCCATCAGATGCGGTTATACTTATAAAACGTCATGATGCTGCAATAATACATCCTCCCGAGGATTTCACGGCGTGGGAAAAGATGCGTCTTAAGAACCGGAGAATGGTACCATAGTATATGTTCCACGATATTCCTGAGCGGGTTAGAGAACGGATGGAGTTTCTCGAACAACTCGATGCCGAGCATCGCAGGAAAGCGGCTGATCACTGGGAGAGATTGCGACAAATACCACCGGATACCGGTCGTTTTCTCGCCCTTCTTGCAGCACGAGCGCCGCAAGGGAAGTATCTTGAAATAGGTACTAGTGGAGGCTATTCCGGGCTATGGATCTCGCTCGCATGTCGTCTGCTCGGGAGAAAACTGATCACCTTTGAAATACATGAGGAAAAAGTACGGCTTGCCCGGGAAACATTCATAAAAGCCGGGGTTAGCGATATCATCGAGATAATCCATTGCGATGCTCGGAAATTGTTACGCGATTATAAAGGCATCGCGTTCTGTTTTTTAGACGCGGAAAAGGATGTCTATGAATCATGCTATGATATCCTTGTACCAAACATGGTGCCCGGTGGTATCCTCGTCGCCGACAACATCATCAGTCATAAGGAGACACTGATATCTTTCACCCAAAAAGTATTTAATGATAAACGTGTTGATGCCTTGGTCATTCCGATCGGAAGTGGCGAACTCGTATGTACAATTGTATAGGATTGGTATGCCTTATCATGTTTCAGATTTTTTCATCCATTAACGATGGATAATGAAACAGGTGTATTCTGCCCGGCGTGTCGAATGAAGCTCAAAGACATTCTTAAATGATCTTCAGGATCCGTGTGTGGTAGAGTTGATCCAGGTTGAAAAGGAAGAGCATCTCACAGAGATAAAACAACTTTTTAAAGAATATGTGAATACATTAGGATTTAACCTGCACTTCCAGGATTACATGAAAGAACTCACCGAACTTCCCGGTGATTATTCCCCACCATCTGGCCGTTTGTATCTGGTATTATATAACGGAAATGCTGCCGGATGCATCGCCTTAAGAAAACTGGAGGATACTATTTGTGAAATGAAGCGTATGTATGTGAAACTTGATTTCCGACATAAAGGTATCGGTAGAATGATGGCTCAGAAAGTGATCGATGAAGCACGTCACATCGGTTATGAGCGAATGCGGCTCGATACGATCGATTCCATGAGGGAAGCGATCGCTCTGTATCAATCACTTGGATTTTCAGCGATCCCTCCATACCGGTATAATCCGATCAAGGGAGCATTCTATATGGAACTTATCCTTTAAAAGACAGGCAACTTTTCTCTTGCAGCATTCAACAGTTTGTTTATAATATATGTATACATGAAAGGAGGTATTATGAAGTACCTTTTATTGTTTCTACCACTTGCGTTATTCAGTCTAGAACCGGTTCTTACAACAACGTATGATAATATACAGGATCCCTTGATCATTTCATCATACGCTGGAGAGTATACCGGGTATATCACATATGGTACAGGCAACACAGAATACGTTCCGATCAAACAATTCGTGCTCAAGGACAAAGACGGTAGGATTGTCTATCAGTCCGAGGATTTTGAACACACGGTCGTTGATATCGCGAGTAACGGCATGTTCGTGGGCATTGATTTTGATGGTCCGATCAGTGGTAAGGGCACACTCCATTTTTATAACCCTTCGGGCACTGAACTGAATACAGGCACTATTGGATTTCTACTTGACCGGCGGTTTTCGAACAGTGGTGAAATATACTGCGTGAATGACGGTACATCGGGGCTTAGAGTCTATACGAATTCTGGTGAGGAGCTTTATGATCTTGGACCGGTTAACTATTTTAGCCTGTCTGTGCATGGTGACATGATCGCAGCTGCGCGTGATGAACAGATCGATGTTTACGAGAAAGGGGAATTACTACAGAGCATCCCCCTGATTTCACCATTCATACGACAGATGGTGTTTTCCCATGATGGATTCCTTCTTGTATACATTGAAAAGAAGAAATTGTCCTGCTATGACCTGCAAAAAGGAGAGATGGTTTTTGAGTACAGTGAAGAAGATAATTATTTGTCTTTTATATCATGTGATGTATCGCCGGATAGAGCATTGATCATCGCAGGTCTGGATGAAGATCAGGGACGGAATAGTTCGGCACGCCATAATCGTGGGAAGGTTACGTTGTTGGACAACGAAGGTTTTGCTGTATGGTCACAATACATTCCGTATGCAAATTGGTATGTACACATACCTCATGTTACATTCTCGAGTTCATCGTCTTTTTCAGTCGAAACAGTTGAGAGTATCATGGAATACTCTTTCTAAGGGGGCACGATGAAGAAGTTTATATTGCTACTAGGTTGTATCGGGGTGCTTTTTGCGCAATTACCGTGGCCACACCCGCCGCAGAACCAGGAACATCCGATCGGAAACGCATGGGGTAATTATCAGGATTATGGCAGCGGTCCGTATCTTCATAATGGCCAGGATATACTTACGACGCCATTGCTACCCGTTACCGCGATAAAAAACGGATATGTAAAACGGATCTGGCAGAGCGGGCAACTGTACACCGGTATCAGTGTGGCAGATTCAGCAGGCGCAGCGCTCTGTTATGGGTATATGTATTATCATGTGGATCCTGCAACGATCCTGGTTGCAGCGGGAGATACTGTCTATACTGGCGATACGATCGCTCAGGTTGTGACATGGCCAGTATATAATTTCCACCATAATCACTTTTCGAAGAACAGAAACTCAGGAACAATATGGTCATCATACGGTGTATTCATCAGGAATCCATTAACTGAATTCACCCCTGATTATGATTCAACCGCACCAGTTTTTACCAATGCCGTGACCGGTCAGATCTTCGCGATTTGTACAAATAATACCAGTGTATATCTGGATCCTGACAGTATCTACGGTGACGTGGATTTTATCTGCCGGGTCGGAGATCGAATCAACCATCCATCCTGGTGGTGTATTGTCTACAAGATCATCTATTCGATCTATGATACGAGCGGGACCTACGTAGTATCTCCAACTATCGGTTTCCAATTCTCGGATTCCCTTGAATCATACGTATCGGGACAGGAGAGAACGGTTTTTAAAGATGATGCTACGTGCAATACAACCTGTGATTATATCAATTCATCGCGAAGATATTACTATATCTTTACGAATACCAACGGAGATTCAGCGATCATGTCAACCGATTCACTCCAGAGCTGGCAGACTACTTCGGTACCGAATGGTCCTTATTGGGTAAAGGCCGTTGCCTCTGATGAATACGGTAACAGTGTCGCCGAGAGCATGCTTGTGCATGTTCGTAATCCGGTCGGTATCGAGGAGCAGGAGGTTATGGATGACCTAAATCTGGCTTCTGGAGGATTGATCGTTACTCCGAATCCGTCACGATCCCATGTTTCTTTCTGTGTATCAGCAGGTAACAACCTGCCAGGTGAAATACATATCTACGATGTTTCAGGACAGATGATCCGGACGCTACCGGTGACAAAGACGGTGCAAGATCGGATCATGCGCCTGTTCTGGGACCGAAAGGATGAATCGGGTCGTATAGTGCCTGCGGGAGTATATTATGCTGGCTTGGGCAATAACGAAAGTGGGGAACCGGTAAAGTTCATTCTTCTCCACTGAGCGCATCAACCGTATAGTTACTTTATTGAGCAAAATATAATTAAATAGGGGGAGGTAGTGGCATGAATCATGAGATTTTGTACCGACCATCATATTCGTTGCTAAAGATCAAGTTGAATAAAGGAGAATCCATTACTGCCGAGGCTGGTGCCATGGTGAGTATGTCAAGCGGAATTGAGATCGAAACCAAGATGAAAGGCGGATTTTTTGGCGCGCTTAAAAGAACTGTACTGGGTGGTGAAAGTTTCTTCATGAATAACTTCAATGCATCGGCTGATAGCGAGATCACACTTGCTCCTGCTCTGCCTGGTGATGTATGCGTTATTGAAATGGATAATTCAACCATGATGGTCACCTCAGGTTCATATATATGCTCGACATCAGGGGTTCAGATCGATACGAAGTGGGGCGGTGCAAAAACATTCTTTTCTAAAGAGGGTCTTTTCTTGCTTAAGATCTCGGGTTCCGGTCAATTATATCTATCGAGTTATGGTGCCATTCATGAGGTCGATCTGGCTAAGGGCGAGACCTATCGGGTTGATACGGGTCATATGGTTGCTTGGGCAGAAGGAGTGGACTACAAGGTCACCAAGGTTGGCGGACTGAAATCCACTCTGTTCAGCGGAGAAGGACTGGTCTGTGCACTCACAGGTCCGGGGAAGATCTATCTGCAATCGCGAAGTGCCGATGCATTTCTATCCTGGCTCATTCCGCAGCTGCCTAAAAAAGAACACTGATCAGTCACATTTCAGGATTGAAGATTTGAGGTTCAAAACTGATAGACAGTGCTTGTTGCTCAGTATAGTGCCACTGGGACATTAAGTAGTGGTGGTGTTATCTGAGGTGCCCGGGACCTTGCAGGATCCGGGCAGGTAGCATGATGATCGCCTTGATCAGGGCGAAAACACCCTGGAATGCGATGCCAATAAGCCTGAAAGGCAGAAGCAAGAGCCATACGATCGGATAAAGAATAAGCGCTAAAAGCGCCAGCGGCCAGCATAGCACAAGTAATATCAACCATAGCAAGAATGTAAGCATTCGATACCTCCGTTCAAATATCTTATAAAATCATTGCCCGAAGTCAATAAATGATATTTTCTATCGAGAACTTTATTGTTATAGCAGGAAAGTTCTGTTGACATATATATTCGTTTATATAATATTACATACGAACAAAGAGCAGAAAAAATGAAAAGGCAATCACTACTCTTCTCAGCAACCGCTTTCACCCTGGCAATGTGCATTCCGTCCTTGATTTCCGCTGATCTCACTATGACCATCGTCGAGCGCATCATGCAGAACCAGGCACAACAGCGGGATGCGATTATGGGTATGGAATTCCTCGCAAATTCAGTGTTCCGGGAAATGGATGCTAAAGGGAATATAAAAAAAGAGATGTTGATCGTATTGAACTCGGGAGTACCCGATTCACTGTTCATGGAGGATGAGTGATGTCAAATCGATACGGGGGGATCCATGTTGTGTTCAATCTTCTCGGATCGCTTTGCATGATCCTTGGGTTTTTCTTACTGTTACCGATCATCATTGTGCTCATCAGTGGTGAATTGAAGTATGGATCATCCACCCTTGCTGCATTCTGCTTATCAAGCTTGGTCGCCTTCGTGTCTGGTATTATTCTAAGGATCATATTCAAGACAGGTACGCTAAGTATTGTACAATCGATGCTCGTATGTGCACTTGGGTGGATCGTGTTTTCTGCCCTGGGCGCGCTCCCATTCGTTTTCGTTTTGGGAACCAGTTTCCTGAATGGCTTTTTTGAAGCCATGAGTGGATTCACGACCACAGGGATCACGATGTTCACAGGACTTGATATGATGCCGAAGAGCATCCTTTTCTGGCGTAGTCTTACCCAGTGGGTAGGTGGTCTGGGTATCCTTACGTTCTTTCTTGCGGTTACCTACCGAGGAGGTGGTGCACACATGCTCTTTGGTGCAGAGAGCCATAAGATCGGTGTGGAGCGCCCAGTGCCAGGCCTGACGAATACCTTGAAGATCCTTTGGGCTATTTATACAGGATTCACATTATTGATCATTGGAGCATTGAGCATTGCAGGATTGTCTCTATTTGATAGTGTGTGCCATAGTTTTACTGCATTATCCACAGGAGGATTTTCCCCTTATGATATGAGTATTGGTTACTATGCGCTCACAGGATATGCACACTCTCGATGGATCGAGTATATCCTCATAATCGGTATGTTCCTGGGTGGTACGAATTTTCTTATCCATTTCCGGATCGTGAATCGGGACTGGAAGGCTTTATTCGATACACAGGAAATGAGATACTGGTGGACGTTGATCGTACTGTTCATCTGTCTTATATTTATTGAACGGTTGGTGCGGATCGATCCTGTGTCCTGGCAACCTCTAACCGCAGATTTCTGGTATAATATAGAAGCGAATTTGCGGGCAGTGATATTCCAGGTTATTGCGATTATCACGACCACAGGTTTTGCTACTCAGGACATTGGAGGTACTTTTTTCGGGCAGTTGGCACGACAATTATTCCTTGTTATGATGGTGATCGGTGGTTGTGTTGGCTCTACTGGCGGGGGATTGAAGGTGCTCCGGATCGGGATTTTGATCCAGGTCATTAAACGGGAGGTTCTTCGTATCTTGAGACCAAGGCAAGCAATATCCCGTGTGATTATAGATGGAGAAATCATCGATACTGATGAGATCCTGCGGGTAAGCGGGTTATTTTTTGCCTGGGCTGTATTCCTCGTGATCGGGGGAGGAATCACTGCCCTGCTCTCGGATCTGGGTGGCTATGAATCATTTTCTGGTATGTTCAGTGCCCTTGGTAATATCGGACCGTGCTATATCCCGGTGCCGATATTAGGTCAGATACATCCGCTGGTTAAGCTGATCTATATTGTTGGAATGCTTGCAGGACGTCTGGAAATTCTACCGGTACTGCTGTTGTTCAGTCGTCGAGCGTGGCGAGCATGAAGGCAGGAATAATACCGGAGGTTAAAAAGACGATTAAACCTATATTGGATGGAGGCTTGGTATGTATGTTATAATCGCAGGTGTAGGCGTGATTGGAAAGCAAATCACTCAAGTACTTGTGGAAAACAAACATGATGTCGTGGTGATCGACCGGGACACAGAAGTCTGTGAAGCAGTCTACACGGAAACCGGCGCTTTGACGATACAGGGAAATGCAACGGACATTCATATACTGCAGAAAGCAGGCGCAACAAAAGCCGATGTGATCGTCTGTCTCATGCATTTGGCGGCGGACAATATTGCCTGTGCATTACTGGCCAAGAGTCTGGGGATCCCGCGTGTGGTTATGCGTTCACGTAATCCTGTATATGATGATGCCTACCGTCTTGCCGGAGGAACCGATATCGTTCGGATGGCTGACCTGGTTGTGAACCAGCTGATCATGGAAATAGAACAGCCGAAAGTAAAAAAGATCATGACCTTGGGCGGCGGTAGCGCGGGTATCTATGTAGTGATTATTCCTGAGGATGCTAAATGTGCAGATATGACGATCAGGGAGATCGCACAGAAGAGAACATTCCCAAAAGACTGTTTGATCATCGGGATATATAAGCATGATAAAGATGATTTTGTTATTCCAAGAGGAGATCAAATCCTGGAACAGGGGGATACGGTGTTTTTTCTTGCCCGAACACACGATATAAAGAAAGCAACAGATTTTTTGACCAAGGTAAGACGGTAGAGATACTGAAATGCAATAGCATGTTAATAATAATGGAGGTCTTCTATGAATAACGTACCGATCAGGCCGAGCAAATGGTTCTATGTTCTTGCTGTGCTCGTGATGATCACCGGATGCGTTCTATTTGTTGTCTTGCTTCTCGGTGGTATCGCTTCGATGACCAAGGGACTCGATCAGATCGTGGTTCCTGGTGAAGACACTATAGATCTGGCTAAGAGTGGTACCTATACGATATTTTATGAGTACCAGAGCGTTTACGGAAACAAGGTTTATGCCACAGACGAGAATCTATCGGGTTTGGAATGCGCCGTGGTCGATAAATCGACCGGGGAGAATATCCCCCTGTCACCGCCGGCAACGGCATCGAATTATGCGGTTGGCGGAAGATCCGGTCGAAGTATTTTCACTTTCACCGTAACTCGACCAGGAGCTTACCGGGTCCTGGGATATTATACTGATGATCGCTCCGGTCCTGAGGTGGTTCTTTCGATCGGCTCGGATGTTACAATGAAGATCGTGGGTACGGTACTCGGTGCCATCGCGATCATGTTCGTGACCATTATTCTCGGTGCGGCGATCATTATCGTTACGTTCCTTAAGAGACGAAAGGCAAGTCAATCATTACAGAGTGGTCAGATCGCTGCGTAGTATTGGTATCACTTTGCTTGATAAACCATATCGGACTTCATCCTGTCCTATAAACATACCGGCTGTACGTATTTAGATGATTTTCTGGTGAGAAGGATGTAGTTAGCCCATTGAGGAGGAAACACCCATGGTAAAGCGTATATTTATTCTACTCTTCATTTTTGTCTGTACAAGTATTGCATGGTTCATTCTTGGTGGTGTGACAACCGCGCGGACCAATGACCAGGACATGAAATTAAGGACCGCGGTCGGTCAGTTGTGGGGGACTGTTCAGCGTCAGGAAGCACCATATGTATTCTACCAGACAAAAAAAGATAAAAGAGTGACAACGGTCATCGGGAATGAAACGATCGTGGAGACCAAGACTGAAGTGACTGATCATCCGGTGGCGCTCGAAGGAAGTGTGATCGATGTATCGATCGATCTTGAACATCGACGTAAGGGATTGTTATGGTATTCAACATACCGGGTGATGTTCACAGGGATCTACCGCATAAAGAACATGACCGGTGTAAATCGAGAAATGTTCTTCATGTATACTTTTCCGACGATCGAGGGAGTATATGATAATTTCAGCCTGAGTATCGATAACGATAAGGTGGAGGAATTGAAGCCGCAATCAGGGGTGATCTATCAGGGATTCACCATCAATCCGGATCAGGAGCGTGAGGTACAAGTATCCTATGCATCCCAGGGTATGGATGAATGGTGGTATGTGTTTGGTGGAGGTGTCTCTCATATCAGGGATTTCTCGCTTGTAATGACGACTGATTTTTCCAAGATCAATTTCCCTGACAATAGTATATCTCCCACTGATAAACAGGAGATGGCTAATGGGTGGAAACTACAGTGGCAGTATGATGATCTCATTTCCGGTATTCAGATCGGTATGGAAATGCCCCAAAAAGTCAATCCAGGGCCTTTTGTCAGCCGCGTTACGTTCTTTGCACCGGTATCACTGTTCCTCTTCCTTTTCCTTATGTTCATTATCACCACCCTAAGCAGCGCGAAGGTGCACCCTATGAACTTCTTTTTTATATGCGCGGCATTCTTCAGTTTTCATCTTTTGCTAGCCTATCTTGCTGACCATATCGATATCCACCTGGCATTGATCGTATCCTCCATTGTATCCATTATTCTTGTTGTGTCCTATATGCGCCTTGTTACGGGGATAAAATTCGCTTTGCTGGAGACCGGTCTTTCCCAGTTTGTATACCTGGTGTTGTTCTCATACACGTTTTTTCTGACCGGGTATACAGGTCTTGCCGTCACTCTTTTGTGTATCATCACGCTCTTTATTATCATGCAACTGACCGGTAAGATCGATTGGGAAAAGCAATTTGCCAAGGATAAGCAATCGATCTCCTGAGATCACAAAAAGAAAAGGCAGGACACCAAGATGCGCGAAACGAGATGCGATACCGGTACTTCCATGCTGATCAGTGAATTCCCGGTCGTCGTTTTCGATCTCTTCCATACGTTAACCTCTTTGGAGGCAGTAAAAGCACCGGGTCACAATACATCAGTGGTTCTGGGAATAACCCGCGATCAGTGGTTCAGACAATTATTCGAGCACTCATCTGATCGATTGACCGGAAAGGTAAAAGATCCTCATGAGATCATAGAACGACTTGCACATGCAGTTGATCCCGGGATAACAAGTAAGATCATCGCACAGGCAGTAGAGAATCGGATGTCACGGTTCAACTATGCTCTTCTACACCCTGATAAGGATACACTCGATACGCTGCAAACACTGAAGGATCAAAAAAAGAAAATTGGATTGGTCAGTAATGCTGATGTGATGGAAAAAGCTGCATGGACAGAATCCCCACTAGCGCGATTCTTTGATTGTGCAATCTTCTCATGCGATGTCGGAGTGATGAAACCCGATCATGCGATCTACCGGATCTGTTTGGATAGGCTGGAAGCGACTCCAGCTGGATGCCTGTATGCAGGGGATGGTAGTCATGATGAATTGAAGGGTGCTCAGGAAGTTGGTTTGACAACGGTCCTTGTGACCCATGTCCTCAAAAAAATGTGGCCGGAGCGCATTCTGCCTGCGCGATCTTACGCCAATTACGAGATAGAAAAGTTGTCAGCGCTTCTTAAATTAACGCGCGATCACGACCTTTTGAGATAAATATCCCTGTATTGGACTTTCGGCGACGATAAAATATACTCCATTCGGGAAAATAGTCTGGTCACTCACATCCAGCATATACTTATGTGTCCCGTGTTCTTGTATACCTTTAAAGAAGACGCGCGAACATCTGCCTGTCCCGTCATATACCGATATACATGTATGGCAGGTAATCGTACTCGTTACCAAAACAGTGAATTGAGTCGTCGATAACGTCGGCGAGACCTGGAGCCGGACAATGTGGACCGACTGCATTGCCGTCGATGATCGTTGCTTCGGTACCGGATTCGGACATAAGCTGAATGCCATCTATACTTGGCCAGTTTATGTTCTCAGGATACGTACCCGCGGCAACAAGAACCGTGTCGTTAGACTGGGCTGCATTCAGTCCTTGCTGGATCGTCGGATATTGACCGGGAACATATATTATTGTAGCAGAGGCGAACGATGCAATAAGCACTAATACATGATATTTACACATATCTCACTCCTTTTGCGATTATAATGATGCCTCGATCGACTGTCAATGGTCTTGACAGACATGACCCTCCACGTAGAATACAATCATGTGTATATTTTGTCTCTTGCTTATACTAACGCAGAATGGTAGAGAAACTGAAATACTGGGCGATAGCGCTTTTGCCCATGGAGCATATGAGCAGGCACTGGAACATTACTATCAAGCATTTGATACGCCGATTGTTTTTGTTAAACGAGCGCGTGTGCTGTCAGCATTGCGGGCAAGAGGATTAGTGTGCGATTATGATGCGTATATTGACGTAATACTTGAATTTCTCTCATGGGCGATTGAACAGGACCCTGCAATGGTGCCATTGATCCTGGAGGATACAGTGCTGTATGAAGTAGCTAATACGGTGCTGTTCAAGACCTGGGAAGGAGCGAATATTGAAAATGATAGTTCTATTGTCGTATTACTCCCTGGCGTGAACTGGTTTGATCATCCTGAAGCCATTACAGCAATTGGCGGTCAAATGGTGTTCCATGAGGATGGTGCGGTTTATGTTGATTGGGGTACCTATTACGAATATGATGAGGAATCAGGAGAGTTTTTTGCCCATTCAAATAATGAGCAGACCGGACGATTCTCTGTTCAAGATAGCGAAATACGTATTTCATGGGAGGATGGTACAACATCGGTGTATCGAATAGTATTGCGCGGCACCTGTGGTGTATTGATCGATACTGTCGATGGGCGCGAAGTGTTCTATGATCATCCGGATGAGTGCAATACTTGATGAGATTGTATCGGTGGCATAGGTTTCAGCTGTATACAGCAATGACCAGTGTTCTGATCATTATCTCATGCAGTGCGGTTGAAGCAGAGCTTGATTACCGGCAGGAAATCATTTTTAACAATGATGAATCGTATTTACAAAGAATCCTTGATGCCGGATTCCATGGGGTGTGTCTGGATATCATCGATGCGTTCGAGTATTGGGAGCAATGGGCGAGGTCTGGTAAGGCTTGACAGCGCTGTGCGATTCATTATAATGGGAAGAATATTGTGGCAGCAAATCTTTTTTCCATATATTTATACCAGACATCAGACATTATCACCATGGTAATGCCCTTTGATGCAGAGGATATACAGAAAATACACGATGATACATTGCTTAGTTCTTAGGATCAATTGTTGCTAGCGAACTCTCCTGATGGGAATAAACAGTAACCTGCATGACAATATTACAACAAAAGGAGGAGAGTCTAATCTTACTATAAGGTAATGAAGATCGTATTATATTCCGGGGCAATGACAAAGGATAAGGATGGTGTGACCAAAACACTCCATGAACTTATCACAACGGTCAAGGATGCAGGTCATGATTTGATGCTATGGAACTCGGAGATCCAAACCGGTCGCATTTGTGGTCTTGATGTCCATCAGGCTCCGTCGTTTCCGTTTATTCTTTATCCTGATTATCGTCTTGGATTCTATGGCCCGGTAATAAAGTCAATGCTCGATAAATTCGATGCTGATGTGTTCCATATCACCACGCCTGATATCATCGGTTACAATTTTCTTAAGTATGCAAGGAAAAGGGGTATCCCGGTAGTGTCGGTATACCATACTGATTTCTTATCGTATTTGCGTTATTACCACAAGATCCTATCAAGATTACTGAACGATTTTGGCTGGAAATATGGCCGCTGGTTCTATAATCGTTGCGACACGGTGTTTGTGCCGACCGAAATTATGCGTCAGAAATTGCATAAACGAGGAATTCGTAATACCAAGATATGGGCTCGCGGCATTCATCTCGATCGATATAATCCGAAGTTCCGATCAAAGCATATACGGCGCAAGTGGGGGATGGAGCATAAGTTCGTGATCCTTTATGTTGGCAGATTCGTATGGTACAAAGATCTTCATGTTCTGATCAGTATATACGAAAGGATCAAGAATCAAGGGATCACGGATATCGGTTTTATCTTTGTCGGTTCGGGCCCGATCGAAGAGGAACTCAAGAAAGCAATGCCTGAAGCAGTTTTCCCCGGCTACTTGGTCGGTAAAGACCTTTCTGAAGCTTATAGCAGCAGCGACCTTTTGATCCATCCTTCGACCACCGAGACGTTTGGGAATGTCTTGTTAGAGGCAATGGCTTCAGGGGTACCAGTAATAGTTGCTGACCGGGGTGGTTGTCCTGAGGTCGTTGAAAAATCAGGTGGGGGATTGATCGCTAAATCATGGCAGATCGGATCCTTTATGGATTGTCTCGATGTAATGAAAAATGACCAGGAATTATACAGGCAGTGTCGGAAATCCGGGCTCGAATTTGCTCGAAAACAATCCTGGGAAGATATGAATTCCGTGATATTAAATGAATATAGTCGTTTGACCAGAAAATCACATCTCCACGATTGATTGTTACGAACGTATCATATGATAAAAAAGAGCAGCAAGCAAGAAACGAATGTTCTTTTTATATGGAAACCCAAAGAGAAGCTTAAAAAGTATCTCTTGCGCGGGTGTCAAGAACTCAATAACGTAAACTTAGTTTTCCCATCTGACATTAATAGCGAGGGCTTGATCAAACTGGCTGCGAAAGCAGATATCATTGTCGGTTGGCGACCAACAAGGGAAATGCTGCATGCCGCATCGAATCTAAAATTGTTCATCAATCCGGGTGCTGGTGTTCAGCATTTGATCGGTTTGTTCCGTGAGACCGTTAGCGACCGTACGATCACGTTGGTGAACGGGCATGGCAATACTTATTTCGCAGCACAGCACACGGTTGCACTGCTTCTTGCGTTGATGAATAAAGTGATCCCACACCACAACTGGATGGTATCGGGAACATGGCGTAAGGGAGACGATGACGCGATCAGTGTACCGTTGAGGGATAGGATCATTGGTTTGATCGGCTATGGGGCAGTGAATCAGAAGGTCCACAAATTTCTGAGTACATTTGATGTTGAGTTCGCTATTTGCAAGCGTGATTGGCATCGCGACCGGGGTTCCATCCCTGAGAGGATCTGTAAATACGATCCAGATGCACTCGATGAATTCTTTGACCGGGTCGACATTGTTATTATCGCGGTACCACAGACTGCTAGAACACAGGGTATGATCAATTCATCTCATCTTAAACTACTGGGCTCAAGTGGATTATTAGTCAATGTTGCCCGGGGTGCGGTCATATGCGAAAAGGACCTGTATAGCGCTTTGAAAAACCACGATATCGCTGGAGCGGCTCTGGACGTGTGGTATGAGTATCAACCAGATCCGGACGATCAGTATCGGAAGTATCCCTACCACTATCCCTTCCATGTACTGGAGAACGTTGTGCTTTCACCGCACCGTGCAGCATCGCCTTTTAATGACCTTAAACGGTGGGATGAAGTCATCGAGAATATCACGCGTTTCGCCACGGGCAGGCAAGATTTTCTGAACATAGTAGATCTTGAACTGGAATATTGATCATTGTGACAGATCTACGGTTCATTTGGCTGAACCCCTTGTCTTTTTTTATGTCTAATATATATAGAAAGGGGGTATTGTGAAAATCTTGTATCTAATTTTTTTCTTCGCACTGTTTGGTCTGTCGATCTGTACCGGCGGTAGTGCAAAGGATAAAACCGAGAAAGTTCCCATAAATAAAGAGAAATTTCCTGTTGCGACATTTGCCGGAGGTTGTTTCTGGTGTATGGAGCAGCCATTTGAAAAGATCGATGGTGTTGTTGAAGTGGTGTCCGGGTATACCGGGGGTCATACTGAAAATCCGACGTACGATGAGGTTTGTTCAGGGACAACAGGACACCTTGAAGCGATCCAGGTTCGTTATGATCCATCCCTTGTACCCTATGATCACCTCCTCAACGTTTTCTGGCGGCAGATCGATCCCACGGATGATGGTGGACAATTCGCCGACCGTGGCAGTCAGTACCGTACCGCGATCTTATATCATGATGATGATCAGAAGCAAATAGCCGAAGAATCGAAAGTAATGCTCGACCGATCAGGTAGATTTACCCACCCTATTGCCACTGACATCATTGCATTCACGGTGTTCTATCCCGCTGAAGAGTATCACCAGGATTACTATCGCAAGTGTCCGATCCGGTATGGATTATACAAAAAAGGATCGGGACGGGAATCGTATTTAAAAGCCGTATGGAAAGATGTTGACATGAGTGCAGAGGATGAGTTTACTAAACCTGACGACAAGATACTCAGGAAGAAGTTAACCAGGCTCCAGTATCAGGTGACACAACAGTGCGGTACAGAACCACCGTTTCAGAATGAATACTGGGATAACAAGCGTGAGGGAATCTATGTCGATATCGTATCTGGCGAGGTATTGTTCAGCTCCAGGGATAAATACGATTCTGGTTCCGGGTGGCCGAGTTTTACCCAGCCACTCATGTCAGAGAATGTCATCGAGCATATTGATTCCAGCCATGGGATGGTGAGGAGAGAAGTGCGCAGTAATCAGGGAGATTCACATCTCGGTCATGTGTTCGAAGATGGTCCTGGATCGACCGGGTTGCGCTACTGCATTAATTCTGCAGCATTACGTTTCGTGCCGAAAGAGGATTTAGTCTCGGAAGGATATAGTGAATACCTGAAACTGTTTACCGATGACAGATAACAGAAAAAAAAGGGCGGCTTTGCCGCCCTTTTTCGTGCCAACATTGATCAGGATGCTTCAATCGTTTGAACCGCTTCTTTGATCGGACCCATTGGGTTTATCTCATCCATGAAACTATTCACTGATTTCAGGAATTTAGCTCCATCGGTTCGGGCAAAATAATCGAGTTTCACGCGTTGCGGATTGATGCCGATCTGTTGCATCATATTCTTGAGCATATGAATGCGTGCCTTTATTTTATAGTTACCATCGTGTTCGCACTCGTCGAACGGACAAGCCGCGACCATAACTCCCCATGCACCTCGGTCAAGAGCCTGGAGCACAAGATCGATACCGATCCGTCCTGCACAGACATTCACGATTATGCCATAGGGGAGGTCTTTTTGTTCGATCAACTCGCCCATTTTAGACATGTGTAATCCAGGATGTACTTGCCAGTTGCAGAGAAAAACTATGACGCTCGGTTTACCGTCAGCTGAGTTTTCGAGGATCCCGTCGATTTGATCGGATAACTCTGATGGTGTAATTCCATAACCGTGTTTTTGTGATACTATTCCTGAAGGGCATGCTGCGATACATGAACCACACCCCTGGCATTTCACCTTGTCAAGTGTAATCTGCTTTTTCTCTCGGTCGATGGTGATCGCCTCGGCCTTACAAACTGATACACAGATACCACATGTACTGCAGAAATCCTGGTCAACCTTAGCGGTTACTCCTTCCGCGGAAAATCCGTGTTCAACCAGGTCTTCCCGTGCAGCAGTAAAGATATCGGTAACCGAAACTTTTGCGGAGCAATTCTTACTACAGTTTTTGCAGTAAAAACACTCAAAGAGCTTTTCCGCAATCTGTTGAGATGGTTTCAAACGTCCACTTAACAGACCGTATAGCAGTGATATCTTACCGCGTGGTGAATTCGACTCCCAGTTATTGAGTTTGACAAGATGGCAGTTTTCATAGCAGTAACCGCATCGGATACATATGTTCAGTTCATTTTCCCATTTTTTGATTCGTTCAAATGCTTTTGCCATGGTTCCTCTCCTCTTAATGCGCTGAATAGCGCAGTGGCGTTGCGGTTACCCAATCATCAGGCGCATCCTGAAGTTTTCCAGGATTCATGATATTGTTAGGATCGAGTGCCTTTTTGATCTTGCGTAGTAGATCGAGAGAGTCTTTCTTTTCTTGTTTCCAAGAGGGCGCTTTGGATATCCCGATGCCGTGCTCAGCGGATGTTGTACCACCAACTGAATATACGAAATCATACACCTCTTTTACTGCGTTGCGCGCGTCGTTCCACTGTTCCTTCCGGGTTGGATCCATCAGGATCTTGGTATGCATGCATCCGGAACCACAGTGTCCGTACGCAGTCATGACGACATTGTTCTTCTTTGCGATTTCATGTATTTTATCTGCGAGTACAGCCATTTTGGAATACGGGACTGCCATATCATCAGCAAGTGAAGTACAAGCGAGACCATCCTTATAACGGGAGAGGGCAGCAAAGAGTTTTTTACGTCCGGCAAACAGTTTTGTCCGCTCTTTTAAGTCATAACTGGTCTGGATGTCGAAACCGTTGTGTTTTTCACATATTTTTTTCATCTCTTCGATCTCAAAATCAACCGCCTCTTTAACCATACCATCAGCCTCGAACATGATGATCGCTTCGACATCTGGCAACCCCATATCGAGTGTCGTATTAACCGCGGTTATCGCTATGTTATCCATTAGTTCGAGCATGGATGGTTGGCGTCCGCTCGCAATGACATCAGATATGCATTCTCCCGCATCACTGAGCTTGTTGAAACACACCCTGCCCAGGCAGCGGAACTTTGGTAGGGATTTAAGGAGCATCGTCGCTTCAACGATAACACCAAGAGTGCCTTCAGATCCGACCATAAGACGATCGACCTGATATCCGGACGCTTCGACGCGGGTATTTGATCCGAGTGTCACCAGTTCTCCATTGGCCAGGACGACCTTCATACCAAGGACAGAATCACGGGTTGCACCATATTTCACTGATCGCACGCCAGATGCATTATTGGCGATCTCTCCTCCGATCGTTGCCACGCGACTGGAAGCGGGGGCTGGTGGGTAGAACAGTCCGAAGGGTTTTACCGCTCGATTAAGGTCATCATCGACCACACCTGCTTCCACCCGGCAAAGCATATCTTCCGGTTTTATCTCGAGAATACGGTTCAGTCTTTTCAGATCGATGATAATGCCGCCTTTGATCGGGACTGCCTGACCTGACATTCCTGATCCTGATCCCCGGGGTACTATCGGAATGAGTTCGGCATTCGCATATCGTACGACCTGTTGTACTTGTTCATAAGATGTTGGTGCAACAACTGCTGATGCTAATGATTCATGCACCGAAGCATCTGTTCCGTATATATAAAGATCAAGAGCGTCGGTTAAGACGTTTTCCTCTCCCACAAAACCTTTTAATTTGGAAACGTCCACCTTCATTTTTATCTCCTTTCTACCATTGGGACAGTAATACTACCATCCATCAGAAACAACACCTTGGAATCCTTCCCTTTTTTGGCAATAGCTTTATCCAAGGCAGTCTGTAAATCATGAAAAGGCTTTATAAAGATCGCCTGCATATCTTTGTCATCGAGATCACTGACTGCCCATGTTTCGGCCCATGTTCCGATCTCTGCCATTTTAGCAGCCTTGTGATAACCCAGCTTGTATCCTTGTTTAATGGTTTCCAGAGCTTTGTCTGGAGAATCGCTCGATGAAAGTAATTCAAAAAAGGCAGGTTCACCTATGCCGGTGCGGCATTTGGATACCATGATAAGTATCCCGTCTTTTTTTAAAGCCAATTTTCCGTTATCAAGAGCTTTTTGGGATTGATAAAGATCGATATCCATTGGATAGGGTGCAACGCTGACAACAATGTCAGCTTTTTCCGGGATAGTGACACAGAACACTTCGGTTGCTTTATCAATCGCTGCGTAGAATGAATCATGGATATGACCGCATGTAACACCATACAAGCGCCGTTCGCCATCGAGAACTGTCTGGATCGAAAAGATCTCTTTATCGGCAATTGTCCGGAGCGCGTCGATCATATCTTCATGGACTGGATTGCCTTCAAGAGCAAGCGCCTGCGCCTCTAGTTTGAGTGCATGCTTGTGATTCTGTGATATTGTTTTACGGGATGCGATACCGGGCAAGAAAGATTTTCGCCCTCCAGTGTACCCACCGAAATAGTGAGGTTCAACAGATCCAATGATGACGATCTTATGCGCTTCCATACCGAGGCGGTTCACATACATATCAGTACCATTTTTAGATGTCCCGATATGGACCATATCTTCGTCTTTCTTGCTGTCATGTACATGGATTACATCTTTAAGAATGGCATAATACTTGCCAAAGATGAATTCGAATTCTTCATCAGTGGGAGCTCTATGGACACCGGTTGCGACTATAAATCTCATATTGCTTTTCTTGATCTGTTCATATATCATGTCCAGTACCTTTGCAGTAGGTGTCGGGCGGGTACCGTCATTGACAATGAACAGGACGTCTTTGGCATCGTTAAGGAACTCGGATAACTTTTTGGAGTTGATCGGATTTTCCACCGATCTCATAAGGATTTCAGTCTCATTCTGTTCCTTGACTTCATTGGGATAGACAACATCGATCACATTACTGTCAGGAAGGGTGACCTTCAGATGTTCACTCTTCCCATATGGTACCTGTAGATCCATTCATTCTCCTTTTTTCACCGCCGAATCCCAGTACAAGAGACTGAAATTGCGTTGATCTTTTGTCGTGGCATACACACATTCTATAATTATGACTATTTTTTTTCTCTTATGTTAATCCGTTGAACCATGAACGATTCATGAGTTCGCGCTTTCCCCTCTTAGCAAATTCCCATTATTATAGTGAATTTCTCTGATAAGTCAAGACAATCCGGGTGCTTCTGATGATATAATACATCCCTTTTCCTGAGGGCTGGAGGCTTGACAAATAGCGAATTCTTGGTATAATGAGCTAGCATGCTTTTTCTGTTGTTGCTTTTCCTTGATTACAATCCTAATACATTGGCGCCTCCGCCTTTTAAGCATTCTTTCGGATTCTACCGTGCATCGAAATATTATCTGCAGCTCTTTCTGGGACCTGGATATGATTATGATGATCCACAGGGCATTGCTGCAGTAAAACTCACCGAGCTTGATGATCCAGAAACCAAGAAAGATGATGATGAATTATCTGTATTCGCGATCAATTCAGGAAGGGGAGAAATCGTCTATAATGTGGGTCTTGAAGCGGTGAAACGGTATGGTGGCAAAAAAGTGTTTTCTGAACCAAAAGGGATTGCCGCGATGGAAGATGGTCTGATCGCGGTGGCCGATTATGGCAATAAGCGTGTGGTGAAACTGCAATATGCCAAGGGATCCCTGGAACAGGTGAGTGAAATACCGCTGCCCGGTCGACCGTATGATGTTTGTTTTGATTCCCGGGCAAACCTATATGTGACCGATTATGACAATTCATGCATATATGTATATGATCCTGGCGATAATTTTACCCTGAAATTCGGTATCGAGGGGAGGTCCATGGGAGAGGTATATCAACCAATGGGTATTGAGGTGATCGACGGGGACGCACCTTATAATCATTACCATGATGATTTTATCATCATTACCGATAAGAGAGGCCTGAGGATCAGCAAGTTCTCCAAAAAGGGTCAATTTCTGGGTTCGATACTTAATAGTGATATCGGGCTTGCAGATTCGCGGTTCCTGTATGTTGCGATAGATTATTTCGGAAGTATTTATGTTACTGATGAGGAAAATGATCAGATCCATAAGTTCGATCGTAATCTGCGATACATCATTTCGGTGGGAAGGACCGGAACAAGCAAGGGAGAGTTCGTGGCGCCGCGTGGAATAACCATATGGCGCCGATACGGGCAGGTATTCTTATCTGAGAAAGAAGGTGGTCAGTACTTATGGATTGCAGCAGATGCATTCGTTATCGGTTGTTTCCCTGAGAGGTTTACCCATCAACGACCCGGTACAACGCTGGCGATCTATATGACCCAGGATTCAAAACTATATATAACGATATACAACAGCCTGGGCGAGAAGGTGAGGAACCTGGTTCAGGGAATACAGCGGGAGCCAGGTGAATTTCTTATTGTCTGGGATGGGCTCGATGACAATGGCGTGGTGGTACCTGCTGGTGATTACCAGTTCTACATATTATTAAAATCATTGCATGGGCTTGCGCGCAGGTTGGAAAAGGAATTGAAGGTGGGGATCCAATGCAACGTTATGTAAAACTTCTATTTGTGCCATTATTCATATTCGCCACAAAATATGCGGGAGAATTCCAGGGCTTGGGCGTTGGCGGGCGGGCCTGTGGTATGGGAGCGACAGGTATTGCAGCTGCGACCGATCCATCTGTGATCTATTTCAATCCCGCGCTGTCACGACACACTCAACCAAGCGTGCTTGCGATGCATGCGGAAAACTTCGGCGGTATTGTCAAAAATGAATTTGTATCGCTCGTACTGCCCCAGGAAAATATGTCGCTGGGTGTAGCGATACAATACGTATCAGTTGGTGACATCATTCTTACAAGACTCGCTGACAGCACATCACCACCAGGCAGTGAAAATCCGCCGATCCCCTACGATACAGTAGGAACTCAAGATTTTATCCTGTATATAAATGGTGCAAAGGGGAATGATTTTTTCGCCTATGGAGCGAATATTAAAGTCTTCTATCGCGACCTTTCGGTCACTACCGGGTATGGTGGAGGTATGGATGCTGGTATCGCCTTTTTATTCCCTCATCTTAGAGCAGGTCTCACTCTTCGTGACCTTGTGTTATCTCCGCTTGTATGGAGCAATGGGACAAAAGAGACAATATTCACCCGGTTATCGCTTGGGCTTGCGCCGATGTTCGCGATCGAAGCGATCGATGCGGATATCATGTTAGCCTGTGATATCACAAAGCATATCGATGTGCGAGGTTTTGAGATCAACGTCGGCTTTGAATTTTCATATAAGGATTTTCTCTCTGGTCGTATCGGGTTGGATAATGGTAATTACACGCTCGGTGCGGGACTGCAGTATAAAAAATTCTTTGTAGATTATGCATTTTTGACCCATTCAGAGTTGAACAATACCAATAAAATATCAGCGGGGCTGATATTTTAATTAAAGCCGAGATTGTACGTAAACTACTTAATCTTCTGAACATTTTCATCCCGATACTTTATTTTTTGCTTCCCCAGAATCAGGCCCGTTGGATCCTTAGTGCATTCTGTTGTACCGTAGCTCTTTTCGATTTCCTGCGTCTTCATGTCAACGGTGTGAAAGAGGCATTTATTGTGTTTTTTGGGTCGTTTATTCGTCGCCACGAGCTTACGCAGTTGAATGGCGCTACGTACCTTCTCATCGGATGTACGATCACGTCCCTGCTTTTTCGTAAGGAAATAGTCATTGCCGCTTGTCTTTTCGTGATCGTGGGTGATACTGTCGCTACTATTATTGGACAGAATGTAAAAAGTCCTAAACTATTCAAAGGGAAGACCCTTATGGGGAGCGTTGGCTTTCTTATTGCATGCTGTATCGCGGGGCTGGTATTTCACTATTTCACGCGGTTCATGCCCATTTCAATGATCCTGGTCGGGGCTCTGGTGGCGACTACGCTCGAGGCATTACCTCTCCCGTTCGATGATAATTTTTATGTGCCGATCATGACCGGCCTGATCATGAGTTTGCTATGAGAACGCTGAAAAAGTTTTCATTGCTCTCGTGATTACAGTAATGTTCCACGAGGGCAAATCAAGGAGACCCCCAATGTGTGGGGGTCTCTCGGTTTAGTGCTTACTGTATACTGCCTACTGTTTTTTAAACTGCTTCTGCGTCCCCGCTTGTGCTTTGCTCTGTAAGTTTTATCTTTTGGAAACGTGTTAAACCGGTGCCAGCCGGGATGATCCGCCCAACGATCACGTTCTCTTTTAGTCCTTCAAGTTTATCAAGCTTCCCTTCGACAGCAGCATCTGCAAGGACTTTTGTTGTTTCCTGAAAACTCGAGGCTGAGAAAAAAGACTCGGTTGATAGGGCTGCCCGTGTGATTCCGAGCAGAATAGGACGATAGGTTGCTGGTTTTTTACCTTCAACAAGTGCTTGCTGGTTGACTTCAATGACCCTTCGTTTGTCGATAATTTCACCGCCGACAAAAGGAGTATTGCCAGGTTCTTCGATCTTCACGCGCTGAAGCATCTGCCGTACGATGACTTCAATATGTTTATCATCGATCTTTACATCCTGGATCCTGTATACCTCGAGTATTTCATTTACCAGAAAACGTTGCGTCTCCATGGGGCCTTTTATTCGCAGGATATCATGAGGATCGATTGCACCTTCACATAGCGGATCACCCGCTCTTACGAATTCTCCCGAATGTACTTTTAGATAACGTGTGGTCGGTATCTTATAAGTCCGTGCATCACCGACCTCGGGAGTAACGGTGACCCTCCATGTACCTTTTTCTTCTTCAACATCACAGATCCCATCGATTTCTGTAACGATCGCTGGATTTTTGACAAGTTTAGCTTCGAAGAGTTCCTCAACTCGTGGGAGTCCTCCGGTGATGTCCTTACTCTTGCCTATTTCCTTCGGGATACGGGCGATTAGTGTTCCTGCATCGATTTTATCACCGTCTTTGACCAGCAAGTATGTACCTGCGGGGATCGAAAAGGTCTTTTTCGATTTCTTGTTAGCATCGGTGATCTGGATCTTCGGATGATGGTGCCGTACCCGGTCTTCGACAATGATGAATTGTTTGCCTCCTGACCGTTCATCGACCCAGTTTTCCTGGAGTGTTATACCTGGGATGATATCCACGAATTTCACTGCACCGCTAACCGGAGTTACGATAGGTATAGAGTATGGATCCCACTCGAATAATATATCACCTTGTTCAACCTGGGACTTTTTCTTTGGATAGATGATCGCACCGATCGGGATATTGTAACTCACCTTGCGACTGCTAGAGCCTTTGATGATCATGCGTCCCTTATCGTTGAGACTGACAAGATGACCATCCGGATTTGTCACTGCATTAAGATTATCAAAATGCACGTCACCACTCATATCGGAATTTCTTGAAGTACTCTCAGCGATCCTGAGCGCAACACCACCACCATGGAATGTTCGTAAGGTTAGTTGTGTTCCCGGTTCTCCGATCGATTGTGCGGCAATGATCCCAACCGATTCACCGATCTCAACCATCCTCCCGCTCGCGAGATTTCTTCCATAGCATTTTGCGCACAGACCAACCGGGGCTTCACAGGTCAGGATTGAGCGGACCTTTGCTTTTTCAATGCCAGATTTGTCGATCTTGAGCGCTTGATCATTCTGGATCTCTTCTCCACCTTTTATAACTGTTTCGTCAGTAACCGGATCCACCACATCGACGAGAGCAACACGTCCTGCAATACGCTCATGCATGGGTTCAACGATTTTTTCACCCTCTTTGAGAGCGGAAATTTCCTGTCCCATGATCGTACCACAATCTTCCATTGTGATCGTTACGTTCTGAGCAACATCAACGAGCCGTCGGGTCAGGTACCCCGCATCAGCGGTTTTCAGTGCAGTATCCGCGAGTCCTTTGCGAGCACCGTGGGTGGAGATAAAGTATTCAAGAACAGTGAGGCCTTCTTTGCAGGATGACTTGATCGGTGTTTCGATGATCTGGACGGAAGTGACTTTGCGCTGTGGTTTTGACATCAAACCACGGAGACCGCAGATCTGACAGGCCTGGTTCCGGGAACCGCGTGCACCTGAATTGACCATCATGAACAAAGGATTGAAGCCGTCACGATCTTTTTCCAGTTCCTCCAACAGATTCTCCTCAATCTCGATCGCAATCCTGGTCCAGGTATCAATGATCTTATTGTACCGTTCAGTTTCAGAAATCAGTCCGACTTTGTGTGCTTTGTTTATTTCCGCAACTTCCTTGGCACCTCTGCTCCAGATCTTTTCTTTGATCACAGGACTGACCATATCATCGATACCGATCGTCAGCCCGGATTGTGTTGCGTATTCGAAACCTACCTTTTTAAAATTATCGAGTAACTCGACCGTACGTTCAGTACCAAGCCGTTCCAGACATTCGTCAACGATCGCAGTGAGTGTTCGTTTATTCATAAGTTCGTTCTTGAACCGCATTTCCTCCGGGAGCAATGAGTTGAAGATCACACGGCCGGGAGTAGTTTCGAGTAATTTCTTACCGAAGGAATATTTGATCGGCTCATGGAGAGATATGTAATTATGGTTCAAGGCGATCTCGATCTCTTCGAGCGACGAGAATGTCTTTTTCGTTTTCGACTTTGTGATCCGTTGCTTGGTCAGGTAGTATAAACCGGTCACGATATCCTGACTTGGAGACATAAGTGCTCTTCCATGCGCCGGGGACCGGATATTATGTATACTGAGCATGAGTATATAGGATTCCAGTATTGCTTCGGGCGACAGCGGCACGTGGATACTCATAGTATCGCCGTCAAAATCTGCGTTATAAGGATGGCATACCATAGGATGAATAGTGATCGCTCTTCCTTCTCTCAGTACGGGGAGAAAGGCCTGGATCGATACCCGGTGTAGAGTAGGAGCCCGGTTCAGCAGTACTGGTCGATCATGGATGATATCGTCGAGGATTTCATACACCTCGGTTGACCGTGCTCTTACCAGGCGCCGTGCGCTCCTTTCTGAATCGACAACACCACGTTCCTCAAGTTTTCTAACGATCATCGGTTTGAATAATTCAAGTGCCATTTCTTTGGGTATCCCGCACTCGTACAGCTGGAGTGATGGATCGACAACAATGACCGATCGACCAGAATAATCCACTCGCTTGCCAAGCAGATTCCTCCTGAACCGACCCTGCTTCCCTTTAAGTGAATCAGCCAGTGATTTGAGCGGACGATTACCGCGTCCCTTGATGGGTCGTGAACGACGGGAGTTATCAAGGAGTGCATCAATCGAATCCTGCAGCATGCGTTTTTCATTACGCACAATCACCTCCGGGGTTTTGATACCCGAAGTGATCGACTTGACACGGTTATTCCTTGTGATTACTCGTTTATATAAGTCATTGAGATCGGATGTTGCGTAACGACCACCTTCCAGGGCAACCAGCGGTCTGAGATCGGGGGGGATAACCGGTAGCCTTGTGAGCACCATCCATTCCGGACGATTGCCGGAAAGACGAAAGGCTTCGACAAGTTTTAACTTCTTTAAAAGCTGATGGCGGCGTGCTTTAAGTGTTTCCTTTTCCAACCTTATCCGCAGATCCGAGGACAGATTTTCAAGATCGATCTCTTTCAGCAGATCGTAGATTGGTTGACCACCCATATCCGCTTTGAAACCTTCATATTTGTCTTTTGCATCCTGGTGGTCTTCTTCAACCAGGACTTCCCCTTTTCGATAGGGGGAGTCTCCCGACTCTAAAACAATGTACGCTTCATAGTTAAGAATAGCTTCCAGCTGGTTGATCGAGAGATCGAGGAGCAGGCCGATCTTACTGGGTGGAATCTTATAGTAGAAAAGATGTGCAACTGGCACAGCGAGATCGACGTGTCCCATTCTCTCGCGTCGGACTGCAGCAGGGGCGACTTCCACTCCACATCGGTCGCAAATTGTACCCCGGTACTTGGCTTTTTTATATTTCCCGCACGAACATTCAAAATCCTTAACCGGACCGAATATGCGTTCGCAGAACAATCCATCTTTCTCCGGTCTCTGGGTTCTGTAGTTGATCGTATCCGCTCTCGTTATCTCCCCGAATGACCAGGAAAGCACTACGTCGGGTGAAGCGAGTCCTATTTTGATGCCATCGTAATCCATGAGATCGAGACTGCCGTATGCTCTATGCCTCATCATCACCCTCCTTTTTGATCAGTGATATATTGAAACACAAACCCTGCAACTCTTTAAGCAGAACATTGAATGACGCTGGTGCGCGTGGTCGGGGTGGATTCTTACCACGGATCAGAGCTTCATACATTGCTGCTCTTCCTTCGACATCATCAGATTTTACCGTGAGCATTTCCTGGAGCGTTGCTGCTGCCCCGTAAGCTTCAAGGGCCCAGACTTCCATCTCACCAAGGCGTTGACCGCCAAATTGTGCTTTACCCCCCAGTGGTTGCTGAGTGATCAACGAGTACGGTCCGGTGGACCGGGCATGAATCTTTTCGTCCACCATGTGGATGAGTTTTAACATGTACATATAACCGACTGTGATCTTCTGGTCAAAAAGCATGCCAGTCCGACCGTCACGGCATTCGATTTGCCCATCTTCAGGGAGTTCTGCTTCCTTGAGTTTCCCCTTGATCTCTCCGACCGTCGCTCCATCAAAGATCGGGGTGACCGCATAAAATTGGAGTTTTTCAGCCGCCCATCCGAGATGGGTTTCCAGAACTTGCCCTACGTTCATACGAGACGGTACGCCAAGCGGGTTAAGAACGATATCTATCGGTGTACCATCCGGCAGGAAAGGCATGTTCTCTTCAGGCATTACCTTTGCGACGACACCTTTATTGCCATGTCGACCAGCCATTTTATCCCCGACCGATATGCGGCGTTTTTGCGCAATAAACACCTTCACGATCTTCAGAACACCATGGGGGAGTTCATCTCCGCGGAGTAATTTGTCGTCTTCATTCTTCTTATCCGCAGTGATCTCAAGCAGTCTTTCTTCACTATTTCGGGCGATTTGTTTGGTTTCTTCATCGATCTTGGTATCGTAGGTGAATCGATCATCAGCATTAATGCTCTGGGTATCGAGAGTATCAAAGAATGATTCTTCAAACAAAGTACCCTTCCGCAGGATGATCTTTCCTTTCTCATCGCGTATTGATGAATGAGCCGTCTTTCCGACCAATAGATTCTTAAGAAGCTTGTTTCGTACACTGACCGTTTCGGAACGGAGCAGAGTGAATTCTTCCTGAATCTTTCGCTTTCGTTCTTCTTCGACCAATTTCGCAAGAGGATCAGTAGTACGACGAGTGAGGATCTTCCGATCGATGACCACTCCATCAACTCCCGGTTCCACACGCAGCGAGGTATCACGAACATTCGTAGCTTTTTCTGCAAAAACAGCGCGCATTAGCCTTTCTTCGGGCGTAAGTTCCGTTTCACCTTTAGGTGTGATCTTACCAACGAGTATATCGTCAGGTCCAACATGCGCACCGATCCGTACAATACCGTATTCGTCGAGATCCTTCAAAAGGAAATCACTGGTACCAGGTATATCGCGTGTAACTTCCTCGGGACCGAGTTTAGTCTCTCGAACTTCACAATCAAATTCAAGGATATGAATGGATGAAAAAGTATCCTCTTTCATAAGACGTTCACTCACAACAATGGCATCTTCGAAATTAAAGCCGAGGAAGGGCATAAAACCGACAAGAACGTTCCTGCCGAGAGCCAGTACTCCTTGTTTTGAAGCATAGCCGTCGGCAAGGACCATGCTCTTTGTGACTTTTTGACCGACCTGGACAAGAGGTTTTTGATGAATACATGTATTCTGGTTCGAACGGAAAAACTTTGACAGGTCATACCGTTTATTTACGCCAAATTTTGTCTCAACGATGATCTTTTTGGCATCAACCGATGTCACGATGCCATCTTCTTCAGCAAGCAATATTGTCCCACTGTTCTGGGCAGCTCTTTCTTCCATTCCCGTGCCAACGCGTGGAATATCTGGATCGATAAGCGGTACTGCCTGACGTTGCATATTCGAACCCATCAGGGCACGATCAGCATCATTATGTTCAAGGAAGGGAATGAGGCTGGTCGTAGGACTAAATACCTGCTCAGGAGATACATCCATGAGGTCGACTTCTTGCGCCGCGAGCAGAGGAAAATCATCCCGACGACGGCACAGAACTTGATCAGTCATGATCTTCCCGTTGTTATCGATCGGCGTATTCGCCTGTGCGATCGTATATTTGTCTTCTTCGTCCGCGCGCAGGTACACAAATTCATTGGTGACTTTGCCTTTTTTCACGACCCAGTACGGGGCAAGCACAAAACCGTGTTTATCGATCTTCGCGTAGTTCGCCATGCTCGATATAAGTCCGATATTCGGTCCTTCAGGAGTTTCGATCGGACAGATCCGTGAGTAGTGGGAATAATGTACGTCACGTACCTCGAAACCCGCGGTTTGTCGTTTTAGACCACCAGCACCGAGTGATGATATACGACGTTTATGAGTCATCTCTGATATGGGATTCGTTTGTTCCATGAACTGGGAAAGTTGTGATGTGGTGAAAAATTTGTTGATTATATTCGATACCAGGCGTGGATTGATAAGGTCCTGTGGCGAAAGACCGGATTCATCCATCAGGGAAGCTCGTTCTTTTATATTCTGGATCAATTGAGTGATCGCCAAACGGAATTGTCCACTCAATAGTTCGCCGACCCGTCGTACCCGCCGGTTCCCCAAATGATCGATATCATCCGGGATGAACTTGTGTGCGGCGAACTGGAATAACTTACGGAAGACCTCGAATAGATCATCTTTGGTCAGGTATGTCGTATTGCTGCGTTTGTCTATTTCCAATTTCATGTTGAGTTTAAAGCGACCAACATCGCCCAGGTTGAAGTGATTTCGATCAAAAAGGATGTTTTCGATGTATGCCGTTGCGATATCAAGTGTTGGTGGTGCCATGGATCGGAGCAGTGTATAGATCTTTTTTGCGGCTTCCTCGCGTGTTGTGGTACGGTCTTTTTTGAAAGTATTGGTGAGTATTGTAACACCCAGGTCATGGGAATCAACGATCGTGATTTTTTTTATACCTTTGTGCTTCAATAGATCCATTGTTGGTGCATCGATAAGCTCTCCAGCGGGGAGGATCTGTGATTCCTCCTGGTATATACTTTCTGCACAGAAGAAATTTAGTGCTTGTTTCAGGTCCACCTTTTTAACCGGATAGAAAAGTTTGAGGATATCTTCGTTCTTGTTGAACCCGAGACTTCTTATAAACATCGTACCAAGTAACTTGCGTCTTCTATCCAAGATCGCATGGAAGGTATTCAAACGGTCGATTATGAATTCGACCCACTGACCGCGATAGGGAATGATCATTGCTGTACTCGTTGTTTCCGTTTCACTAAAATAAACGCCAGGAGAGCGGTGGATTTGATTAACAACCACCCGTTCTACTCCGTTTATAATGAATGTTCCACGATTCGTCATTATGGGTAAGTCACACAGATATATCTCTTGTTCGGTCGCGTCATGTAGTCTACCTTCATCATCTTTTCTTGCCAGACGGAAATTTACCTTAAGAGGCAAGCTATAAGTCGCCCCTTTTTCGATCGCCTCGTTAACAGAATATTTCGCACCACCAAAGCGATGCGATTGGTACTCAAGTTGGTAGCGGTTATGAATATCCGTTACCGGGAATAATTCGTTGAAGATCCTCTTGAGTTCTTTCTGAAGGAAATGCTCATATGATTCGAGCTGAATTTCCAATAGATGAGGCATTTTGAATGTCGACTTGTTTTTAGAAAAATTTATTATGTTCCTCATATTGCCCTGATTAAATCCCTCTCGTTACACAAATACTGCAATATGATGATCTGGGCTCGAATGATCCACGTATGCCTGAATCCAATTCAGTCGTCCATTATTGTACGTTTTACGGTACACAACAGATCACTATCACTGACTGACAGTAGATCCACGCAATAGAAATTCAGGAAATATTCTGCTATTTAAGTTCAATAGCTGCTCCGACTTCCTCGAGCTTGCTCTTCATGTTCTGTGCTTCTTCCTTGGACACGTTTTCTTTTATATCCTTTGGCAGATTATCGATCATGTCCTTTGCTTCTTTCAAGCCAAGCCCGGTCAGTTCCCGGAGCACTTTGAGCACTTGAATTTTTTTATCACCACATGAAGTCATGATGACCGTGAACTCGCTTTTTTCTTCTGCTTTTGCAGCTCCTGCATCAGCGCCAGCTTGCGCCATAACTTGAACGGGAGCCGCTGCACTGACACCGAATTTATCCTGCAGAGCCTTCACAAGTTCTGATAATTCAAGAACTGTCAGGTTCCCTATTTCGTCAACCAAGGTTTCAACACTTTTCTTGGCGGTCGTCGTCATTTTACCTCCTTATCTTTCAGGGCGTCAACTGTGCCCAAAAAATTCCTGATAATACTCTGTAGAGTTTGAACAAAAATTCCCAGCATGTTCATCGATCCCATTACTTGACCAATAAGCACTTCTTTTGAGGGGATCTTCGAAAAACGAATAACATCATCGGCAACGAAAAATTGTCCTTCTATAAAACTACCCTTGATCTTAAGATTTTCAAGGCCGGTGATCACTTTCGTTAGTACGAGAGGATCGCTGAAGGCAACCGCAATACCGGTTGGTCCGGCAAAGAGCTCTTTGATCTTTTCTTCATCATAACCCATGTCTTTCATCGCCAGGTAACCGATAGTGTTCTTCAGTACAAGGTACTTGCCATCGTTTTTCCTCAGTTCTTCGCGCAGAGCTTCAAGGGTGTGAACAGAGAGTCCGGTAAAGTCCGTAAAATAATACGCCGTGCCATTCTCAAGCTGTTCTTTCGTTTTTTTGAGATATTCGGTATTATGTTTTGACGGCATTAGATTCCTCCTTTGCGCAATCCACTCACGATCTGTTTGTCATCGAGTTTCACACTCGGACCTTGCGTTGAGGATAGATAGATATTTCTAAAGAACTGTCCTTTTACACTTGCTGGTTTTGCCCGGATTATGTCGTCGAGGATCGTCATAATATTCTCCTCAAGCTTTTCAACGTCGAATGACGCCCTTCCAACCGCGACGTGAATACACCCGGTCTTATCCGTCTTGAATTCCACCTTGCCTTTTTTGAGCAACTTCACCTGAGTACCCACCTCGAACGTTACTGTTCCAGCCTTGGGTGATGGCATAAGACCCTTTGGGCCCAGTATCCTGCCCAGTTTACCGACGTCTGACATAACATCCGGCGTGGCGATGATCACGTCGATATCCGACCAACCCTTTTTGATTTTCTCAATATATTCATCGAATCCAACAAGATCCGCGCCTGCATCCTTTGCTTCTTTTTCTTTCTCGCCTTTGGTGAGGACGAGAATACTTTTAGTTTTCCCGGTGCCGTGGGGGAGATTAGAAACACCGCGTACAAACTGATCCGTTTTCTTTGGATCGATATTCAACTTGATCGAGATATCGACTGATTCATCGAATTTTGCATTTGCTACCTGTTTCATTTTTTCAATCGCATCCTTAAGCGGGTAGTTCTTCGGTTCGATCTGCTTTTCCAGTTCCCGGTAACGTTTTGATTTCTTCATCAATCCTCCACCGTAATACCCATACTGCGTGCAGTGCCTTCGATCACTCTCATCGCCTGCTCGATCGTATAACTGTTAAGATCCTTCATTTTTCTTTCTGCTATTTCCTTGATCTGTATACGCGTTACGGTTCCTACTTTGTCCCGGTTGGGAATAGGAGAGCCTTTAGCGATACCCGCAGCCTGTTTTAACAGAATCGCTGCCGGTGGACTCTTGAGTATATATGTGAAAGAACGATCATTGTATATGGTAATAACAGCCGGGACAATAAGACCGGACAGGTTTTTCGTTTCAGCGTTGAATGCTTTACAGAAATCCATGATATTCAATCCATGCTGACCGAGTGCCGGTCCAACCGGTGGCGCTGGAGTTGCACCGCCAGCAGGTATCTGGAGTTTAACTGTACCAATTACTCTTTTAGCCATACTTTAGCCTCACATACTTTTCAGTTGATGGAATCCCAGTTCAATAGGTGTGGTCCGACCGAATATAACAACAAGGACCTTTACCTTTTCGCGTTCTGGGAATACATCCTCAACAGTTCCGATAAAATCCGTGAATGGCCCGTCAACAACAGTCACACGTTCTCCTTTGGTAAACGGTATCTTTGTTACCACTTTTTCTTTTGATTCTTCGACCTGGTCGAGCAATGCTTTGATCTCATCTTCGCCAAGCGGTATTGGTTTTGTCTTTGATCCCAAAAAGTGGGTGACACCTGATATCCCGTTCACCAGTCTGAGATTTTCGTCATTATCTTCCATCTCAATAACGATATACCCAGGGTATAATCTTTTTTCCTCGATAACCTTTTTCCCTTTACGGACACGCACCTGGTTTTCGACCGGAATGATGATTCGCCCGAAAGATGCATCCAGATCATTCTCTTTGATTACTTTGTTCAGGATCCTCTTGACTTTACCTTCATGCCCGGTAAGGGTATGTACCACGAACCATTTCATGGTGTTTGTATTCTGAGTTTCACTCATTGATCAGCTCAATATCAATTGCAGCAGGTTCGAAAAGATCGTATCGAGGACGAAGATGATCAAAGCCACGATCGCTGATATAACTACGACCACGATCGTAGAATTGATCAGGTCTTTCCGTGTCGGCCATGTTACCTTGCGTAATTCAAGGTATACCTTTTTAATATAATCTATGATTTTCTGTACCATAATTATTTATCTGTTTATGCAGGCCTGGAGGGATTTGAACCCCCAACCCCCCGGTTTGGAGCCGGGCGCTCTACCGTTAGAGCTACAGGCCTGTATTCAAGTCCCAAAATTTGACTCCCAACTCCAAGAGGTTATTTGACTTCTTTATGCACAACGTGTTTCCTGCAGCAGTTGCAGTATTTATTGATCTCAAGGCGCTTTTGCGACTTTTTGTTCTTAGTCGTTGTATAATTTCTATTCTTGCACTTTGTGCATGCGAGAGTGACAATTACCTGCATTATTCAATTATTTTAGTAACAACACCTGCTCCGACCGTGCGACCACCTTCTCGGATCGCAAAACGCAAACCCTGCTCGATCGCAACCGGAGTGATCAACTCAACCTCTAAATTCGCATTG